>Ga0180432_10001521_pt1 | contig 36462 bp, 34 predicted proteins | sample SS_ome_10_FD_132414 | JGI IMG/M metagenome (GOLD analysis project Ga0180432, IMG submission 132414) | Hypersaline lake sediment archaeal communities from the Salton Sea, California, USA - SS_1_MS_2 metaG | ecosystem: Environmental > Aquatic > Non-marine Saline and Alkaline > Hypersaline >... | reverse complement strand
ATGGCAATGGGTAAGACAGAATGTGAGGTTATAGCAACAGGCAAACCGATATTCTATCTCAGCGCACTTCAGATTGTCCTGAGTCTGATGTTTCTCTCCCTCTTCGTCCTCGCCATGAACCGCAAGTTCAGGCGGATGAAGGATTAGGTGCATTTTTTATAAGCTATTTATTATTGAAAACTGTCGTCCCGACATTCCCGCCCCAAATACGCTGTTGTGTCACATTAATGCCTTCCCTGAACAAAAAGTTTCAGGTATGATACTGCTTGCACATCAACAAATCCTGGTTATTCTCGGAAAATTGACCTGGAGGAGAATATGAGCTCCCGAACCAAAATCTTCCTGTTCGTGGTGTTACCCCTTGCCCTGGTATTGGCGATAGTGCTTTTCCTCAACGGCCCGGCGGCGTATGAGGGGAGGGGATGGGCCAGCATGGATATGGGCGAGTTCGAGAAAGCGCTTGGGCATTTCGACAAGGCGATCGAGAAGTGGCCCGAGAATCGGTTCGATCACTGCCCGCCCTACTGCGGCAAGGTCATCGCCCTGACGTTCCTGGAGAGATGGGAGGAGACGATCCCGGTATGCGACCGGATCATCGCAATGGAGTGCGAGGACCTGTTCGCGTGGCCCTATCGTGTCGACGCCTGGCCCCACGTCAGGAGAGGCATCGCCCACCTCAAGCTCGGGGATTTTGATGCGGCGCTCGCCGACTTCGACGCCGCCCTGGGCGTCCCCACCGCCACGGACCTGGAGCGCTACGAGGCCCTCGTGGGCAGGGGAAACGTCCTTTGCGAGACCGGGGACTACAAACAGGCCATCGAGGAGCTGACGAGCGCCGTCGCCCTGGAGTTCCCCTTCGAAACCGTCATCCACGAGCTGGACTATAGCTTCTACTGCTACTATTTCGAGAAGGACGCCTATCTCCTGATGGGAAAGGCGTACGAGGGACTGGGGATGACCGACGAGGCGATGGAGCAGTACAGAATGGCGGGGGAGGCGAGGGTTCATTAGACTCAGGAGAGATAAGCAATCTTCCACCCGGCGGAGGGGGGTGCGGGGCGCATCCCACCTGCCCGATACTTCCAGGGAATAACACTCCACATTCACCGAGCGACAATGAAACAGGACGAGCAATCGCGCTATCACCGGGACGAGTACATCGCCCGGATAAACCGCGTCATCGATTACATCGAATCGCATCTCGACAGGGAGCTCACCCTGAAGAAGCTTTCCGATGTGGCGAATTTTTCCAGCTTCCACTTCCACCGGATTTTTCGCGCCCTGGTGGGGGAATCCCTCAACGCGTACATCCGGCGTGTCCGAATCGAGCGAGCGGCGGGCCAGTTGAACTACAACCCCACGAAAACCATCACCGAGATCGCCCTGGATTGCGGCTTCTCCGGGTCGGCGTCCTTCGCCCGGGCCTTCAAAGAGCACTACGGCATGAGCGCCAGCCGGTGGCGGGCCGGCGGATTCCTCCCGGAAAGCAAGGATGGGATGTTAAATAGCAAGAACCGCAAAACGAATAGCAAGCTCGGCAACGACGTAACGATATTCTCCGAGTATGGTGGTATCAACTCATATACCATTAAATGGAGGATTGCTATGCAGGACAGAAAAGACGTCACCATCGAGGTGAAGGAGATGCCCGAGCTTCACGTCGCGTATGTCCGCCACATCGGCCCCTACGCCGGGGATCTAGAGCTGTTCGAAAGCCTCTTTACCAGGCTGATGGCCTGGGCGGGCCCCCGGGACCTGTTGAAGTTCCCCGAAACCCAGGTGATCTGTGTGTACCACGACGATCCCAAGATCACCGATGAGGAGAAGCTTCGAACCAGCACGTGCATCACCGTCCCGAAAGACACCCCCGTGGATGGCGAGGTCGGGTACATGACCGTCCCCGGCGGGAAGTTTGCCGTGGCGCGGTTCGAGCTGGCGGACGATGAATACGAGGACGCGTGGAAGCTGGTCTTCGGCACGTGGCTCCCGGAGAGCGGCTACCAGCCCGACGACCGCCTCTGCTACGAGCTGTATCGCAACGACCCCAAGGAGCATCCTGAGAACAAGTGCATCGTGGATATCTGCGTGCCGGTCAGGCCGCTGTAGCCGGGATTCTCAAAACGGCCGCACCCCGTTAACGGGGCGCGGCCGTTTATCTTACAAAAAAGAAAAATAATTATTTGTTTGTGTTATCGACAAAAAAATTATAAATACAGAGGGACTTAAGCTTTGATCTGGCCGCCTTTCATACGTCCCGGACGAGCTGATTCCACGCGAGAGAGGAATAAAAAATGATGCCATAATACTAAATATTCCATTTTTTAGAGGTGAACCATGAGGAACAAGGTCATTGGAGCTTTCCTGGTTTTTCTCCTGCTCTGTTCTTTTTCCCTTCCTGTATTCGCGCAAGACTTCTACTACTTTGAAGAACCGAATCTTTACAACATACCCAAAACCCTTTTACGGACTGATCGGGGCCTGGACGGGATCGGGTCTCCGCCCAACCCCGCGCTGCTCAACGCCCCGACCGGGTTTTCGTTCATCCATCGCTCGGCGTATCGCGGCGGCAACTACGAGGTCTCATCCGATGTGTATAACGACATCGCGGCGGCCGGTGGCATGATGGGGCCGGGCCACCTCTCGTCGTCCGTGGACGAGCGGTGGTACAGAAACGCTCTGGCGACGGAGATCGGTTTTGTCCTGGGATTGAACGATGCGTCGAGCCTCTCGGTGCTGTTCGACTATGGATATGATTCCATTACCGGAGATGGAATGTTCACCACGGACTATTATCGAGTGTGGTTGGCGCCGCCTTCGATTGATACCACCCACTGCACGGGATCGCTGGAGAAGGAGTACGCGTCCCATGCTTTCGGCGTTTCGGTGGTGTACGACCGCGAGATCACCGACACGTTTTCCCTGGGAGCGGGGATGAGATACGCCTACCTGGTCGACGACTCCGCCGCCGATATCGACGGGTACTGCCTGAATCCGGGTACTCCACCGGTACCGGAAAACGTCTCGGTCGAGAGAGACCTCAGGCTCTCCTCCCACCTCGTCTCCCCGTCGCTGGGGATGTCCATGAAGCTGGCTGACTGGATGGATATGAATGTGTTTGTCACTTCCGCGTTCCGCTTCGGAAACGTCGAGAGGGATTCTATTCTCTATGACGACTACAACGTGGTTGCGTTTCCCATACCGTATACCGACGACCTCGAGTCGAACGACCTGTTCGGATGGGATATCGACGCCCGCCTGGAGCTTGCTGTTGACATCCCTCCGTCCGAAGCGCTTTCCATCCCCCTCGTGGTGGACTTCTCGATATCCGACACGAAGTGGGAGGTGGACGGCGTCGGGTCCGGCTTCTTCGACCCGCACGCCTACTTCGGCGTCTTCCACGGGCCGGGTCCGGTTTCTTATGAGTACAGTTTCAAAAACTGGGACATATCGGCGGGGTCGGGTTTGAGATACACCACTGACGATCTGACCGTTTCGGCCCTCGTATCGTACTCGCACCTTTATATCGATACCAGCTATGAGGAGTATAACACCGTCGTGTCCGGCCCGCCGAATGTGCTTGGCCTCCATGGCATCACGGAAAAGATCACCGAGAATAGGGATGTCGTATCCCTGGCCCTGGGTTTTAAAGCACCTCTCGGCCCGGTGCTTTTCCTCGACAGCATCCTCCAAACCGATTTCGGCTGGGGGAGGATGGACTACGACGCGACACACTTATCTTTGGTGACGGCTAACGGAGACACGGAATACTTCGAGGCGGCGGGTGACGATTTCTACTGCGACATGACCCTCGACCTGTCTCTGACGTATCAGCCGACGTCGCGGCTGTCGCTGTCGCTTTCCGGCATGTGCACGGTTCCCATCGATCCCCTCGATTATGATCTCGCCGGGAGCAGCTATGAGGACCCGACTATGACAATAAATATGTATGGCCACCCGATGCGGGGAACGAGCATCAGGGGGGTCAAGACCGTCGGCTGGGAGTACGGCGGGATGTTCTCGGTCAAGTATCTTTTTTAGGTCGGGATTGCTTTGATGGGATTAAATGACTTTACTATTTACCCATTAGAATATACTATACCTAATATAATGTATCCTGAAATGCTCAATCTGCGGTACACGTCATGACGTGAACGACTACTATTCTTCTATGAAATTGGATGGAGGTTACGCAATGAAAAAAGTGAAGTTGGTTTTGCCGGCAATGGCGCTTCTCCTCGTGTGTTTCACAGGTCTGGCGTACGCCCAGGATTTCATGTCCGTTGGGGAGGCCGGTTTCTACAATGCCCCCAAGGCGCTGCTGAGAACCGACGCGTCGCTGTGGGATCAGGATTTTCGGGACAACCCGGCGCTTCTCGATCCGGGCTCCGACATGGAATTGATCATGGACGCCTACTACACCGGGAGCACCTCGGACGCTCTGGGGAGATTTAATCTCGGGTCACCATTTAACCTCATCTATTATGGCTCCGTGAATGCGGACTATATGATGCACAACGTGGGCGCCGACGTCGGACTCATCATGAAGAGAAATAACCGGTCGAGCCTCGGGTTTATACTCAGCTACGGCTGGGAGGGGCTCGATGGGGACGGCTCGTTCTCATATGTCTTGAGAACTCCTGCTGTCAACAATTTCATGAACGGTTCGCTGGATGCCGGCATGAACTCCAACACCTTCGCCCTGACGACGCTCTACGACATCGATTTTTCCGAGACCTTCTCCCTGGGGGGGAGCCTCAGCTATGCTTATATCAACAACAGGATCGAATACGACGTGTCCGGAACCGGGGTGGCTCCATTGCTGGCGCCTGAAAATATGTCCATCGACAGGGAGATGACGTTTGACTATCACCGCATCACGCCCGTTATCGGGATTTCGCTTACGCCTATCGACGCGCTGGTCGTCAATTCCTCGGTCTCCACAAACATCTACCTGGGGAGTGTGGAAAAGGTCTCTACTCTCTTCGATGATCTCTGGTCTGTCGCCGCCCCCGGTACATTCCCGACGTCGACCTATTCTGAAAAGCTCGATTCGAACGACGTCTTTGTTCTGGACGTCGCATTTACTACCGACGGTTCTTATGAGATCATCCCGGAGAAGCTCTCCGTTCCGTTCTTCCTTAACTTCACGTACGGCACCGCCAGGTGGGAAGTGGACGGGGCAACCAGCGGATACTTCGCTCCGGCGGTATACTATAGTTCCTTCCAGGGGCCGGGGACCATCGAATACGGAGACAAAACCGAGCACTGGACAATTTCCGTGGGCGGCGGTGTGGACTACACCGTCGGGGGATTCGACCTCTCCGCCCTGGTTTCATACAGCCATCTGAACCTGAAGAACTCCTTTGAGATGGACAATTTCGTTGTATCCACCATTACGGTTCCCGGATATCCCGGCGGTACCACCGTCGGCGGCCTGACGGGATTCAGCCAGGATATCACGGAGACCTGGGACATCGTCTCTTTCGAGCTTGGTGTATCCCGGGAGTTTTCGGAAAGCTTCACGGCGGAATTTTCCACCCGGTACGATATCGGATGGGGGAATATGGACCTGGATATGTGGTACACGTCTCCCTATGATTATGCGGCGGGCGGCGCTTTCGCGGGCAATGCGTTCGATCTGGATCTCAGTGACCGGGGAGTCACCCACTACCTCACCCTTGAAACGTATATCGCCTACAGCCCCATGGAAAATCTCACCCTCTCTCTTGAGGGGATGCTTGGAATACCCCTGGATGACGTCAGTTACGATCTGTCCGGGGAGATCACCCAGCCGGGAGCGGTCGTTCCCACCTTGCGTAATAATTTTGGCGGCCCCTCGATGATGGATTTGAGCTACCGGGGCTACAGCTACGGTGGGATGTTCAACATCGAGTACGCGTTTTAGTCCGTCACACTGTGTGAACCGATACGACGGTACACCGCCGTCATCGGGTGAAAAAAAACAGGCCGCGCCTCCTTCGGGAGGCGCGGCCTGTTTTTTTTTGCATTTACGTGCAATGAATACTATACTGCATTATCCTGCAGAAACATTCTATATGTCTTCTTCTCACGAAATGAATATTTACTATATCTCATATGTAAAAACGGAGGTTCACGTGAAAAAGGTATCGCTGATTTTATGCACGGCGGCAATTATCATGATGCTTCTTCCCACCTTGGCCCACGCTCAGGATTTCTTCTCCGTCGGGGATTCCGGTTTCTATAACGCCCCCAAGGCACTGCTCAGGACGGATTCATCTCTCTGGGACCAGGATTTTAAACACAACCCTGCGCTTCTCGATCCGAATTCCGACCTGAAATTCATCATGGATTCATACTACACCGGGAGCACCTCGGACGTCTCGGTGGACTTCAATTTCGGGGCACCGTTGGGTTTATTGTATTACGGGTCCATGGACGCGGACTACCGGATAGACAATACGGGCGCCGATATCGGATTAATGAAGAGGCTCAATGACCGGTCGAGCCTCGGTCTCGTATTCAGCTACAGCCGGGAGGAGTTCGACGGAGACGGGTCGTTTACACATTCTTTTGACTTCGGCGGCTTTGGTGGTTTTGGTTACGTGCTCGGAACGCTGGATGCCGGTATGAGCTCCAACACGTTTGCCCTGACGGCGCTTTATGACATCTATCTTTCCAAAGACCTGTCCCTGGGGGCGTGTATCAGTTATGCCTATATCAACAATCGGATCGAATATGATGCATCCGGGAGCGGGATGTTGCGATCAACCATACCTGAAAATGTATTGATCGATAAGGAGATGACCTTCGACTATCACCGCATCTCGCCGGTTTTCGGGGTGTCCGTCCGGCCGATCGACCCGCTGGTCGTCAACGCATCCCTCTCCGCCGGCATCTACCTGGGAAGCGTCGAGCGGATATCGAGCCTGTTTGATGATTATGCGATTGGAAGAATTCCGACGTTAACCCATACGGAAAGGCTCGATTCGAACGACCTCCTTGTTCTGGACGTCGCTTTCAGGACCGACGGTGCGTACGAGATCATCCCGGACAGGCTCTCACTCCCGTTCTTCTTCGATTTTACGTACGGCACCGCCAGGTGGGGTGTGGATGGGGCAGTGAGCGGTTATTTCGCCCCGGCTATATATTACTCCCCCTTCCAGGGGCCGGGGACCATCGAGTACGGCAATAAGACCCAGCACTGGACCATCTCGCTGGGCGGCGGCGTGGACTATGCCGTCGGGGGATTCGATCTCTCCGCCCTCGTCGGGTACAGCCATCGGGATCTGAAAAACTCCTTTGAGATGGACAATTATGTCGTTTCCGCCGTTGTGCTTGTCGCAGGCCCCCTTGGCGGCTTGACGGCGTTCAGTCAAGACATTGAGGAGACCTGGGACGTATTGTCCTTTGAGCTCGGGCTATCCCGGGAGTTCTCGGAGAAGCTCTCGGCGGAATTCAACGCCCGGTACGATATCGGATGGGGACAGATGGACCTGGTGACGTGGTACACATCCCCCTTCGATTTTACAGCGGTCGGGGGAGTCACCGACAGTTCGATTGAGATGGACCTCAGCGACAGGGAGATCACCCACACCCTCACCCTTTCGGCGTACCTCGCCTACAGCCCTGTGGAGCATCTCAATCTTTCCTTTCAGGGTATGGTCGGGATACCCTTGAGCGAAATCAACTACACCCTGGGCGGGGATGCCGCCGGGGGGGTATTCGGATCAGCGTGGCGGTATGTTCTCGGCGGCCCCTCGACGATGGATTTGAGCTATCGGGGCTACAGCTACGGCGGGATGTTCAATATTGAGTATGCATTTTAACCCGTGACATTCTGTGTGTGAATCGATGAGACGGTAATCCGCCGTCATCGGATGTGCAAAAAACGGCCGCGCCTCTCCTTTGGGGCGCGGCTTTTTCCTTTCTTTTATAACTAATACCAATACGGAGTGACTTTTCGCCGAATTGTTGGTATCGTAATATTGCGTTATTTGAAACGTCATATACTTTGTTGACCTTCTGCAGAAAGCGGATGAGCTTTCTCCTTTTCCAATGAAAGGACATTCCGAGTCATGCCCCCCAAACCGCCAGTCACCCCCAAGCCCGCCGCCACCGTGGTGCTGGTGCGGGAGGGGGAAGGGGGGCCGGAGGTCTTTCTGACCCGACGGCCCGAGACCATGAGCTTCCTGGGCGGATTCGTGGTCTTCCCCGGCGGGCGGGTGGATACCATCGATCGGTCCGAGCCGGTCTTCGAGCGCATTACGGGGCTCGATGACATCCCGCCCATGCCACTCGCCGACTACGGCGACGTTCCTATCGATCCCCGGGCCTTCTACGCTGCGGCGATCCGGGAGCTTTTCGAGGAGGCGGGGGTGCTGCTCTTGGAGGAGAGGGACGGCAACCCGGTCTCGCCGGATACGGCGGAGTGCTTCCGAAGTCTCCTGCCGGTTTCGTCTCGGCGGTTCTACGAGCTGGTAGAGGAGCACGATCTTTACCTCCCGGCCCGAAAGTTCGAGTTCATCCAGCTTTTCGTCACCCCGGAGTTTTCCCCTCAGCGGTTTTACACCGTCTTTTTGCAGGCGATGCTCCCCGACGGGCAGCAGGCGGGCATCGAAAATCGGGAGGTGGCAGAATCCTTCTGGATCAGTCCCGACGATGCCCTGGACGAGAAGAGCCGGGGCGGATTCAAGATGATCCTCCCCACCATCATGGCCCTGGAGGCGGTGGGGGACGGTCAGGGTTAAACGATTGACAACACTGATCGGCTGTGATAGGGTATGCCGAATTTGAACACCCGATACTTCAATGGAGATATACCATGCTGATCGTAGCCGAACGCATCAACGCAACCAGGAAGCGCATCCGGGAGGCCCTGGAGAACAAGGACGCCGCCCTCATCGCCGAGGAGGCGAAAAACCAGCTCGAGGCCGGGGCGGATTACATAGACGTGAACGCCGGCGCTCACCCGGATAGGGAAGTGGATGACATGACGTGGATGCTGGACGTGGTCCAGGACGCCGTGGATGCGCCCATCGCCCTGGACAGCTCCAGCAGCGAGGTCATCCTCAAGAATATCGACAAGGTTAAACAGACCCCGATGATCAACTCAGTGACCCTGGAGACCAAGAAGTTCGACGAGATGAAGGCGGTCATCGAGGCGAGGGAGGTGGACATCGTGGCCCTGTGCATGGACGACAGGGGTCTGCCGAAAAACAGTGACGAGGCCTTCGACAACGCCGAGCGGCTGCTTGCCGCCCTGGAGAAGCTGGGGGTAAAAAGGGAGCGGATATTCTTCGATCCCCTCATCCAGGCGGTCAGCGCCGAACAGGATAAGGGCCTCATCGCCCTGGAGACCATCCGGCGTATCCATGCAAATCTCGAGGGTGTCAATACGGTGTGCGGCCTTTCCAACATTTCCTTCGGCCTGCCCGAGCGATTCCTGGTCAATCGGACCTTTATGACTCTCGCCATCGGCGCGGGGTTGACCGCCGCCATCGTGGACCCGCTGGACGGAAAGCTGATGACCTCAGTGATTGTCACCGAAATGCTCCTGGGAAAAGACAACTACTGCAAGAACTACATGACCGCTTTCAGGAAAAAGCGCATCGTCCCCTGACGGTGTCATATAAAAAATAGAATGAGAAGGGAAGCGTCCCGAGGACGCTTCCCTTTTTTTATTCAGTGCGAGGCGACCGATCGCTATCGGGGAGGTATATCACCGTGAGAAAAGCCGACATGATCGATATCCCTCCGCTAATTTGCGACGAAATATATCATTTTTTTAATCGCGGAGCGGTCTTGTTTCTTGACTTCATTGATCGCCCATTCTACGATGAAAATAACACAACCCGTGAACTTTGTAATACGGGGAAACTGAATCCGGCGCGGCGTCGACGCCCTTCCGATTCTCTCCTTCTCACTCTTCATGAGGTGACACAATGAACTCCTGGGAGCGCGTAGAAAAAACCATCAACCTCGAGGAACCGGACCACGTTCCGGTGGGACCCTTCATGGTCTGGCACCACGCAGACGTGGCCGGGGTGAGCTATTACGACTACTGCTGGGACGTCAATACCTTTTTCAAGGCAAGTAAAAAATCGTATGACGCCTATGACCAAGGATTTGACGTGATGAACCTGGCCCCGATGCTGCTCGCCCACTCAAACATCAATCCGGTTCTCTACTCCGCCCTCTACTTCGACTGGCGGTTCCCGAAGAGCAGCATCCCCCAGTTCTTCGAGGCGACCCAAGGAGACGAGACCCTGTATGACGAAATCATGAAAAAGGGCTTCTCAGTCATCCGCACCTTCGAGCGGGTGGGGGTGGGGAGGGTGGTGAAGAACCTCACCATCGACGTCGTCAAATACATGAGCGCCATCAAGAAGGTCAAAGAGAGCTGGGACGTGGTCCCATTCGGGGACATGGTCTCCTACACCCCCGCCGAGATCATGCTCTTCGTTCGCGCCAACAAGGGCTTCGTAGATCTGAAAAAGCGCCCCGAGCGGCTCATTGAGCTCAACGAGAAGTACACCGACGACTTCGTCAAGCGGACCATCCAGCTCGCCAAGATGCTCAAGGCGAAGTACATCTTCATGCCGTCGCTCAAGTTTTCGACGAGCTTCGTCAACCCGAAGATATTCGAAAAGATCCAGTGGCCGTGGTACATGAAGATGGCCGAGAGCTACACCAAGGCCGGCTTCATCGTCCTGCTGCACCTGGACGGGGACTGGGCGCCGCTTCTGGACCACTTCACCGAGCTGACCCCGAAGCGCTACGTGATGGAGCTGGATGTGACGGACATGAAAAAGGCCAAGGAGGTGGTGGGGAAGACCATGTGCATCAAAGGGATGGTCAATCCCCTGACCCTTGCCCAGGGGACCCCCGACGACATAGAGAGGGAGTGTAAGGGCTTCATCAACGACTGTGCCGCCGGGGGCGGCTTCATCCTCAGTTCCGGGTGCGAGGCGCCGCCCAACTCGAAACCGGAAAACCTCAAGATGATGATCACATGCGCCCGGGAGTACGGACGCTATCGATGAGCCGTCGGGAGAGGTGGGGAAAATGGTGCCCTGGATTTTTTGTTTTACAGCAGCCGGTTTTGTGCTATGATACGCGGGGTTCGGCCGTTGAGCGTACCGATGATAGCAGGATTTTTCGGCAGGAAAATGTATATATAACTATAGACTGAAGCCATACAAAGGAGAGCGATCATGAGCGAGACTCTGCTGAAAGTAAAAGAAGCCATTGTTGAACTTGATCTGGATGAGATTCAGGATGCGGTCAAGGCCTGCCTGGACGCGGGGGTCGAGCCCTGGGAGATTATCAAAGAGGGTATGGGAGAGGGGATGGTGGTTGTGGGTGAGCGCTTTGAAAGCGGAGAGTATTTTCTCGCGGATTTAATTCTCGCCGGTGAGGTGATGAAGGAGGGGATGCAGATCCTGGAAGAGAAGATGGACGCATCGTCGATGGGCAAAAAGGGCACGGTGGTCCTGGCCACGGTCAAGGGCGATATCCACGACATCGGCAAGAACATCGTCGGCGTGATGCTCTCCGCCGCGGACTTCAAGGTCATCGACCTGGGTGTCGACGTTACCGAGGCGGACATCGTCACGGCGGTCAAGGAGAACAACGCCACGGCCGTGGGCCTGTCGGTGCTGTTGACCACCATGATCGGCAGCATCAAGGACGTGGTGGACGCCCTCTCAGAGGCGGGGCTCAGGGACAAGGTCAAGGTCGCCATCGGCGGCGCGTGCACGTCCCAGAAGCTGGCCGACGAGATGAAGGTGGACGCATTCGGCGAAGACGCCGTGAAGGCGGTGAAGATTTTTGAGAATCTGGTGGCCGCCTAACGGAGAAACAGCATCCATGACGGCACTACATTACTATAAAAAAAGGGGCGCTTCGGCGCCCCTTCCCGTTCGTGTGGACGACAACCGGGATAAGAAGATATATCACTTCGCCGATGGATCGACGGTGACTGACATCGTACGGACGGTAGCCGACGGCATCGACGAGATCACCCGCCGCTGGGAGATCCGGGGGCGGGGGAGGTATCGGCTTTTCTTCGAGCATGATACCGGGAGGTTTTTCGACGACTGGATCGTTCCCGCTGTGCTCTACCGGGGAAACGAAGACGGCATGGGGTATTTCCCCCGGGGGGGGATCGATTCAGGCTGGGAGTTTCGGGAGGACCGGATGGGGATTCCCGGGGCCTTCTTCGCCCTGTCCGAAGGGGACGCGGCGGGGATCTTCGTAGAACCGGCGGTGGGTCCCCGGGATATCACCTCCGGGGGCATCCGCAGGGGGGATGGGGGACACGTGCTGTACGCCGCCCTCCCCGCCGTGGAACAGCCGAAGCGATACATCGCCAAGGGCTTTCTGGGTCTGGCCTACGGGAGAAAAAAGTCGAAATATATAAAAAGCGGCGGATCGCTGACATATGAGCGGACGTTTTACGTCTACCGAGGCGCCGACCTCGACTACTACCGGGTGTTCCGCACCGCCGTGGACGCCTTCGGACCCCGAGCGATTCCAATCACGAGGGACACACTCTCCGAGCAGATAGAGCTGAGAAGGCGTCACCTGGCGGAATATCTCTACTACGAGAAGGACGACATCATCGGCATCCGCCGGGGGAGGAACAACGGATTTCTCCTCCAGCGGACCATATACGACGTGATCGGGGGAGGATTCCTCGAAAAGGGTATCCAGGGTGCGTATCTTCTCCATCGCCTGGGGGAGGAGAAAAAGGCCGAAAAAATCGCCGACTTCCTCCTGGAGGGGAGCATGGAAAACGGCTTGGCCTGGGTCTGCTATCACCTCAGGCAGAAGAAGTGGGGGGGCGCGTTCCTGGCCTTTCCTAGATACCTGACCGAAAAAATCCCCCTGCGTCCCCTGGGGGAGATGTGCGTCCACTACCTGAAGCTCTACCGACTGACGAATAAGAAGAGGTATCTCGATTACGTCGTGGACGCCGGGCGGATACTGATGGAGCACCAAAAGGATGACGGGAACTTTGGCAGGGTGGTGAATCTGGACGGATCGATCTTCGACGACCGGGGGACCAACGGCGCGTACATCGCCTGGATGCTTCTGGACCTGTTTGAGGCGACCGGCCGGGATGCGTACCGGGAGAGCGCCCTCAAATCCGTGGAGTATTTCATCAAGAAGGTGGTAGAGGAGGGGGAATACCTGGCCGACGCCCTGGACAGCGACTGCATCGACAAGGAGGGGGGCGTCATCGTCATGAAGCTCCTTATCAGGGCGTACGAGGTCACCGGGGATCGGCGGTATATCGAGGCGGCGGCGTCCGTGGCCGACTACGTGCTCCACTGGGTATGGACCTACGATGTGACCTTCGACCCTGCCACGCCCCTGGGACGGGAGAGGTTTTCCACGTTTGCCATGACCTCTGTATCGGTGGCCCACCACCATCTGGATTTCTACGGCGCGGAGATCGGCGTCGACCTCTTGAAGCTGGATGAATACCTGGGGGATGATCGGTATCGGCCCATCGCCCTGCCGATGATATCGTGCTGCTTCCAGCTTTTAAACGGATTCCAGGGAGGGGTGAACCTGATCCAGCCGGAGATCGAGGGGTGGCAGCCGGAGCAGCTCAACCAGACGGACTGGGACATGCTTCATCCCCGGATTCGGGGCGGCAGGGGCACCTACAAGGTGCTCATCGCCTGGAACCAGGTGCTGGTGCTGGGCGCTTTGGTGGAGCTCCGCGACATGATCGAGGAGGGGCGGGTGACGCTCCCATAGGGGAGACACCGAGATAGGATATTTTTGGATATTAAACGGCCCGGGGGGTATGCCCCCGGGCCGTCATGCGTATGCGAGTATGCGATGGTGTCGTGCGGTCAGTGCAGGATGTCGATGACCACCCTGTTCGGATCCGATAAGGTGAAAATGCGGTATTCCGTGGGCGTTTCAAGGTCCATTACCACCCGAACCGTCTCGGAATTGTACTGGGACCAGCGTATGGCATTGACGAATCCATCGTCGATATCGATGGGCCCGGCGCGGTTCAGGGAGAGCTCGGCGCCGAACACATCGATGTACACCCGGGGCGGCAGGCCCCGGTCGCTGTTTTCGGGCAGCCGAGAGTCGAAAAAGGCGGCGGCGCTGTCGGTATCCAGCACGATTCGTGTGTGATCGGTGTCGGTAAAGTACCGGATGCCGGTGACTGTGGTCGTCGCCGCCAATGGCGCGGCTGGTGTTAACATACGGGTTCCTCCATTGTCTTCCTGATAATGTGAATATAACGAATCCACCGGTTCCGAGGGGCTTTCCGGGGTCGCTTCACCGGGCACCGGGGGTACGGTGGTGGGCCGGGGAAGCCCGTCGGTATATACAGGTGTGGTCGTTTTATGGGCCGTATCTTCAGAGCCGGGCGATAATTCTGTATCCTCCGCCTCCGGCAGGGCGGATACGGGATACATGACCGATCCCGGCTCGTCCGGAGCGGGGGAAACTCCCTCGGGCTCCGGGTCGATGGAACCGATGCCGTAGTAATCATCCGAGGTGTCTTCCGTGTCACTGCCGGTATCCGACGGGGTGGGCGCCTCGGCGACGATGACCGGCTCCGGGATTGTCTCTTCCGTATCGGTTGTTTCATCCCCAGTCGGCGCTTCAGACTCAACAGGCGCTGGTCCTTCGACAACGATCGGCTCCACCTCCGGGGTCGACTCTTCCGCCTCAGGCTCCGGGGAGGTCGCCTCCTCGGCGGCCGTTTCCGGTTCCGACACTGTTTCCACATCCGGTACGGCCTCGGGGGGAGCGGCCGTTTCGGGCTCCGGCGTCGCTTCGGCGATGATGGCTTCTATCGGATCGTCCGGTGCTTCGTTCTCCTGTGGATCCGGGGTATCGTCCTCGGCCGATGTTTCCTCCTTCCTTCTATTCCTTCTCTCCCTGCGGGATTCCTTTTCGGGCGTTTCCGCCGCTTCCGTTTCTTCCTCGGTTTCCGCCTCCTCCTGGGCCAGAAGCCCCGAAAGATTCGTTTCCGGGGTGACCCGAACGAGGCAGTTCTTGGTGCGCAGGTCGTCTATCTCTTCGAGTTTTGTGCGGGCCTCGTCCGCCAGCTCATGGTCCGGATATTTCGAGATGACCCGTCGGAAGGCCTTTTCCGCCTTCAGCAGCTCTCCCAGGGTGATGGAATAGGTAAACATCTCCATGTAGAGCTCGCCCTGTCGAAATATCGCCGCGGGCGCCTCGGGAGAGTCCGGATGGTCGTCCACCACGTCCTCGAAGGACGCGATGACCTGGGTCCAGAGGGATTTGGTGGACGTGCGCTTTTCGGATTTCAACAGCGCCTGGTATTCGGCCTCGGCCGCGGCCAGATCGTCTGCGGCTGAACCGGCTAGCGCCGTCGGGGCGACGAGGAGAAGGATCGCCATCGCCCATGCAATGTACCTGTTCATACTTCGAGTTTTATATAAAATATTTCAAATAAAGTGAAGATAGGGTATAATTATATATAATTTCGTATTATATATAGTATAATTAATCAAAATTGTCAAGGCAATAATACAAATCCTCTTGATTTTGATGGAAACGATATGGTACCATGCGAAAAGTGAAACAACTGGGCGCGAACCCCTTTGAAACCGAGATTTCAGCAAGGAGAGCGCCAAAACCTCGTAAAAAACTCACCCGGGAGGCTCATACGACCCATGAAAATCAAAAAAATCCTCTTTCCCATCGATATCGCTCACTCTTCAGAGCTCCTGGCCGACTACGCCGGGCTGCTCTCACGAAAACTGGACGCCGGGCTCATCGTGATGTACGTCGCCCCGGATGTTGATGAGCTCGAGAGCCTCCATGTGCCTCACATATCCCTGGAGAAGGTCGAGGAGGAAATACTGGAATCCGCCCGAAAGCAGGTTTCTTCCTTCTGCGAGGCACGCCTCACTGGCATGGAGCACGAGATTGTCATACGCACCGGAAAGGCCTACCGGGAAATAAACAATATCATCGCTGAATTGAAGATAGATCTCGTCGTCATGGGAACCCACGGCCAGGGTGGTCTTGAGCGTTTCTTTTTCGGCAGCACGGCGGATCGGGTTCTTAAGGGGGCCGCGTGCCCGGTCCTGACCGTGAAGCTTGTCTGATTGAAGAAAGAAGGAAGGGGACGCGCCATAGAATCGGTATTTCTTGTTCTGGTGCTGGCCGTTGTTGTCATCGCCCTGATCTTTGAGTTTACCTGCGGTTTTAACGATTCCGGCGGGATCGTCGCCACCATGGTCTATACCGGGGCCATGGGGGTCAGGACGGCCCTGTTCCTCGCCGCCTTTTTCGAATTCATCGGCGCGGTGTTTCTGGGAACCGCCGTGGCCGCGACCTTTACCACCGGCATTGTCAACGCCGGGGACATCGATGTGCTGGTGGTGTTTTCGGCCCTCTTCGGGGCCCTGGTGTGGAATATCACCGCGGCGGTAAGGGGCATCCCCTCCAGCTCCACCCATGCCCTGATCGGCGGGATACTGGGGGCGATACTCATATCCGCAGGCTACGATGCAATACACTGGTTCAAGATCGCCCAGGTGCTGCTGGTGCTCATCATGTCCCCGATCATCGGCCTTGTGGGAGGATTTCTGCTGACCCGGCTGGCGTATCTGTTGTTCGGCCGGGTGTCGCCGATAAAAGTCAAAAACCTGTTTTTACGCACCCAGGTGATCAGCTCCGCCGCGCTGGCCCTGAGCCACGGCACGAACGACGCCCAGAAGACGATGGGGATCATCACCCTGACCCTGGTGATTCTCTACCCCCTGTCTCCCGAGGTGGTGGGACTATTTTACCAGGGGGGCGGCGAATTCTATGTACCTCTGTGGGTCAAGGTGAGCTGCGCCGGGGCCATTTCCCTGGGGGTGCTGATCGGCGGGTCGCGCATCATGAAGACCCTGGGGGGAAGCATCTACAAGGTCCGGGCCGTCCACGGCTTCTCGGCCCAGGTTTCGTCGGCGTCGGTGATATACGCCTCGGCCATCTTCGGTTTTCCGGTGAGCACCACTCAGGTGATATCATCCTCCATCGTGGGGGCGGGCACGGCACAGCGGGTCAGCGCCGTGCGGTGGAACGTGGTGAAGAGCATCATTGCCACCTGGTTGATCACGATCCCCGCCACGACGGCGATGGGCGGTGCGGTATACTTTATACTTCATTATATTGTGGAACGATATGGGCTTTTTTAAGAAGAAACCGGATTTCTTTGCGCTGCTTTTAGAGCAGGCACAGAAGGCCAAGGAGGGGCTGGAGGCACTCATGGAGTTTGCGGAGCATCCGTGCGAGGGATGCGCCGACCGGGTGCGGCAGCTGGAGAAGGAGGGGGATGAGATCAGGCGCATTCTTATCGAGGAGCTGAACCACACCTTCGCCACGCCCATCGACCGGGAGGATATCTTTCAGCTTTCCCGGGCCCTGGATGACGTCCTCGATTACGCGAACTCCACCGTCATCGAGCTGGATATCTACCATGTTCAGGCCGATGATCACATCAAGCGGATGATCTCCATCATGATCAAGGCCGCCGAGGAGCTGGTTCGCTCCATCAAGCACCTGGAGCATTATCCGAAGATCGCCAACGACCACGCCGTGAAGGCCAAGAAGAACGAGAACTACATGGAGAAGGCGTATCGGCAGGCATTGAGTGACCTCTTCAAGGGAGACGATCCGGTCTACATGCTCAAGATGCGGGAGATCTTTCGTCACCTCTCCAACTGCGCCGACCGGGGCGACGAGGCGGCGAACATCATTTTAAGCATCGTCATGAAGACGACGTAGGTCGAGAATAATCGGGGGTACATATCCCCCAATATATCATCAATTATCTGCCGATTTTGTAAAGGATTGATGACATGAAAGAGATTTTTACCCAGTGGAAGTACACCAAGATGGTGGTGCTGACGGCGCTGACGGCGGCGATTTACGTGGCGGTGCTGATGCCGTTTAAGATCGCTACGATCATCCCCGGTTTTACGGAAATCAGGCCGGGGGTCGTGGTGCCGGTGGTGTTCGGGATGTTCTTCGGCCCCGCCGGTGCCTGGGGCGCCGCCATCGGCAACCTTATCGGCGATATCTTCGGCGGCATGCTCACCATCATCTCCCCCTACGGATTCGTGGGGAACTTCCTGCTCGGGTTCATGGGCTACAAGCTCATGGAGAAGTGGGGCTGGCTCCGGGGGAAAGAGGGCGCCTATGGAGTGTTCGGCGACGAAGGGACGTTCAAGAAGGTCTTGCAGTACCTTCTCATCGTCGTCCTCTCCAGCTCCGCGTGTTCCCTGGTGATCTCCTGGGGGATGGATGTCCATAAGGTCTTCCCATTCGCGGTGTTCGCCTCCATCGTCTTTTTCAATAATCTCGTGATGCCGGCGCTCCTGGGCGTGATATTGATCGGCCTGCTGGCCCGACGGCTGAACCGCTGGGACCTGGTGTGGGTGGACATCATGGACGAGAAGGATCGCTCCGTATCCCGGTTCCCGAAGCTGGGGGGTACGCTCATGTGGATCGGCGCCGTCGGCGGCCTGGCCCTCTGTTTCGCCGTTTCGGTGGGCATCTACAACGCCGACTATTTCGTCACAGACGCCCTCGCTCCGGGACAGATGGAGGGCCTGGGGGGCACGGGTGTCCCGATCATCGGGTTGATCGCCCTGGTGATTATCCTCATCGGCGCGATGCTGTAGGATTTTCATGAACGGACCGTCCGCCGTCGCAGCGAGGGGCCTGGGGTTTCGCTACCGCCGGGCCGAGCACCCGGCCCTTGTCGACATCGACCTGGAGGTGGAGCCGGGTCGGCTTGTGGGGGTACTGGGGCGAAGCGGCGCCGGGAAATCGACCCTCATGGCGGCCGTGGGCTCGTTTATTCCTCACCTGATACGGGGGGAGCTGACCGGCTCCGTCGAGATCTTCGGATCGAGTACGGACGCCCGCTCCCCGGGGGAGTTCGCGGGCGTCTTGGGGATGGTGTTTCAGGATTTCGAGGCGCAGATTTTTTCGTCCCGGGTCGACATCGAGGCGGCGTTCGGGCCGGAAAATCTGGGGCTCTCCCGGCGCGAGATCATCAGGAGGGTCACGGATTCCCTGGCCTTTACCGGCCTTGAATTGAAGGCCCACCGCGTCCCCGCGACCCTCTCGGGGGGCGAAAAGCAGCGCCTGGCGGCGGCGTCGGTGCTCTCCATGGAGCCGAACCTCTTTCTCTTCGACGAGCCCACCACCGACCTCGATCCCCGGGGGGCCGATGACATGCTGGACCTGGTGAGACGTCTGAGGGAGACCAGGGGCGCAACGGCGCTTCTGGTCACCCACGACACGGAACGACTCGTTCGTGCGGACAAGCTCGTGGTGTTGGAGAACGGCCGGGTGGCGGCCGTCGGGGAGCCCGAGGAGATCCTGACCAACGAGGTCCTTGTGAAGGCCCACCGGCTCAAGCCGCTGCCCCATCTTGCCTGTCTCTCTCCCTTCATACCGGAAGGCGTGCCCCTGGACAAGGCGGAAGCCCTCGCCCAGGCCGAAGGGCGCGGACTTTCCTTCGTACCCGAGCGGATCGCGGAGATCGAAGGGCGGGAGCACCCGAACGCATCCCCGACGGGGCCTCCCATTATCGAGCTTCGAGACGTCTCGTTTCGGTATGAGGGGGCACCATCGAATCTCTTCGAGAAGCTCTCCTGCGAAATACATCCGGGGGAGTGTATCGCTATCATCGGCTCCAACGGAGGCGGCAAGACGACCCTGGCCGGCCACATGAACGGATTGATCATCCCGGATACGGGGGAGGTGCGGGTGGAGGGAAAAGGCCTTGCGACCCGGACGCCCCTGGAGCTGTCGGAGCTGGTGGGGTTCGTGCACCAGAATCCCGACCGCATGATCTTCTCCGAGACGGTATTTGATGAGGCGGCCTTCGGCCTGAACATCCGGGGGATGGAGAAAGGATCGATACGCCGTCGGGTCGAGGAGGTCCTGGATGTAGTGGGCCTAGGGGACCGGAGAGAGGAGGACCCCTTCATGCTGACCAAGGGGGAGCGCCAACGTTTGGCGATGGCGTCGATCCTATCGGTGGGTCCCCGGATTCTGATTCTGGACGAGCCGACCACCGGTCTCGATTACGGCGAGATCGCCGACATGATGGAGGTGATTACGGACCTCAACCGATCGGGACACACTGTCATCATCATCACCCACAACATGGACGTCGTGGCGCGATACGCGAAACGGGTGCTCCTGGTTTCCGGCGGTCATATCATGGCCGACGGCACCCCCCGGGATGTGTTCACGAAGGACTCATTGCTCCGGGAGGCGGGGATCGTACCGCCCCGGGAGGTGATCTTGGGCCGGGTCTTCGGGTTCCCGACGCTGACCGCCGACGAGTTTCACTTCCTCATGGGCATTCCCGGGGAGGCGGCGCATGCATGACGCCGAGCACACCCGGAGCTCAAACTCCCTGGACCCCAGGACGAACCTGGCGATCCTGGTGGGGTCCTTCGCGATACTGGTGCTGCTGTGGGATATCTGGTGGCTTGCCGTCGTGGCGGGATGTGTGATCCTCTTCGGCGTCGTCTCCGGGGTGATATCGGTCCTACGCCGGTTCTGGCTCATACCCCTCATCGTCGCGATATTCTCGGTGGTGATCTGGTCCATTTTCCTGGTGGGGGATACGGTCGTTCTCGGTATATTCAGTGTCCAGGGGATGCTCTACGGCGTGGCCAATGCAATCAAGCTCGATGCCATGATATTTGCGGGGCTCTTTTATGTGACGCTGGTGTCGCCGGACGAGCTGGCGGTCAGCCTCAGGAAGCTGGGTGTTCCCTATCGTCTCAGCTTCTCGCTGTCGTACGCCATGCGCCTGTTTCCCTTCATCATGGATGAGGCCGGCCAGATCGCCCGGATACAGAAGAGCCGGGGGCTGGATTTGAAGGCTGGGACGTTCCGGGAGCGGGCCGGGAAGTATATTCCGCTGCTCACCCCCGTATTCCTGACGACGATCAGGAACACCAACAATATATCCATGGCCCTGGAGTCCCGGGGGTTCGGCGCCAGGAAAAAGGGGGACACCTACCTCGCGCTGAAGATGGCCTCCCGAGACTGGCTGGCGCTTCTGGCGGTGGTGATGCTTACGGCGGGCGCCGTGTATCTTCACGTGACGGGCGGGACGTCCTTCGAGGGGGCCGTCCCCAGATGGGGAGGGTAGGGCATGTCCACGAGAAGAAAAGAGGAAACCGGGATCTCCACCCGGGGCATCGGCCGGGCGGTGCTCAGACCCATGTCGGTGACGGACCTCCAGCAAATCATCCGCATCGAGCAGACGTCGTTCCCTACGCCCTGGACCCTTGAGCTGTTCGTTCGGGAGCTCTCTTTGAAGTTTTCCCACAACTTCGTCCTCGACCTCCTGGGGATGATCATCGGCTATGTTAATTTCTGGGTGGTGGCGGGGGAGATGCACATCATGAGCATCGCCGTTCACGAGGACTACCGGGAAAAGCGGGTGGGGACTATGCTCCTTGAGCGGTCGCTGGACTACGCCCGAAGGCGCGGGGCGGAGTATGTCTATCTGGAGGTGAGAATGGGAAACGACGCCGCCATCGCCCTGTACCAGGGCATGGGATTTGAGGTGGTGGGGGTGAGAAAGGGGTACTATACCGATACCGGCGAGGATGCCCTGGTCATGGCCCGGCACCTGTAATAAATCAATCAGAAGACATATCGCACGGCCGATATCCGAGAGGGATACTCGGCCGATGTATTTCTAAATATTGTTGCTGGTACGAGGAAGCAGGCAGGGGTGGGATTACTCGTCGCCGTTGGGGGCGGTGAATTCGAGCTGGAGCAGCTTCTCCCGTTCGGTCATGTCCAGCTCCTCCAGGTCCGGGCCGATGGGGGGATAGTTGGACTCGATGAAGAGCAGCAGGTCCTCCACGTTCTCCGGCGGGAGGTACACCATTGGGGGAAGGTCTCCCTCGATCAGCTCCGGGGAATCCCTTCTCTCCTTCATCATTTCCTCTGTGGGCTTCTCGGTTCTCATCCGCTCCACATCACCTCCCAGCTCCTTCGCCTTGTTCATGATTGTCATCTCTGCTTCATACGGATTCTTCGTGTATATGGTCAGGATGATGGGCTGCTCCGATCCCCGGGATGTGTATACCAGGAGTATCGTGGCGGAGGCGCCGCGGTTGACGGTCTCCCCCGCGGTCATCGCCGCAGGTGCTGTGGCGGTCATGCCCGAAGGCGCGGCCCCCAGGAGGAGCGTATCGTCATCGGCATCCATGAGCGCCTCACCGGGTCCCGGCGGCGGCACACCGGCGATGACCTCGTCCTCGGGCTCTTCCATGATGGTCCCTTCTTCGGCGAAGAGATCGACATCGAGGGGGGAGGGCGGCGTCGACCCCGGCATGGAGCGGGTGTGAGGCGAGCCCGTCGTATCTTCGGGCATGCCTTCGGAGATCGTCACCGAGTCGCCCCCTGTCGTGATCGGGGATGAAGATTCCATCTCACCTTCACCCTTATCCGCCGTCCCGGCCAGCTCGACGACCGGCGATTCGTCCATCGGCTTCATGTCCGAAAAGGGGACGAGACGAACCACCGCGAAGAGCACCAAGACACAGGCGGCTGCGACCCCCAGGGCCTCCAGGGGTATCCGACGGGGAGTGGCGAAAAAGGATGAGAACAGGTCGCGTACACCCCCCTTACTCTCAAGACGATCGGCGACGATCTGTTCCAGATTGTCGGGGGCGGAGACCTCGGGCATTGCGGACGTCAGGCGCTTCAGGGCGAGGTACCGGTCGCCCTCCCGCTTGAGGGAGGGATTGTCCGCCATCATTCGACGGACGAGGGACTCCTCATGCTCCGAGAGCTCACCATCGGCAAGCAGGGGGAGCAGCTCCCATGCCCGTTTTTCTTCTGCGCCCATGCTCATGCGACACGCCCCGGCCGATACATCGACCGTGTCCTTCGTCTATTCCGTACGTTTGTCCGCTTCGGTTTGACCATTCGCTGAAGGCTCGGATGTTTCGAGCTATTCAAAATCGATATCCAGTATATCCTTCATCGCATCTTTCAATTGCCGCCGGGCCCGGGAGAGGCGGGACTTCACCGTTCCCAGTTGAATGTCCAGGATCGATGCGATTTCCTCGTAGCTGAGCTCCTCAAAATCCTTGAGGATGATGATTTCCCGATCCTTCTTCTTCAGGGCCATCAATCGATCCATGAGGTGCTCCATCATCTCCCGGTCGCCGACCCGGTCGTCGGGCCGCTCGGTCTTGGGGATCAGGCTGATGGCCTCGTCTCCCTGGGTATATTCCATCAGCTCATCCCGCCGATAGTGCGCCCTCCGGGCGAGATACCCGATGCGGTTCTTCGCGTGATTGACGGTGATGCGATACAGCCACGTGGAAAACTTCGCCTCCCCCTTGAAGGTGTGGAGCTTGCGAAACACGGTGATGAAGACATCCTGGGTCAATTCCTCGGCGATGGCGTAGTTGCCCAAAAAGCGCAACGCCGTGTTGAATACCCTGTCCTTGTATCGCTTCATGATGATCGTAAAGGCGTCGTGATCGCCCTCTACGGCTTTCGCGATCAGCGCCGATTCATCATATCCGTTCCCGTTATGGAGCGGCATCAACCGTCCTGTAGTAGTATGACCGAAAATATTTCGGGATGTTCCCGTGGTATACGCTATTTAATATTGCTGTGTCTTTTCGGCTTCTCGTACACGATCGACCATATCAAAGGCCGTCAAAATGACCTCTTTCGTCACCGGCAGAAGATCCATCGCCGCCACCCGGTCTCTCGGGTAGTACGTCGCGTCCCGGGCGTCGGAAGCCGGCATCAGCTCACCGCCGGTGGGAAGCGCCAGGTAATCCACCAGCACGTAATGATACCAGGGGACGCCGCTCTGATCGGGGACGATGATCTCCAGAACCTTGATCGTATCGACGATGGATACGACAAGGCCTGTTTCCTCGGAGACCTCCCGCCGGGCGGCGTCCCGGAGCGGCTCCCCGGAGGAGACCCGGCCTCCCGGTATGGTCCAGATGCCCCGTCCGGGATTTTTATCCCGTTGGATGAGGAGCACGGAATCGCCGTTGATAACGACGCCGCCCACACCGAGGATGGGGCGGGATGGATATTCTCGTGACATCTGGACTGTATATCTATCATATACCCCGCAAAAAGTCAAAAAACAAAAAAATGCTTGAAATATTATATTATGAAGTATATAATTTTGAGAAAAGTTATCTAAATTATAGATAAATTAAGTATAATTATACACATGAGAACGGTGATAACAGGATCACGATTCATAACCGGAGCGGTGGTATGCGCAGTTGTGCTTTCCCTGGCGTGGGGCGCCCGAGCCCTGGCCCAGGGACCGGACGAGGCGTATGAGTATGCCCGCGAAAAGTACCAGTCTCTGGTTTCGAGTCCGGAGCGCATGGAATGGCGGGAACACTGGGAGGATGCGATAGACGCCTTCCTGGTTGTGGTGCTGGAATATCCGGACTCGGATCGTGCCGATGACGCCCTCTACATGGCGGGCGTTCTGTATCGGGACCTCTACAACAAGTCGAAAAACCCCCGGGATCTGAAGCTCTCCCTGGAGGCCTTCACCAACCTGGCGGACAATTACCCCGGAAGCATTTTGGCCGACGACGGCCTGCTGCTGGCCGGAGACATCTATCTTCAGATTCTCGACGAAGAAGCGATAGCGTACTGCCTCTACGCCCGGCTTATTCGGGAGTATCCGGAGGGAGACATGGTTGCCGACGCCCGGGAGCGTATCGCAGGGCTGGACGAGGCAAGCGTCGTCTCCGATTGTCTGGAGGAGACGGCGGACGAAACCGCCGGGGAGGAGCTTCCCGCCCCCCGGGAGATCGAGACATCATCGGCCGTGACCGACGAATCCCCGGTCGCGGACGGTCCGGTCATCGGTGGGCTCAGGTACCACTCCGGGCCGGAATATACCCGGTTGGTGCTCGATCTGGACAGCGAGGGGACATGCAGCTTCGACATGCTGTCTCCGGATGACGCGGCGGGCCTCCCCGATCGATTGGTGTTGGATATTCCCGGGGCCGCGTGGTCCGGGGCGGATATCGATTCGACGGTCATCGATGACAGCCGGGTAAGAAGGGCCGGGGTCGATTCCGGAGCGGATGGGACATTTCGTCTGGTTGTGGAGCTCACGGGGCCGAAGGTCTGTTCCGTATTCACCCTTAAGGGGCCGGACCGGATCGTCATAGACGTCTACTCCGAGGAGGAGGGGGGCGTTCCTCATCCCGATGAGCCGACCGGGGACGCGTCCGGTGAGACGAGCTCCGCTGACGATACCGCGTCGATACCGAGAGAGACGAGCGACGTACCGCCCTCGGACATCACGGTGGTGGTGCTCGATCCGGGACACGGGGGAAAGGACCCCGGGGCGGTGGGCCCCAGCGGATACTATGAAAAAACCGCCAACCTGAAAATCGCCGAGTATTTGAAGGCATACCTGGAGGATCGCCTGAGTCTCGTGGTCATCATGACCCGCTCCGATGACACCTACCTGAGTCTGAAGGAGCGCACCGCCATCGCCAACGACCACGACGCTGATCTCTTCATCTCCCTTCATAACAACGCGAACAAGAGCAGCAGTCCTTACGGCATCTCCACCTACTACCTGTCCGTCACCTCCGACGAGAAGGCCCTGGGCGTAGCGGCCCGGGAGAACTTCACCACCGTGGAGAAGCTCTCGGAGCTGGATATGATCCTCACGGACCTGATGGTCAGCGCCAAGCGCAATGAATCAAGTCTGCTGGGGACTTTCGTTCAGGACGGCATGGTTGTGGAGACCTCCAGAAATTACGACCGGATCAACGACATGGGCGTACTCCCCGGCCCCTTCTGGGTGCTGGTGGGGGCCCAGATGCCCTCGATACTGATAGAGGGATCGTTTATCTCCAATCCCCGGGAGGAGGAACGCCTCCAGGACGAGGAGTATCTCAAGGCCCTGGCCGACGGCATCTGTGACGGGGTGGAGAAATACATCACCGAGATCAACACCGCGCGGATGAACTGGTAGCGACCGTATGGACGAATACATCGACAGGTTTATCGATCACATCCGGGTGGAGCGGGGACTCTCCCACAATACGGTGGAGGCGTACGGGAACGATTTGAAGCGGTTCCGGGACTATCTCGAGGAGCACGATATCAGTGACCCGACGAATGTGACCGAGGAGATCGCCGGGGCGTTTTTGGATCATCTCGATGGAGCCGGGATGTCCGTCCGCAGCCGGGTGCGATATGCCAGCTCCATTCGCTCGTTTTTTACCTACCTGATGCGGGAGGGGGTGGTTCGGGCCAACCCCCTGGAGCTTATCGAGTCGCCCCGATTTTTGTCGAAGCTGCCCCGCTATCTCACCTCGGAGGAAATCCGTGCTCTCTTGGGGGCGCCGGACGACACAACCCCCCGGGGCGTTCGGGATCGGGCGATGCTCGAGGTGCTGTATGCCGCCGGCCTGAGGGTCACGGAGCTGGTGGAGCTGCGGCTGAACGCCGTCAATCTGGAGGTGGGATACCTCATCGCCAGGGGGAAGGGCGACAAGGAGCGCATCGTTCCCCTGGGAGAGGATGCGGTCACCTGGCTCGAGCGTTATATTACCCGTATTCGTCCCCGACAGGACAAAGGAGTCGGCACGGGGCTGGTGTTTCTCAATAAAAGCGGAAAAGGACTCTCCCGCCAGTATTTCTGGAGGGCGATCAAAACATACGCCCTACAGGCGGGGATTACGAAGGATATCAGCCCCCACACCATCCGGCATTCATTCGCCACGCACCTTCTGGCCGGTGGGGCGGATCTCAGATCCGTCCAGGCCATGCTCGGCCATGCGGATATCACCACCACCGAAATCTATACCCACGTGGAGCGGGAGCGGCTTAAATCCATTCATAAAAAATACCATCCCCGGTCGTAACCGGGCCGCATCTGCTTGACGGGATCATCCAGTTTCTGGTATGATAGCCGACGTTTACCACAGATCATGTGAAAGGTGCATATGAAAAGGCGTGGAAGGAACATCGCTTCCGTGATGATCGTCGTGTGTCTGGCGCTGTGTATCGGTATGTTCTCCGGGGCCCTCGCCCAGGATGGCCAGGATGGATATACCATCAGCAACATCACAAACCGGGACAAGGATCAGAACGCCGTCACTAATATATATTATTTTGATGGCGCGGTGTGGATATGCACCGAAGGGGGCGTTTTGAAATACAGCGGCGGCTGGACCCGCTATACCACCGAGCAGGGTCTTCCCGGGAACCTCGTCACGTCCATGACCATGGATGCCGACGGCGGCCTCTGGTTCGGAACCGTTGACGGTCTCGCCCGGTATGACGGCTCCTGGAAGACCTACAAGAGCAAGGACGGCCTTCCCAGTGATACGGTATACGACGTCATAGAGGCCGCGGATGGGACCATCTGGGTCGGCACCAAGGGGGGCATTGCCCGGTTCAACGGCACAAAGTGGGTGCAGATCGGCGTCGGCGAGGAGGTCCTGACTCCCATTATCACCCGCATCGTCAAGGACCAGGTGGGCGATCTCTGGCTGGGAACCTACACGATGGGAGTGGGGGTTGTGACCGGGGGGATGTGGGAGATCATAGATCGGGACGACGGCCTGCCCGCCAATCTCATCTCCGCCATCGCCTTTGCACCGGACGGCGAAGTCTGGATCGGCACCTCGAAGGGGCTCGCCCGCTACAAGGGGGGCTCGGTGAAGGACGTCTTCACCGTGAAAAACGAGCTTCTCTCCAACGAGGTCACCTCTGTCTTGATCGATCACGAGGGTTCCGTGTGGGTGGGCACCTGGGGCGGCGGCGTGGCTGTGTATGACGGCCGGGAGTGGACGCTTATTACCGCGGCGGACGGCATCGTGGACGACCGAGTGACCGCCATCGCCGAGGATGGCGACGGCACGATCTGGATCGGCTGCTGGGGGGGGATCAGCAGGCTGACAAGATAACGACCCATCGGTGAATGGGAAGGTATCTTCTCGTATGCCAGTGCCGATTCCGCGACCCGGTTATTTGCGATACTCCCACGTCTGACTTTCGTGAGGGTCAGTCACGGCACCGTTTCACTGCAGACATCCGGGACAATCTGGACATATACCGGACCATCTCTCTTCAAGATGTCGAAAACCAGGACTTTTCCCACAGCTTCTCAACTTTTCTTGCCTTCACGTCTGCCGCAGAAGTAAGCCTCTTCAAATTCCACCTCGCCTCCAAAAGGTGTAGGAACGTCCTCAGAATGGACCGCGATGCCCGAGTGTATCGTCGTAATGGCCTTGCCTTTTATATGATGGGAATGAGGCAAAAGAATTATTATGATACGAAAAATTAATCAATCAGACTCTCAGGTGATCGCTGAAATATATAACCATTACGTCAAGAATACAGTAATCACTTTTGAGGAAAAGGAAGTCTCTCTAGATGATATTTCTGAACGTATTGAAAATGTATTGTCTGAGTCGCTTCCCTGGATCGTCGCAGAAAAAATGGGCAGAGTAGTCGGCTACGCGTATGCAACGAAATGGAGGGCCAGATCAGCGTATCGCTTTTCTGTTGAAAGCGCTGTTTATCTTAAACAAACTTCTATTGGGAATGGGATTGGAACTATTCTTTACAAAGAGCTTCTTTCATCGTTGAAAGATTCAGGAGTGCACGTAGTTATCGGCGGTATTGCTCTCCCGAATCCTTCATGTATCGCGTTACACAAAAAATTTGGTTTCAAACAAGCGGCTTATTTCAAAGAAGTTGGGTTCAAATTTGATACATGGATTGATGTTGGGTACTGGCAGCTTCAATTCAATTCATAATAAATAGCTGAAGTCCGAATACAACCTCCGAAACAGCGTCAGTGGCGGCTGGGCCTGGTGATATACACGTGCTGTCGATTCCGATTTTTTCGGCTTTTTATGAGTACGTAGGCCCATCGATTAATAGGTCAATACCAATATTGAGCCGGACCACAAATAATCAATCTTATATATAGGGGAATATCCCCCGCTTGATCAGGTTGAAGTTTTCCTCCACGTTTCCCTTCCCGACGACCACCTCCATGTGGCCGGGCAGCATATACTCCGCATCCAGACCGCTGATTTTGGTGATGCTCTCCTTGAGTAGCTCGCCGTCTCCACCGGGGAAGTCGGTCCTGCCGACGTTTCTGGAAAAGGCCACGTCTCCGGAGAAGAGGGCCTTTTTTTCGGGCCAGTAGATGCACGCCGATCCCGGGGAGTGCCCCGGAGTGATGAGCACCTGAAAGGTCTCGCCGCCGATCTCTATCTCTCCGTCTTCAAGGTACACGTCGATGCGGTATTCCGGGATCGGCAGTCCGAAGGCGGGGAAGAACTCCTTCCCGATATCCTCCATAAACGTCGCTTCCTCGGCGCTCATGTAGATCGTCACGTCGTCGTTTTTTATGAACCGCGCCACCGCCTCGAAGTGATCGGGATGGCAGTGGGTCAGGATGACGTGCTTGATGTTATCGGTATCCAGCCCGTCCCGGGCCATGCTCCGGGACAGCTCGGTGAAGTGAACCAACAGCCCCGGGTCCACCAGCGCCATGACGTTACCGCCGATCAGGTAGCTGTTGCAATTGTTTTCAAACATGCTCGTCCACGGATATGCATACAGGTCGTCGGTCAGCTTCATGTCTCTCCCTTCATGTTGGAAATCAGACGGATGGGAAAGCGGTTTTGTGCGTGTCTTCCCATCTTTATATATAAATCAAAAATATTTGATATTGTTTTGTGGTATTATACATGTTTCAAACGTCCGGTAAAGGGTTATTTGATTGATTGAATGTGAGGAGAAAGAGGAGTATAGTAGAACAGTATAGTATTTCGATCCAATCTAGAATTCATGTTGAAACCGGTCGCAACGAAAGGTGAAGCGATATGTCCAACGAAACAATCCATGAAGTGGGTAAAGAGTTCTACTACTTCAAGAGCGATGAGGATGATTTCCATCGCAATGTCTATCTGAAGCGATTTCTGGGAGAAGACGGGGAAACGGTAAGCATTCTGTTCGATCCCGGAACGCGCCACGAGATTCCACAGATCACCGAGGTGACCAAGAAGCTCATCGGGGGGATACAGAACCTGGACCTGATCTTTCTGAGCCATCAGGATCCGGATTTGACCGCGAGCCTGGGGGCGCTTTTGACCAGTGCTCCGAAATCGAGGGTGGTCAGCGCCATCGATACCTGGCGCCTCATCAAGACCTACGGCATCCCGGAAAACCGCTTTCTGGCGGTGGAGAACTTCAGAAACAAGATCATGCGCATCGCGAAGACCGGGCACCGTGTCCAGTTCGTCCCGGCCTATTTCTGTCACTTTCGCGGCGCCGTGATGTTTTACGATTTCGAATCCCAGGTCCTGTTCTCCGGGGACTTTCTGGCGGGCCTGAACTCCCGAACCGGCGACGGCATCTGGGCCACCGAGGAATCCTGGGAGGGTATCTCCGTGATGCACCAGATATACATGCCCACAAAGGACGCCCTGGAGGAGACGATCGGCAGGGTGAGCATGCTCAATCCCATGCCCGAGATCATCGCGCCCCAGCACGGCGATGTGATCAAGGGGGACCTGGTGGTGGAGTTTCTCTCCCGGCTGATGGGCCTGGAGGTGGGGCTTGAGCTCATGAAGAAGGAGGAGCCCCAGAAGGAGCTGACGCTGTCCGCATTGAACGCATTTCTCGATTACCTGGGAGAGCATCACCCGGATATTCAGAAGGAGACCCTGGAAGGCCTGAAGAACGCGGGGAGCTTCACCACAATCTTTGTGGTGTCCCAGAATTCCATCGTGGACCTGAAGGTCTCCACCAACGAGGCCATAAAGGGCGTGTGGGACGTGCTGACCCGGATCGCGCCTGAGGAGGTGCTCCACGACGTCAAGACCATCCTCCTTGGCGATCTGGACCAGCTCGGTGTTGCGGTGGATCCCAAGATATTCGGCGGGGTCGATGAGGCGGAGGAGCTGTTTGCTTAAGCGGATGAGCGCGAAGTATGATAAGCCGGCGATGGAGCTCGCGCACCGATCGGTGGCCGGGTGTGGAAATGTCTGAAAACCGGGTGGGGGAGTGAAAATAGGTTGACAAGTTAGGATAATATAGATTACAATTCACGCTTTACATATCGTGCGCCCGTAGCTCAGCCCGGATAGAGCGCCGGACTACGAATCCGTAGGCCGCAGGTTCAAATCCTGCCGGGCGCACCAGCAATACTTTATATCTTCGGCCACCTTTGAGGTGGCCGTTTTTTTTGTGTAGATCATTTGGTTCTATTTCGATTTCCGTTTTGAGATGCGGCGGGCGAACCTTTCTGATCGGATGTACAAGGGCGAGAAGCAGCGTGATGTGCGAGAGGGAAATGCGTATCATACGCACAAAAAACGGGCTTGTATTTTGTTTGATTGTTATGCTATCTTTTACTCTTTATGCAATTATCGATTCCTCTACCATCAAGAATAATAGAATCACAAACGGCGATTTCACCGGCGGTCTTCGGCGCAGGACTCCGATGATGGCTGAATATCATTTTTTGCAGAATGAGAGATGAAATGATGAAAGTATGTTCCAATCCTGAGTGCAGCCACAGGGAATCGGACCCGGAAGCCGTATTTTGCGGCGCGTGCGGATCGAAGCTGAAAGCGGCGCTGGACGATGGGGAAAAGAGGGCACCGGGGTCAAAAGTGGAGGGGGACGCCCGTGGAGGGTTATGGAGGAAATTCATATCGAAAAAAAACCTCTTTCGCCTTGTCGCCGTTTCTATCGCCTTTGTGATCGTCTTATTGGGAGTGAATTGGCTTTTTTTAGCGCCTCACAGGGCACTTAAGAGCTGGGAACAGTATTATGAAAACGGGGATTATGATAGTGCAGAGCATGTGTTGGATAAGGCGATAGCAGGAAATCCGCGTAATATTATTGATCTGTATGTTGCCAGGGCATATACATATATCGAGCTGGAGAGGTAAAAGACGCCCTGGATGACCTGAATTGTCTGTTACTAGATGATCCCGACAATGTGGAACTGCTTGTTACCAGGATAGGTGTGTATATCGAGCTGGATTGGTATAACGAAGCCCTGTACGACCTGGAGCTTTTGATAAGCAACAATCCCGATAATATAGACCTGTATTTTACCAGGATAGATGTGTATCTCGAGCTGGAGAGGTATGACGAAGCCCTATACGACTTGGAGCTCTTAATACAAGACGATCCAGAAAATCCCGAACTGTTTCGCGCCAGGGTGACTGTATACGAGGTGATGGGAGAATACATCCAATCGAAAGAGGATTTCCACACCGCCTCTGTGCTGGAGATTGACGCGGAGAACCTCGAGCCGTACCATCCGATGTTTCGAGGTAACCCGGCCCGGACAGGTTAATATAATGAAATCGGCGTCCACGTGTTGCATAAACAGAATTGGCTGTTTAGGATTGGCCTGTGGAAGTGGATATTATCTTCTTCCTGTGTGGTTGATGGCGTGGTTTCTATATGGATATATCAATACAATGGGGACCCTTGCGATTTTTCCCTGGTACGGCGGGGCGAGGGAATTCTCGGATGGCTTTGGTGCGGTCAAGTCCATCAAAAACAAGAAATGGGGATTCATCGACAGCAACGGCACCTATATCATAGAGCCGAAGTATGACGATGCAACCCTTTTTTTGGAAGAGCTCGCCGCCGTGAAGCTCGCCAATCAGTGGGGATATGTGAACATGGCGGGGGAGTTCATGATCGATCCACAGTTCCCCCAGGCGGGAAGATACTCCCAGGGATTGGCGCCTGTCATCATAAAGGGAAAATGGGGGTATATCTCGAATCCGAAGGCGGAGCCGAGGTCATAGGCGACCGGGGTTGTTCCCGACCGTTCTCACGCATACAGGTCGTTTCCGATAGAGGGTATGGAGTATTGCATTACACCGCAGTTTGAATACGCGCTGCCGTATTCACACGATCGTGCCGCAGTCAGGCGGGACGGCGTGTGGGGGTATATCGACCTGGAGGGGAAGCTCGTCATTGAGTCGAAGTATCGGCAGGCGCGATCCTTCTCCGAGGGCCTGGCCGCGGTGTGTTTTCAGGACAGGTGGGGATACATCGATGCATCGGGCGAGCTCGTCATAGATCCTGTCTTCATCACCGCGTATGATTTTTATAACGGTCTTGCGGAGGTGGTGACGGCGAATTCGTGCTGTTATATCGACACATCAGGTAAAATCGCCCTGTACCCCCGTTTTGAGAACACGTGGGTGGGCAGGGGAGCCCATTTTTCACACGGCCTGACCTGCATCGAGAAGGACGACCTGGTCGGGTTCATGAATGTATCCGAGGAATTCGACGTCCCCCCTCAGTATCTCGACGCAAGATGTTTTTCAGAAGGACTCGCCGCGGTGCTGAAGAGGCGGTGGGTGGGGGATCGGTGGGGATATATCGATCCCAGGGGGAGGATGGTCATCCGGCCGGTTTTTTTCAACGCCCTGGATTTCTCCGAGGGGCTGGCGCCGGTGAGCATCGATTATGAGATGTACGGATTCATCAACAAGAAGGGGCGTCTGGTATTGAGGGACAGGTACGAGCGCGCCCGGGGATTCTCCGAGGGGCTTGCCGCCGTGAGGTTTTTCAGCAAGGGATGGGGATTTATCGACACCGCGGGCGACGTCATCATCACCCCCCGGTTTTCGGATGTCGGTAGGTTTTCTCAGGGACGCGCCCCGGTATGTGTGGACGGGGAATGGGGGTACATCAGGAATACGCACATGGAGCAGTGACGATGGTTTGTTGAAAAGGCCGATAGGAGATTGCAGGGAAAAAGATATACTCGTTGAACCGCCCTGATCTCCCTCTCCAATTTTATCTTTCAGGACTGGTAAGTTTTGTTTCACAAAAACGCCACCCCCGATTGCGACACGGGGATGGCGTTTGTTTTTTGTCTCGATGTTATTTCTATTGTGCCTTCAAAATCAGCGTATGAACCGCGTCCTTCTCCACCTCCTCCCGCTCCAGGACAAAGGGGCGGTATTCGTTATGCACCCACATCTGTGCCTGGTCGTCGTAGTAGGGGCTCATGAAATTTCCGTTCACGCCGCCCGGGATGATGCGGTATGAATCGTTCTCGTCGGAGAGATCGATGATGTGTCTTAATCCGGCTCCGTTATACATTTCCCACGGTTGATCCACGTGATACACCGTAGGATTAACGGTGAAGATGCTTCCCCCAACCGGAAACGGCCCGATGTTCATGAATCGACCCATCAGCGCCGATTTTTTCCCGAAGGGATGATACAGGATTACGGTATGCAGGTCTCCCCATTTCCAAAAATCCGGGTCGGGGGCCAGGGCGACTTCCAGGTACGCGATACCCTCGTGGAAGCTCTTCACGAAGACCGCGTTCATGTCCTCGATGCCATCCGTCGTCGGGTCGTCGAACCAGGGTGATTCTCCCCTATCGATCATGGCCCTCAGGGAGTTGAAGGGGATGTTCTTATTGTTGCCGATGTAAGCGCTGTACAGGTCATCCCCCAAGCGATTCATGAAGATGTTTTCCATAAGATTCTGTACGAATGCGTGAAACACGGCAGCTTCGGCGGACTCCGGGGGAGAGGTGTAGTCCCAGTTTTCCAGGAGCTCCATGGCCCGGGCTTCCGTATCGGTGAGCTCTTGGTCCGAGAGGGCTAAAAGCAATAAGGGCACCCAGTCCCTCGCCAGTAACACCACCGAGTCGGCCTGCATTCGCTTGAAGTCCTCCACGCCCAGCTTCTCCTTTTCCTCAATCATCTCGCTGATGCGGACGTAGCGATCCGGTGTGGCGAAGTTGGCGGAGATGTAATAGGGGAACTCGTCTCCCGCCGTCTTGTTGTTGGCGGTGGCGATCCACCCTGCCGGGGGATTTTGCATGTGTGGCTGCAGCTCCGTGGCAAGGTAGCCGCTCCATTCGTGCTTGCCGTCCCAGCCGGGAAGGGGAAGACCGCCGGTGAAGCCGTCCCGTATCGGGATGCCCATGCCCATCCAGAAGCCGATGTTGCCCTGATCGTCTGCATAGACGAAGTTGGCGCCCCAGGCCTTGTAGAACCCGAGCGCTTCCTCCAATTCGTTGATATCCGTGGCCCTGTTCGCGTAGTACATGGCCTGGGGGGAATTGGGGAAGTCGACGGCGACCCACCTGAGGGAGATGGAATATCCCTCGGGCCCGTCGTACTTGTCGAAGTCGTCGATGATGGGACCATGACGGGTGATTCGAATATCGAACGTGACGTCTTCCGTGTCCTTGACGGAGATAGTCTCGGTCTTGATCACCATATCCTCCCATTGACCCAGGTATTCGTACTGGTTCGGGTTGTCCGGGTTGATGCGCTCGATATAGAAATCGGCGTCGTCGGCGCTGACGTTGGTGACGCCCCAGGCCACGTGCTCGTTGGCCCCGACGACGATGGCGGGGAGCCCCACTACGGTCGAGCCGGACACGTTCATCGTCGGCGTGACCAGGTGCGCCTCGTAGAACATCGAGGGAACCGCTACCCCCACGTGTGGATCGTTTGCGAAGATCGCCTCACCGGTTTCGGATTTTTCCGGGGAGACCGCCCAGTTGTTGCTTGCGGGGAGCCCCGAGATGCCAGCGGTATCCCGAACGGTGATCATGGCATTCAAAATATCCTCGGTTACCCTGGAGTAGTAGAGCGCCCCCTCGGGGATGATCGTCGGGTAGCCGGAGGGGAAATCGACGTAGAGCTCATCGGCCAGCTCCTCGCCTACTACTTCTATGATGGCGGCGTGAAGCAGCTCGCTTTCGATCGGATAGTTCTGATCCCACGCCATGTAGAAGAAAATACCCATGACGTCTTCGGGGGTAAGGGGATCCGGCTCATAACCAAGGAGCAGGAACTCCGGGGGATACGGCCCCTCGTGGTGTTCAATATAGAAGTTGACCCCCGCAATGAAGGACTCCAACGCCTCTTGTACCTCGGGGTCGTATGTTTCCAGGGCTTCTTCCAGGGTCGTGGCGGCCCAGATGGTGCGAAAGTACTTGTCCGCCGGGACCAGTGATTCCCCCAGGATTTCCGAGAGTCTCCCCGTGCCGGCCCTGCGAATCATATCCAGTTGGAAGAGCCGGTCCTGGGCGGTTGCATAGCCGAAGGCGAAGGCGAGATCCAGATCATTCGACGCGTAGATGTGGGCCATACCGTAGGAGTCCCGGATGATCTCCACGTCGTCCGAAAGCCTGGGGGCGGCCACCTCACCTTCATATTCGGGCAGCGTCGATTTCAGATACCCGATGGCGACGACAACGATGATAAGGACAAGTGCAACAAGTATTCCGAGGAACCATTTTATGAATTTCATGTTTGCCTCCATGTCTCATGAAAAAGTAAAAATATCTATCATCCTATTATATTAGGCGTAAAAAGTTAAGAAAAAATCAAAATTTAATATGTAACCTTGGTGCCGAGGAGT
>Ga0180432_10001520_pt1 | contig 36485 bp, 30 predicted proteins | sample SS_ome_10_FD_132414 | JGI IMG/M metagenome (GOLD analysis project Ga0180432, IMG submission 132414) | Hypersaline lake sediment archaeal communities from the Salton Sea, California, USA - SS_1_MS_2 metaG | ecosystem: Environmental > Aquatic > Non-marine Saline and Alkaline > Hypersaline >... | reverse complement strand
CCGGAAGCGTGAAACCGAAACGGGCAGCGGTCTTTTTGTCAAGGACGTCCTCTCTGCGCGCCACCTGTATCTCGAGGTAATGGTTTCCGGAGCCGAGCGTCCCGACCTGTTTCAGCCCCCGTTCGATCGCCCGGTCCGAGACACGGGCCGCATCGGCACCTTCCATGCATCCCTCTTCTTCGGTAAGGGTGAGGTCATCGACCGTTCCGTAGCCCCTCCTTACAATCCAACGGGCGCCCCCTTCAACGAGTTCGAGAAAATCATCCCTGGAAACCGAAAAAAAACCGGTCCCCCCCACGCCTGCCGGAACGGCACTGAAGAGGCCGTCAACGAGTTTTATGAGCGACCCGGATATCTCGGAAAGCGTGAGGTTCGTTTTCAGGAGCCTCATGCCGCAGTTAATATCGAAACCGATACCCCCGGGCGAGATGATTCCCTCCCGGGTATCGAAGGCCGCAACGCCCCCGATGGGAAATCCGTAACCGTAATGCCCGTCCGGCATGCAGAACGCGTACCCGACGATTCCGGGGAGCATGGCGACGTTCGCCACCTGGTCGAATACGCCGTCGTCCATGGATTCTATCAGCGAAACAGAGGCGAAGATACGTCCCGGTACGCGCATCCCCTTTTTGTATGAAACGGGGATCTCCCAGAGGTCGTCCTCCACTTTTCTGAGAAACGGTTTCACTTCCATCCCTCCGGCAACTAATGAGGATAAATCCGGAAAGGGGTTCTGTCAATCCCAATAAGGACAAATGAAATGTATAGGCAACCCTGATTTAAAATCTTATGTTAAGAATACGATGGGTTCCAATCTTTGAGAACGGGTTTTCCATCCGCATTCGTTTACCGGAGATCATAATAATGTCTTTTAACGTAGGTTCTTTATATCATGGGTTTCGTCTCGCTGAACTCAGACGGGTTGACGAGATCCATTCCACGGGAATGCTCTTCAGCCATGCAAAGAGCGGCGCCAGGCTCCTCTACCTGGTCAGCGAGGACGATAACAAGGTGTTCTCGATAACGTTTCGAACACCTCCGGCCGACTCGACCGGCATACCCCATATCCTCGAACACTCGGTACTGTGCGGTTCCCGGAAGTTCCCGTCAAAAGAACCCTTCGTGGAGCTCGCCAAGGGTTCCCTGAACACCTTTCTCAACGCCATGACCTTTCCGGACAAGACGATGTATCCCGTGGCGAGCAGAAACAGAAGGGATTTCTACAATCTCATGGACGTCTACCTGGACGCCGTATTCTATCCGAATATACACTCGATTCCCGAGATATTCATGCAGGAGGGCTGGCATTACGATCTTGATCGTGAAGACGGAGACCTGGAATACAAGGGCGTGGTGTATAACGAGATGAAGGGCGTTTTCTCGACTCCGGAATCGGTTCTCTTCAGAAAAATACCGGAATCCCTCTTTCCCGATACCATTTACCGGTTTGAATCGGGCGGGGACCCGGATAAAATTCCATCGCTATCGCACGAGCGGTTCCTGCGGTTTCATAAAGAATACTACCATCCGGCGAACAGCTACATCATCGTTTACGGCGACGGAGACGTGAAGGGACACCTTGCATTCCTCGATGCATATCTCGGTGATTTCGATCGAACCCGGATCGATTCGGCCATAGGTTTCCAGAAACCCTTTTCGGAACCGGTTTACGCGGAAGCAGCGTACCCGATTCTTCCCCATGAGGAGGAGGGTGAGAAGACCTTTCTCAGCCTCAATTTCGCTGCAGGCGATGCAACGAACGCGGAGCTCAACCTGGCTTTCACCATACTGGAGTATCTCCTACTGGAAACCCCCGCGGCTCCGCTCAGGAAGAAGCTCATGGACACCGGCCTGGGAAAGGATGTCCTCGGGCAGTACGAACGGGAAATGCTGCAGCCCGTGTTCAGCGTGATCCTGAAGGGGAGCGAGGAGAAGCACCGGGACGCGTTCAGCGAAACCGTGCTCGGTACCATGGAGGAGCTGGCGGAGAAGGGAATAGACAAGCAGCTGGTGAAGGCGGCGATCAATATACACGAGTTCAAGCTCCGGGAAGCCGATTTCAGGAGCCTTCCCAAGGGACTTATATATGGAATGACCGCCATGGGGAGCTGGCTCTATGAGGGGGATCCTTTCAGCGGCCTGCAGTGGGAAAAACCGCTCGGCAGGGTCAAAGCGGCGCTTGAAAATGATTATTTCGAGAAGTTGATAAAGACCCGTCTGATCGGAAACAGCCACCGGTCCCTGCTGACGGTCAAGCCTGAAAAGGGCCTGCTAGCGAAGAGGGCGGAGGAGGAGAGGAGGAAGCTGGCAGATTATCGAAAGTCTCTTTCAGGGGATGAGCTTAAGCAAATCATGCGGGAGACGCGGGCCCTGAAAGAGAGGCAGATGAAACCGGATCCGGCCCGGTATACGGATAAAATACCGCTGCTCGACCTGAATTCCATAGAACGGAAGGCCGAAAAACTGCCGCTCGAGGAAAAAAACGGGCAGGGCGTGAAAGTGATACATCACCCGGTCGTCACGAACGGAATAACGTACCTCCATTTACTATTCGATACGCGGTGCGTGGACCAGGAGGACATTCCCTACCTGGCGCTCCTGTCGAGGATTCTGGGAAGGATCGGAACGGAGAACTACGGTTATACCGAGCTGTCCAATTTTATCAATATACATACGGGCGGCATCAATTTCTCCGCTGAAGCCTATTCCCTGAACGACGACGCGGATGTGTTTTTTCCGAAACTCGGCGTTCATGCCAGGGCGCTTTCCCGGAACATGGGGCCGGCCGGCGAAATAATCGGTGAAATATGCGGACGAACCGTATTCGAAGATCCGAAACGGCTGCGGGAGATCATTCAGGAGACAAAGTCCCGTTACGAGATGAGCATATATGACCAGGGTCATTTTATTACTGCGGGGCGCCTGCTGACGTACTATTCACGTTCGGCCTGCTATTCAGAGGCACTTGGAGGGATATCCTTTTACCGGTTCATCTCGGACCTCGAGCGGGATATCGATAATCGAATCGACGAGGTAATCGCGAGGCTCTCCTCGGTTTCCCGCGCCGTATTCTCGAAAAGAAACCTCATCATGAGCGTTACGGCGGAATCGGAGGACTATCCCCTTTTCACGGCCAACCTGGACAGGGTGCTCGACGCCGTCCCGGATGAGGGCACCCGGCAAAAAAAGGATTATGTGTTCAACGGGGAAAAGAAGAACGAGGCGCTCCTTACCCCGGGAAAGGTTCAGTACGTGGCCAAGGGCTTCAATTTCAGGCGGCTCGGCTACAGCTACAGCGGATCACTGCAGGTTCTCCGGACTATTGCGAGTCTCGATTATCTCTGGAACCGGGTAAGGGTTCAGGGAGGCGCATACGGAGGTTTCGCCCGGTTCGCCCGTGACGGTACTATGTACTTCTGCTCGTACCGCGATCCGAACCTCGGTAAGACCCTCGACGTTTATGACGGGGCCGCGGATTATTTCCGCGTCTTCGATGCGGCGAACCGGGAGATTACCAAATACATAATCGGAACGGTGAGCAGGCTGGACCATCCGCTGACGCCTTCCATGAAAGGCGAGGTCGCCTTCGACCGCTATATGCGGCGCATATCACAGGATGATATACAGAAGGCGCGCGACGAGGTTCTGGATACAAATGTGCGGGACATACGCGAGACCGCGGACCTCATCGAGGCGGTGATGAAAAAAGACCGTTATTGCGTGCTCGGGAACGAGTCCGTGATCCGGAAGAACGAGGCGCTTTTCGACAGCCTGGTGAACGTGTTCTGATGCCAAGCCCGGGAAATATACCCGTGCTCCCCCCTATTACGAGCCCAGGCCGTCGAGTATGCTGACGATGTTTTGAAAAACGATCCCGCGGTCCTCGTCGCCGCGTATCTCGCTGAAGATTCCCATGTCCCGGTAGAATTCCATGATGGGGGAGAAGGTGGAGTAAAAAACCTTCAACCGCTCACGTATGGTCTCCTCGTTGTCGTCTTTCCGCTGTGTGACTTCAACACCTTCAGGCGGCGGGTTGAAATAGATGTTGTAAATGGAACCGTCGGATGCCATTCTTCTTCCGGTCAGTCTCTTGACGAGGACCTCGTCTTCGCATTTCAGGTAAATCACCCTCTGTATATCCGATATCGCGTCGAGCTTCTCGGCCTGCACGATGGTCCTGGGAAACCCGTCGAATAGATATCCCTTTTTGCAATCATCCTCAGTGAGCCGTTTTTTTATGATCTCGATGATGATGTCGTCGGGCAGGAGCTTGCCCGCTTCCATGTAGGTTTTCGCTGTTTTTCCGAGGTCGGAACCCTTTGTAACTTCCGCCCGGAGAATATCTCCCGTGGATATGTGCGGTATCGCGTAGCGTTCGGATACGTCCTGGGCATGTGTTCCCTTACCCGCGCCCGGCCCTCCCATAAGTATGATGTTCACTCGGAACTCCTTTCCTCTCTATTCTCGATTGATGGGGCTGCATTGAAGAAGCGTTGCCGGCCTCTCCCTTATATATAATCAGAGACCTATGAAGGCCTGCACAATACCGATGAAACAACCCAGGATCGCTCCCGACAGTAGAATAAAATTCATCTCCGGCCCGGAGGCTTTTTTAACAATCGCCTCGAGGGAGGTAACGTCAAACTCGTTTATTTTCTTCTCTACAACATCCGAGAAAATTTTATCGTCGATGAAAGATTCCAGTATTCGACGGTTTAAACGACCCTCATCGTCCACGAGAAGCGACACGATTATCTTCGTCGCCGTATTCGTGAACAGAGCTACATTCGGAATAAATCGGCTGCTCTCGATATACCGTGATACCGCTTCTTCGAGTCTCTTCCTGCTTATGACGCCGCTGATTGCTTCACCGTTTATCAGGTGGGACTGTACGATTTCACCAGCCCGCGCCGCTATCTGCTGCTTATTCTTCGGCAGGAGCCCCTGTATTCCCAGTGTCTTTTTTCGCGGCCGGAAAAGCAGCTTGATGGCTATGAAGTTCGTAATGAAGCCGAGAAACGAGCCGACTGCGGGATATACGATGAATCGAAGCGCGCTCAACTTTATCATACTCCCTGGGAATGTATCCGAGATGCATCGGGGACTTTTTGTCCGTGATAATGATCTCGATATTCGGAGATAGTCTCTCTCCCGATCGCCATCTCACGTCAGCGTATTCAAACAGCGTCTTCAAACGAAGAACGCCCACAGAATATACAGGGAGTAAGGGGGTTTGAAAAGCGTAAAAGCAGGGTCGCGTGCCGTCCTGAGAAAAGCAGTCCCTGCAACATACCACTATGAGCCGAGAAGTTTTCGATAGACCCTGTGACGTTTGTAAATAGAGCCTCCCAGCCTTTTCATCTCCGCCTGTACCATGTTGTTGGATTCGAGCTCGTGGTGACTGTCCGCGTATGAAATTCCGGCATGATGGGCGCTCTTTATCATGGCGATTGCCATGAGGGTATTGAGCCCCTTTCCCCGGTACTCCTTTTTTATCGCACCGAGGAGAAGGTCGAGTCTCTTCGATTTTTTTTGTGTGGATTTAATCTGAAAGTATCCGAACGGCAGGAGCTTTCCGTTAGCCTTCTGGAAACCGCCGGTTATATCCTTGATACCGAATATGAAGCTCACGATGTTTCCTTTTTCATCGACGATGACTTTCAGGAAATTCGGGTCCATGATTTCATAATAGGTACGTGCCGTTTTCCTTATTATTTCTTCGGAAAGCGGGAGAAAACCGTAAATACCGCTGTAGGTTTCATTCATGAACGAGAGGATCGTCGAAAGCCAGGGCCTGGCCTCCTTCTTCGATGTAAACTCGAGCATTTTTACCGCTGTTCTGTTTTTTACACGGTCCTGTATTTTTTCATACAGGGGCGGAATCGTTTCGGGAATCGGGATATTATAGGTGACGTAATCGACTTCCTTTGTATACCCGCACTCGTCCATCAGAGTGGGAATATACTCATAGTTGTATATGGTTCCGATCGAGGACCGCTGGTCGAATCCCTCTATGAGGAATCCCTGCGGGTCCTGATTAGAGAACCCGAGCGGACCGACGAGCCGTTCCATGTTTCTTGCTTTGGACCACGACTCGACCTCGCCCAGAAGCGCGGCCGCAGCTTCCCGGTTATTTATACATTCGAAGCTGCAGAAACGGGCGTGCGGGTCGTTCCATATCTCATTCAGCTTTCTGTTAATGATACCCATAATCCTGCCCACGGGCCGGCCGTCCGCAAAGGCAAGGTAGCAGACCGTATCGGAATAATGTATGTGTATGTTTTTCCCTGGATCGATATACTTTTTTTCACGCATCCGGAGGGGAGGAACCCAGAGCTCGTGCCTGCTGTGCAGCGAATAGGGAAGCTTGAGGAAAAGAGACCGGTCTTTCCCGGTGGTTGCCTCTTTTATCTGGATATCCATTAACTGCTCCCGAAAAGTTTGGTTTTAATGGTAATCGCTCCTTCCGGACATGTCTCCTGGCAGCAGTAACATCTTATACAGGTGGAGTATTTGTGTTTTGGATATTTCTTATCATCGATAATAATCGATTTCGGTACGGTGGGACATATCTTTATGCACTCATAGCATTTTATACATTTTCGTAAATTTATTACCGGAGATTGAACCAGCAACTTCTTGAGCGTGTTTCGAATAAAGGGCGGAAGGGTCCTGTAATTTCCGCCGTACCTGGGCAGCTTGAACTTCCGAGCCGCAAGGTGATCGGCATCTCCCCGCGTAACTATATCCGTCATGGTCCCGAGTCCGCTTTCATGTCCCTTTACGATGGGTATGATCCTTTCGGGATCGAGACCGATTATTTTCGATGCGACGGTATCCAGTGCAACGGGATCGGATGACAGCAGGAGGATTCCGAGCTCGACAACCGTTCCGCGCCTTGGGCCGTTTCCCTCCATTGCCCGGATACCGTCCATGATAAAGAGGCGGGGCTTGAGAAAACCGGTAAGATCCACGAGCATCTGAGAAAAACGTTCGATATCCTCGAGTTTTGCGTGAAATCCCGACTTTTGAAGTCCCGGAAGACAGCCGAACTGGTTTTTGATCGCACCGGTAAAAAGAGTAAGTCCGTGCGTCTTGAGTTTGGGAAGGCTTATCAGGCCGTCCGCCCGGAGTACGCCCTCCGCGACATGAAATATTTTATTTTGTTTTGCATTCGATGCTAATACCTTTGTACGTGTTTCGAAATCGGCGGGACTTAATCCCATGCGTTCCCCGATGTCATGGAATCCCGTTTTCTTGAGGGTTTTTGAAACGGCATGTATCCCCGGGGAATCACCGTATGAAACACGTACACCGTGATCGAGCAGAAGTCCGGCAATCGCTTCCAAAACTGCGGGGTGTGTAATCGTGGCGGTTTCCGGAGGGTCGGGAGCAAGTACATTCGGTTTGAGGAGTATATTTTCACCGGGCTGCGCAAAACGACCCAGACCGCCAATGAGCCCGAGTCCCCTTGTCAGGGCGTTCCTGATCGTTTCGATATCGTAGGAAGAGCAGCGCACGACCGCGACCGTCGATTGTTCACCCATGAACCCTCACCACCATGTCTGCGGATAAGACTCAATCTTAACGGATTTCGAAATAATTGAAAATAAAAAACAGGTGTTTTTCCGTGTATTCCATCGCGGCTCTTAGTTATTGACGCGGGAAAGGCCCGTTAGTATACTCATGGAGATATGGAAGACCGGCCGCTAACCATTACCGAGCACCTCGGTGAGATGAGGAGAAGAATCGTCTATGTCCTCATCGCCGTTCTTCTGGTTTCCATAGGTGCCTACTCGTTCATCGATGAGATCCTTGCATTCATTACCGACGCGGGAGGAGTGGAAGAGCTCGTTTTTATCAATCCCACCGAAGCGTTTTTCGTCATAATCAAGCTCTCCCTGCTGGTCGGCGTGCTGGGAGCAATGCCCTTTATACTCTATCAGGTATGGAAGTACGTCGGGGTCGCGCTGAAAAAGAATGAACGGAAGTATTTGATTTACTTCGGCCCGATTTCCTTTATCCTCTTCCTGATCGGAGCGGGTTTTGCATTCAGATCGGTTCTTCCGCTCGGCATCCGCTTTCTGCTCTCCTTCTCGAAGGAGAATATTTCTCCGATGATAACGCTGAATGCCTATGTCTCTTTTCTTTCCAAGATGATTACCGCCTTCGGTCTCATGTTCGAGCTTCCCCTCGTTATTCTATTTCTCTCAAAGATCGGGGTGGTGACGCCGGAGGCCCTTAAAAAGGGAAGGAAATATGCCATCATCGGCATATTCATTATCGCCGCGCTCCTCACGCCGCCTGATGTGGTGAGCCAGGTCATGCTTGCGCTTCCCATACTTCTCCTTTATGAAATCGGCATATGGATATGTATGTCCGTGACAAAGAAGAGAAATAAAAAACTCGAATTGCAGGAAGCGGTTAACGAGGTATAGAAAACACAATCCTTCATTACATTCAGAAAGAGGGTGCCATGGAAAAAAAGAAAACGTTGTGTGTTGAAATATCCGATATCTTCGAGGCCGAGCAGGAAGATTTTGTTATCGACAATGTGGGGGAACGGGTAGGTAAGAGCAGGGAAGATTTAAAGGAATATTTTTCGACCACGGACACGGTTGTTGTTAAAAGACTCACCCGGGAGGAGGCGGACGAGCTTTCATCCAGGCTGGAGAATCTGGAACTCTCAGTCAGAATATACGATATGGATGAAAAGAGTGAGGAGAAGGCGAAGGGAGAAATTCGCTGTCCGAAATGCGGCTGTGTACTCGAATTTCAGGACTGGAGATGTCCTGAATGTTATTATGAATTTCCGGATTTCGAGCTCGGGGACGACAATGAGGAAGACGAGTAGGGACGGTTCTCCCCTGAGGCCCCCTCTAAAAGAGTGCTCACCATGAAATAGAACTGCCGCATTAATCCATAACCGTCGAATTCCGTCAATCAGCTTCAGAACTCTTTTCTCTCCATTTTCCACATCTATGTATTACAATTACACTGACGGGAATGACCCGCGGCAGCGGTAAAAGCGATAAACACCAGGGCAATGCATGGCTGCGGTAATTCAATTTATTTATTGAGGACTTTGCCGTGGAAGATTTTCTCTTCCGGAAACTATTTTCCAGTACGGATGATCTCGTCATACTTTTGGATGAGAGAGGCCGTATTCGGGAAGGAAATGACGTCGCTATCGAACGTATGGGACCCGAAATACTGGGAAAAATGACGGGAGATCTCTTCAACGGAATCGCCGACGCTGTCGCTGGCGCTTACGGGAAAACTGTCGCTGGCGCTTACGGGAAAACTGTCGCTGGCGCTTACGGGAAAACTGTCGCTGACGGTAATGCCGTCGAGAGCAGCGGCGGGGAACGGGTAGGCAGGAATTTCCGGGCACGGGCCCGGTTCGGAAAATCGCTGGGACGGATGTTCAAGGTTTCACTCGTTCCTATTCCGGATGGAGCCATGCTCGTATGCAGGGACATTGAGGAAATCGACAGGTACATGGCCGAGATCGGCCGTTTGAGAAACAGGATCGAAGTGATGGAAAAAACGCGAAAAGCCGCCCCGAGGACACCGGAAGAGACAAATGCCCGGATAGAAGAGCTGAATGTGGAGCTGAAGAAGGAGTTGGAACTGGCCGCACGTTTCCAGAAATCCCTCGTACCGCTCAATGTTCCTGAACAGTGCGGAATGCGTTTTGCCTTTCATTATGAGCCGGTCGGTATGGTGGGCGGTGATTTTGCGGACGTGGCGCAACTCGGGGAATGGACGACGGGGCTCATTATTGCCGATGTATCAGGACATGACATCTCTTCGGCATTTATTACCGCAATGCTCAAGGTATCATTTAACAATTATGCTTCGATATCAGCTTCCCCGTCGAAACTCTTACAAAAACTCAACCGGGACTACTGTACGGTCATACAAACCGGGGATTATGTGACGGCATTCTACCTCGAATTCGATTCCGTACATGACAGGATCGTTTATTCGGGGGCCGGCCATCCCGCCCCCATGGTTCTACGGAAAGACGGGAAAGTTGAACTGCTGGAATCGGAAGGTTTCTTCATTGGAATGTTCGAGAGTGCGGAATACGGAGACATGAGCACGCACTTCAGGAAGGGCGACAGGTGTCTCGTCTATACGGACGGGCTTTCGGAAGCGTATGCCGATGAATTGGATGAGCAGTACGGAACTGATCGCATTGTCGAATGTTTTCGAAAAGGCCGGAACGAGCCTATAGAGAGGGCTGTTGAAGGAATTGCGGCCGATGTAAAGAGATTTATCGGGCAGGGAAGATTATATGATGATTTTACAATGGTCGGAGTGGATTTCCGGGATTGAAGGATGGATTGCGGTGTATTATAATGAGATCGAATTTTGAGTTGAAACAAATATATGGAATGTAGAGCTTTCACATATTTAAGACACACTATTTCCGGTTCCGGTGGACTTCATTAATTTGTGGAATAAAATAGAAATAATTATCATTTTTTAAAAACTATTACATGGTATAAAAGAATAACGTGAAGCTCTTGAGACCCTAATTGGAAGTGACAATACCATACCGGACGGGCATGTGAAGCTGAGCAGAATAAGGGAAGCCATGGAGAGGATCAAGGAGCTGCCGACACTTCCGGTCGTGGCGAGAAAAGTAAACGCACTCCTTTACAACCCCGATACCAACGCTTCGGACCTTGCGGAAGTCGTGCAGAGGGACCAGAGTATAACGGCGAAAATTCTCAAGCTTGTCAATTCCGCCCAGTACAACCTCCCCGAACGGGTATCGAATATTAAACAGGCAGTAACCCTCCTCGGACAACGGAATGTCGCGAATATAGTCATGACGCTTGCCGTATTCGATACATTGAAGAGTACGGGGCAATCGACGTTCGACAGACGGGAATTCTGGATACATTCCATATCGGTTGCTCTCATGAGCTCGAGAATAGCCGTGGCATGCATGTACGTTTTAACGGATGATGTTTTCACGGCGGGCCTGCTTCACGATATCGGGAAGGTGTTCATGGACGGGTATCTCCATGATGAATTTATGCAGGTAGTTGAGAAGGCGAATGCCGAAGGTATATCCTTCATCGAGGCCGAACATCTTCTCTTCGATATCGATCATACACTCGTCGGCGAATGGATCGCGAGGACGTGGAAACTGCCCCTGCACGTAATCGGGACGGTTAAGCATCATCACCAGGAAGCCTGCGAAAGGAGGGGATTGGCGATTTCGTCGGACACCTTCATCGATTATATCAGGCTCGGAAACGAGATGGTGAAATCACTGGGTTTCGGGCACAGCGGTGATGGTAACGGGTATACTGCTCCTCTGAAGGGTGACCTTTTCACCCGAATCCCCATCGATCGCGAGGAAACGCTCGGCCTCACGGAAGGACTTAAAGAAGAGCTCGACAGGTCACGTACCCTTCTCGGTTTCGCCCTTTGAACGACAGGGTGAAACGGCCTTTTAATTGGCTGAAATCCGCAGGGTAAAAACGATAAAAATATGGCTCAAGCTCAGATTAAGTACATGCCGGGAAGCAGGGGCAAGCGGCTGACATACAGGTACTGGGAAGCGGCGAAACCCCCTGAAAACAAAGGGGGGAATGGATCGCGGCTGGGCTCCGTTTCGATCGTACACGGACTCGGAGATCATTCCGGCCGGTACGAGGAGCTGTCCTCGTTTCTATTGGATTATTCCACGGAGATATTCGCCCTCGACCATCATGGGTTCGGTATGTCGGAAGGGAAAAGGGGAGACGGTTATATCGAGGATTACCTGGCGGACCAGAAAAAACTCCACGGGTTATTCGGAAGCAGTGAAAAGAACCTCCTTATCGGACAATCCCTCGGCGGGCTCCTGTGTCTTGCGTATCTGCAGTCCAATCCTGATGATTATGATTTCGCGATAATATTGTCTCCCGCCCTGAGTCCGGAACGGGACGTTCCCCTCCACCTGCGTGTGATATCGAAGTTCATGAATATTACCGCTCCGGGCCTTGGATTCAGCAACAGGATCGCTTCCTCCCAGCTCAGCCATGATGAAGAACGGGTGGAGTCGTTGAGGAACGACGGGCTCTCGCATTCCAGGATAACCCCCAGACTCTTCGAGGGCATGTGCCGACTGAGCAGGGAAGTATGGGAGGGTAGGGACAGGATAAACAGGAACATGAAGATACTGTTCGTACACGGTACCGATGACGGTATTACTTCTCCCGGAGACACTGAAAAGTTTTTTAATACCATGCCCGTCCAGGACAAGCAACTTTCGATCATACCCGGTATGAGGCATGAAACGCTCAATGAAACGGAAAGACTGAGGACCTACTCCATACTCTCAGCGTGGCTCGAAAGGGTGTTAAACCGGGTAGGAGAGGGCGACTAGTGCGATGGCCATGATGCGTCACGCCCCGAACGTGCTTTCCCTGTTCAGAATAGCGGTCGTTCCGTTTTTTATTCTTCTCCTCTTCGGGCAGACCCTGCTTCACGGTATCGGAGCCGTGATTCTGTTTGCGGTTGCGGCGATTACGGATTATTTCGACGGCCTGATCGCGAGGAAATATAAAACGGATTCACGGTTCGGGGAATTTATCGATCCCCTTGCAGACAAGATCCTCGTGGGCGGTGCGTTTATCTCCTTCGTTCTCCTGCCCGATTTTTTCGTACCCTTCATACTTGTACTGGTGATACTGGCGAGAGAAATCGTTGTGACAATTATGCGTGTCGCGGCCATGAGAACCGGTTCCGTTATGAAAACCGAAAGGTCCGGAAAGCTCAAAACGGCATTTCAAATGGGGACGATTCTGATCGTTCTCCTGCTTCTCATTCTGAAGCGGGCGGCCCTGGCAGTATCCCGCGAACCCGGCATTTCTCTTCTCGAGGGAAGGGACTTCTGGATCAGGGCATTCGGGAGACCCGGAGGACTGATCGTGTTTTATATACCGGCCGTCCTCGTTTTCGTGTGTGCCGTACTCGCAGTACTTTCAATGGCGGGATATGTCCGCGGAAACAGGGGAGTCCTGCGGTCGCTCTTCAAGTGAGGTGTCCTGAAACGGGGCGTACCGTGCGAATTACACGCATAGCGATCGATGGATATTTTATCCGACTCCGTGGAATCAATATAAAATACAGGAAAACGCGGGGTTTCAGTGCGTGAAAACGGAAAATGATGGTGGTATCCGGGGCCCCGGCCCCCCTCTTTTAAGGACGGCGGCCGGAGCCATGGGTTCGTTCTTTTTCATTGGATACATCCCTGCAGGCAGCGGAACCGCTGCCTCTATGGCCGGGGCTCTCATATGGGTCCTGATCTCCCGCATCCCGGCATATTACTGGACCGTTTTCTTAACGATCGGAGCTGGATTTCTTGTATCCGGATACGCGGAGCGTAAAGTATTCGGTGAAAAGGATTCCTCAAAAATCGTCATAGACGAGGTATCCGGTATATTAATTACCTACCTTTCCTTCACCTTTACACCTCCCCGGGGTTATTTATATCTTGCCGCCGGGTTCGTGTTGTTCAGATTTTTCGATATCTTAAAGCCTTTTCCCATTTTCCTCCTGGAGCGGGTCAAAGGAGGTCCCGGAATAATGCTCGATGACATTGTTTCAGGACTGTTTTCGAACCTCGTTCTTCAGGTAATTCGCCTGCTCACCGGCTGGTAATTCCTCTCCCGCCCTTAACTACTGCCGGATTTACGACAAAGCGAAGCGGTATACTTGCTCCGAGGGGGGAAAGCATGTATCTTGATTCCAGCCTTCAAACCGGATGGGCGGATGACGATATCCTATGATAAATATCTGAATGATAAACAGCTCGAAGCGGTGCTCTACGACAGCTCGCCGCTTCTCGTGCTCGCGGGCGCCGGAAGCGGTAAAACGAGGGTCATAACCTATAAGATCGCATACCTCATCGATGAACGGGGTTATGAACCCGGGCAGATCCTTGGAGTCACCTTTACAAACAAAGCGTGCAGCGAGATGAAGGATCGGGTATGCGGCCTGTTGGGTGAGCGTTTCGATATCTGGATCAGAACATTCCACTCAACGGCGGCTCGACTGCTTCGGATCATGGGAAAACGGCTCGGCGTGTCGGGGGATTTCAGCATAATCGATCAGAAGGACCAGAACACCCTCATCGGACGGGTTCTTCAGGAGCTGAATCTTGATACCGATACCTATCAGCCGGGAAAATACGTGCATCTCATAAACAGAGCCAAGGATCGACTGCTCACACCGGAGGAAACGGACCTCAGCGGGTTTTCGCATGATCCCGTTTTCCAGGACGTTTATGCCGGCTACGATAAAATCATGCGGAGCGAAAACCTGTTCGATTTCGGCGATCTCATCATGCAACTCTCGAAAGCCCTCGACCGGAACACGGATGTGAGGGATTACCTTCGGAATCGATTCAGGTATGTGCTCGTCGATGAGTTTCAGGATACCAACCATGCGCAGTACGTACTGATAAAACAGCTTACACTTCCCGAAGGGACGGTCTGCGTGGTAGGGGACGACGATCAGTCCATATACGGATTCAGAGGCGCGCGTGTTGAAAATATACTGCACTTTTCCGACGATTACCGGGGGTGTAAAACCATAAAGCTGGAAGAAAACTACCGCTCATATCAGGCAATACTGACAGCTTCTTCGAAAGTGATCGGGAATAATCCGGGCCGTCTGGGCAAGACACTCTTCACGAAACGGGGAGAGGGTGAGAAGCTCGTCTACTGCAGGTCTCACTCGGATTACGGTGAGGCGAGATACACAGCCGATACCATAACCCGTCTTGTTCGCGACGAGGGGTATAAATTCTCGGATTTCGCCGTATTCTACCGGATGAACGCGCAGTCCAGGATATTCGAATCAACGTTCACACGGATGAATATTCCCTATACGGTGGTGGGAAGCCTTCGATTTTATGAGCGCGAGGAGATTAAGGATATACTCTCGTATCTCCGGCTCGCTCTGAATCCCATGGATGAAGTCGCGCTGAGGAGAATAATAAACAAACCTCCGCGCGGTATTGGAAAGAAAACCCTCCAGGTCCTGTTCGAGGAAACCATTGCACGGGGACACCCCTTCCATGATCCGCGGGACCTTCAGGGTGCCGGGAGCAGACGGAAGAACTTAACGGACTTCATCGAACTTATGATCGATATAAAAGATATGATGGACCGTTTAAGCCCTCCGGATGCGGTTAAATCGATCTACAGGCGCACGGGTTACCTCGAATGGCTTATAAACGAAGGAAAGGATGAGAAGAAAGAGAACCTCGGAGAGCTCTATAACGCTGTCATCGAGTTCGCCTCGAGCAGTCCCGGTGCGGAGCTGGTCGATTTCGTGGAAGATCTGAGTCTGAGTGGCGTTCAGGAATTCGAGCTCGGCAACACCGTTCATCTTATTACGCTTCATAATGCGAAGGGTCTCGAATTTCCTGTCGTGTTTATGGCGGGGATGGAGGATGGCATCTTTCCCCACTACCTCGCGGGCGAGCGGCAGCGGGACCTGCAGGAGGAACGGAGACTCTGCTATGTGGGCATGACCAGGGCCATGGAGAAACTCTACCTGACTGCTGCACGGCAGCGGATGCTCTATGGAAGAACGGTTGAACGGGAGCCTTCCATATTTTTAGAGGAGATACCGAAGGATCTGCTCATTAAAAAAGAAGGCGTGATTCGGGAGCAAAACGGAAGGCAGACCTTACGATTTACGGGAAGGAGGATGCCGTCGTTTAATTTATCACGTCCGGATGCCGACGATAGTAAGGGAAAGAGCGGCCGTAAAACGGGTGCCGGGATAAAGGAATCGGACAGGGTGGTTCACGAGGTGTTTGGGAGCGGCATTGTAAGCAGTCTCAATAATGATATTGCCGAGATACGGTTTGACGACGGCAAGGTAATGAAATTCATGCTGAAATATACGCCTATCAGAAAAGAGACGTGACCGCTCCATTGACTTCTCGATTTGACGGTAAACATGATTCGGTTGAACAGGTCGGCTCTCTGAAAAGGCGAAATATGAATATTGAGATTGTGCAGATACTGAACACGCTTCCGGATTTCATTCGAATCATAGACGGTAGTTTACGGATTGTCTGGATAAATGCAAAATACGAGGAATTCTTAGCAAAGGACCGGAACGATATAATCGGAAAGAACAGCCTGGATGTGATTGCTACCGGTTTCAAGTGTCCGGACGAAGAGGTGTTTCTCAGGAAGGTGCTGGAAGAAAAACAGGTTGAAAGCAGGGATATATCGGTCAAGGGAAAGGATACCACCCATTACTATCAGATTTTATACACCCCATACACGGACAAATCGGGAGAAGCCGGAATAGTTGAGCATTTTCGCAATATTTCAGAGCTCATACACACCCGCATAGCGCTTGAGGAACAGCTCTTGAAATCAAGGGGTGTTCTTGGTAAGACCGTCAACTCCCTCGTCAGGGCCTTTGAAACCCGCGACCCCTATACAGCGGGCCATCAGCAGCGCGTTTCACAGCTCTGCAGACAGATAGCGCAAACCATGAGGCCGCAAGACAGAAAATGGATCGAAGGTCTGCGCGTAGCCGCGCAGCTCCATGATATAGGCAAGATATGTGTTCCGGCTGAAATACTGGCGAACCCGAGGAAGCTGAAAAACGAGGAATTCGAGCTTATCAAGATGCATGCGGAAACCGGGTATACGATACTGAAGGACATTGATTTTCACTTCGACTTCTCGGTCGAAGGCGCTATCCTGCAGCATCACGAACGGCTCGACGGCATGGGGTATCCCGGAGGACTGTCCGGAGAAAGCGTGATGCTGGAAGCCCGCATACTCGCAGTCGCGGACGTTGTCGAGGCCATGGCCTATCACCGCCCCTACAGGGCGGCTATCGGCATCGAGGCGGCCCTTGACGAGATCAGGAGCTGTGCGGGTGTAAAATACGACAGGGACGTCGTGGATATATGCTGTTCCCTTTTCCTGAATAATAAGTTTCAATTCAATCACTTCAAGAGCTGATCATTCCCCGCATGATACTCCAGGATACTTGTCGGGCAATAAATACTTCGCTAATATAAAGGCAGTTATCTATGAACGGAGCAAATCAGGATTCTAAACGTAGACAGGAGAGGAGCCGGGAATGAAAATCGACAGGGAGACGATCAGGAGGGTTGCGGAGCTTGCCCGGCTGAAGCTGGATGAGGTTGAGGAAAAGGAGATGGAGACGCAGCTCGTCGGGATTCTGGATTACATGGAGGTTCTGGGCGAGCTCGATCTCGAGTCAGTCCGGCCCACGGCTCATACGCTCGGCTTTACGAGTGTCACCCGTCAAGACGAGGAGAGGGAATCCTTTTCACGGGACGTCGTGGAGAAACTTGCGCCTGAGTGGGACCGAGGCCATGTCGTTGTACCCAGAATAGTGTAGGAGGCGGTTTTGTCGACCCTGAACCAAAAAACCATGCGGGAGCTCATACCCCTGCTCGAAAGCGGGGAGATCGCACCCATCGACATAGTACGTGACATAAGTGCGGCGGTTGATGAGGACAGGACGGATCCGATGCCTCTCAATGCCTACGTATCTTTTGACCTGGAAGATATAGAAAAGTCGATTTCAGAAAACCCGGGGAAACCCCTTGGCGGCGTTCCCATAGGTGTGAAGGATTTGATCAATGTTCTTGGAACCGTTACCAGCTGCGGATCGAAAATACTGCGGGATTATATCTCTCCCTACGATGCCACGGCGATCGAATTCCTGAGAAAAAACGGTGGAGTTCCGGCCGGAAAGCTCAACATGGATGAGTTTGCCATGGGATCGTCGAACGAGTCGTCCGCGTTCGGGCCGGTAAGAAATCCGGTCGACCGGTCGAAGATTCCGGGAGGATCGAGCGGGGGTGCGGCGTGCGCGGTTAAAGCGGACCTCGCGGTGGCTGCGCTCGCCTCGGATACGGGAGGGTCCATACGCCAGCCGGCATCCATGTGCGGCGTTTTCGGCATCAAGCCGACGTACGGAAGGGTTTCGAGGTACGGGCTGGTGGCTTATGCCTCTTCCCTCGATCAGATCGGGCCCATAACAAAAACGGTTTACGACGGGGCGCTTCTCCTCCAGGCGGTGAGCGGATTCGACCCGAAGGATTCGACCTCGGCCGGAGAGAAACCGGTCCGGTATACGGATTTCACGGGAAAAACGGCCGAAAAGATGCGGATTGGAATACCGGACGAGTATTTCGGTGAAGGGCTCAATAACGATGTCAGGGACCGTGTGGAAGCGGGTATCGATATACTGAAAGATGCCGGTGCCCGGATTAAAAAAATCAGCCTCGAGTATACGAAGTACGCCATTGCGGCGTATTACATAATAGCCACTGCGGAAGCTTCTTCAAACCTCGCCCGTTTCGACGGAATACGGTACGGAACGAGGATCCCATCCGCCGATCTCCACGAGCTCTATCTAGAGGACAGGAGCTTCGGGTTCGGACAGGAGGTCAAACGGCGCATACTGCTCGGTACTTTTGCACTCTCATCGGGGTATTACGACGCGTACTATCTGAAGGCCCAGAAAGTCCGCACCCTCATAAGGGAGGATTTCGAAAGGGCTTTCGAAGAGGTCGATCTCATAGCAACGCCCGTCTCTCCAACGGCTGCGTGGGACCTGGGTACCCTGATAAACGATCCGTTGCAGATGTACCTTTCGGATGTTTACACGGTACCCGTAAACCTGGCCGGCCTCCCTGCGGCCTCCGTCCCCTGCGGCACAACACCGGAAGGCCTGCCCGTAGGGCTGCAGCTCATAGCGCCCCACTTCAAAGAAGGGGATATATTCACCGGCGCCTCCATTGTGGAGCAGGTACTATGATGAACTTTGAAGCCGTTATCGGTCTCGAGATACACGTACAGCTCAATACCCGTACCAAGACATTCTGCGGATGCAGTACGGAATTCGATGAACAATCCAATATACACACCTGCCCCGTCTGCCTCGGCCTGCCCGGAGCGCTTCCCGTATTGAACGCGGAAGCCGTGAAAAAGGCGGTGACGGCCGGTATCGCGCTTAATTGTGAAATCGCCTCTTTTTCAGTTTTTGCAAGGAAGAACTACTTCTATCCGGACCTTCCCAAGGCGTACCAGATATCACAGTATGAAAAACCCATAAACGTCAACGGACATATCACTATCACTACAGAAAGCGGCCAAACAAGGAAGATCAGGATTACGCGGGCCCATCTCGAGGAGGATGCGGGCAAGCTCGTTCACGACGAGGACCCGAAAGGACCGAGCTATGTGGATTTCAACAGGTGCGGGGTCCCCCTCCTTGAAATCGTCACCGAACCCGATATACGTACTCCGGAGGAGGCGTGCCTCCTGTTGGAAGCGGTAAAGGAGATAATGCAGTACAGCGGTGTTTCCGACTGCAGCATGGAAAAGGGTGAGTTGCGCGTGGACGTGAACATATCGCTTCGTGAGTCGGGAGCCGGGGCTCTCGGCGTGAAGCAGGAGATAAAGAACATGAATTCCTTTGCCAATGTGAAGCGCGCACTCGAGTTCGAGATCAAAAGGCAGTCAAAGGTTTTGCGCGGCGGAGGCATAGTGAAACAGGAAACTCGTCTCTTCGATCCCAATAAGAACGCGACGGTATCCATGCGCTCCAAGGAGGAAGCGCACGACTATCGATACTTTCCGGATCCGGATCTCGTTCCCGTCATTCTGGAGAAGGATTTTATAGATTCCATCCGCAGTTCGTTGCCCGAGCTTCCCGAAAGCAAGAGAAGAAGGTTTGTGAGGGACTACGGCCTGACTGAGTATGACGCGGCAAATATCTGCTCTTCACCGTTTCTGGCGAATTACTTCGAAGAGGCGGCCGGGGAGTACGGGAAGCCGAAAAAGCTGGCAAACTGGATATTAAGTGAAACGATACGCGTCCTTAACGAGCGTAAGATCCGTATCGACCGTTTTACCGTAACGCCGCATATGCTCGTGGAGCTCTTCGAGCTTATGGACAGGGGAGTCATTTCCGGGAAGATCGCCAAGGAGGTCTTCAACGATATGGCCGCGTCCGGAAAACGCGCTGAGGCGATCGTCGATGCGAAGGGCCTGAAACAGGTAACCAACAGGGATGAAATCGCCCGGATCGTGGAGGCTGTTATAAGTGAAAACACGAAGGTCGTGGAGGATTACAGGGGAGGAAAGAAGAAGGCCTTCGGTTTCCTCGTGGGTCTCGTTATGAAGAAAACGGGAGGCAAGGCCAACCCCGGTATAGTAAATGAAATACTGAAGCACGCACTCGAGTAAAATCGTTTCAGCTTTTGGTTGCATTTTCATTCAGGGCCGGTATAGAATCGGCCAAGAGCTCACTACTTACCCCATGTGGCGGTGCGGAAGATGATGCGGATATGGAATAAAGAGAGAGAAACACTGGCCGATGGAAAGAAAACGGATTTACAGAACGGTTCTCTGAAGGACCTCGTCGAGCACGTTTATGAACGAGTCCCCTTTTACAGGCGGAAGATGGATGAGAGGGGGGTGAAGCCCTCATCTATTCGAAGCACCAGGGACCTTGAGCTTCTGCCCTTTACCACGAAGAACGATTTGCGGGACAACTATCCCTTCGGAATGTTCGCCGTGCCCATGAGCGACGTCGTGGAAACGCACACATCATCGGGGACTACGGGAAAACCCGTAATAGGCGGATATACGAAAAACGACATCGCGCTCTGGAGCGAAGTAATGGCCCGGTGCCTGGCTATGAGCGGAACGACCTCCCTTGACGTCGTGCAAAACGCCTACGGGTACGGACTCTTTACGGGAGGGCTCGGTGTCCACTACGGGGCGAGGAGCATCGGCGCGACGGTCATTCCCATATCCGGAGGAAACACCAAGCGTCAGATAATGATTATGCAGGACTTCAAGAGCACGATTCTGACGTGTACTCCGAGCTACACCCTCTACCTCGCGGAAGTGGGTGAAGAGATGAACATCGATATGAAAAAACTTTCGCTCAAGGCGGGCAATTTCGGAGCCGAGCCGTGGTCGAACAACATGCGCAAAGAGATCGAAACCCGTCTCGGGCTCATGGCCCTCGATATATACGGATTAACGGAAATCATCGGACCGGGCGTGGGGAACGAATGCGAGTACAAGGACGGGCTGCACCTCTGCGACGACCACTTCTACCCGGAGATTATCGACCCCGCGACCGGCAAAGTCCTGGCTCCCGGCGGGGTGGGTGAGCTCGTAATCACGACGCTGACAAAAGAGGCAACACCCCTCCTCAGGTACAGGACAAGGGACATTACCTCCCTCATTCCGGAGAAGTGCGGATGCGGCAGGACCTCGACTCGGATAAAGAGAATCATGGGCAGAACCGACGACATGCTCATTATCAGGGGCGTCAACGTCTTCCCCTCGCAGATCGAGGAGGTGCTTGTACGCATCGAGGGCACGCAGCCGCATTACCAGATCGTCGTCGACCGCGTCGGTACGCTCGATGAAATAGAGGTCATGGTTGAAATGAATGAACGGATGATATCGGATGAAATAAAGGAGCTCGAACGGACGGAGAATATTATAAAGTCGGAGATACAGTCCGTTCTCGGCATCAAGATCGGGGTCAAGCTCGTTGAGCCCAAGACAATCGCCCGGTCTGAAGGCAAAGCGAAGCGCGTAATAGACAAAAGAAGTCTCTGACCAGCAGAGTGTGATTGACGGTTCTCAGAAAGAAGAATTCGAAGGGGGGGGGAGATGACCATACGTCAGGTTTCCGTATTCCTCGAAAACAAGGTGGGCAGGATAATGGAAATCACCGAGGCACTCGGTGAGAATGCAATAAACATCCGTGCTCTCTCACTGGCGGACACCTCCGATTTCGGTATACTGCGCATGATTGTCGACGATATCGAAAAAGCGGAAGAGGTGATGAGGAAGAGGGGGTTTATCGTCAAGGAAACCGCTGTTGTGGCGGTTGAGGTGCCGGACAGGCCGGGAGGGCTCGCAACGGTGCTGGAGGCCCTCTGTCTTGAAAGAATTAACGTGGAATACATGTACGCGTTCTTTGAACAGCCGCAGGACAAGGCACTTCTCATATTCAGGTTCGAGGATCCCGACAAAGCGATATCGGTATTGGAAAAAAAGGGTATCGAAGTGGCTGGCGAGGAAAAGCTGGGCGTACACTAGAAACTGTCGAGTATACAACCCGCATGGAGTCCACCGGTCCCCCCGACGTGCACTAGAAGCCGTCGAATACATAACACGCATGGAGTCCACCGGACCCCTTAGGAATTCGCGAGCTCCCCAACGTCCATTAAATGCTGTGGATTCAATCAGCCGCCGAGGTTCTTTTCGAGCAGGACAGTGTTGCCCGGCTCGCGGTACAGTACCTTGTCGAAGTAGAGATTTGTCAGTAAAATGCCTCTCCCGTGCGCGGACATGATCATCTCGGGATGGAGTACATCCGGAAGATCGTGAATGTTGAAGCCCGCCCCATCGTCACGTATTTCAACCGACAGGCGTTCTTTGTCATATTTACTGTGAATAGTCACTTTTTTACCGGCTTCTTCAGCAGCACGGGCTTTTTCTTCAATGATCTCGAGATAAGCGCTCCTGGCCAGCGCCTCGGTTTTCTGTTCGTAGGTTATACCGAGATTACCGTGCTCTATGGCGTTGATTATGATCTCATAGAGACCGGCGCGTAAACCCTCAAGGATGCCGTGCGGGGTTTCAGAGTGTATATTCAGTATAATTTGATTGACCACGCCCCACACGTCCGAGATAGTGTTGCCGATTACAATAGTTTTTTCCTCACGGGTCACCACATCACGCTTGATATCGAGACGCTCCCTGTGCTTCCTTTTAAAAAGTGTGTTTTCGAGAATACGCAGGAGGTCCTTAAAATCAATGGGTTTCTTGAGATAGTTCGATGCGCCCGCCCGAAGCGCTTCGATTACGAGCTCCTCCGTTCCAAAACCGGTCATGACGATGACGTCGATATCGTCGCGCAGCTGTTTCATTTGCTTGGTCAATGTCAATCCGTCCATACGCGGCATTCTGACATCGGTTATTGCAATATCGGGATTGAAGGATTTGAAAAGCTCGAAACCCTCCATACCGTCAGAGGCCGCTGATATGGTATAACCGCGGTCGGTCAGCATAACGGACAACAGCTCCCGTATGGACGGTTCATCGTCAACGATCAGTATTTTTTTCATTTGGTGCAGCTCCGGATTATTTTCTGGAGGTCGCGCGATACGGCACGGACTTCATCCGCCCTGTTCCTCTTCCTGCATCCCCGAATGTAAATATCGGCCTTGCGGGTGTACGCCCGGATCGCCTCTTCGAGGAAATCATCCTCAAGACCGCCGCTCAGAATGAGCTTGCGGAGGGCCCTAAGCCTGTGTCCCTCGATTCCGTTTATTTGACGGGAGAGCTGATCCTCATGTCCCCCTGTTTTAACGACAAGTTTTTCGTCCACGTAACCCACGGGATAGCGGGCCGTTATCCTCAGCCAGAGATCGTAATCCTCGACAAACCTGAAACCTTCGTCGAAGTATCCGGTGGCCCGGAGAACGCTGCGGTGAATGAGTACCGATGACGGGCTTATTAAACAGAGATTGAGAGAGGGCAGGAAGAACCATCCCTCTTTCTTGGCATGTCTTTTTCCCTGGTTTATCCTCTTTCCGTTCCTGATCCACACTTCATTCGTGTGGCAAACGAGGTAGCTTTCCGTTCCGTCCGGAGGAACAGCGGACCGCAGGTAATCCATTTGTTTCCTGAGCTTACCGGGAAGCCAGTAGTCGTCGGAATCGAGAAATGCTATCCATTCGCCCCGGGACGCATCTATACCTACGTTCCTCGCCCTGCTGACCCCGGAATGCGGGATACGTATGAAACGCGGGGCTAAGTCCAGGGAACCGATGAGCTCGGGCGTGGAATCCGATGACCCGTCGTCAACGATTATTATCTCAATATCCGTGAAGGTTTGGGTGTATACCGATTCCACCGCTCTCTTCAATACCCCGGCCCTGTTATAGGTGGGGATTATGACGCTTATCACGATGTCCCCGTAATAATCTTTATAAAAACATTATTAATCAGAATACGTTAAAAAAGATTCCAAAGCAAATATTTAGGTGAGGGGGTCGATACGGTAGTAAGAGCCCGAGCGGTACGAATCGGATTCGATGAGCCCGGCTTTCTGGAGGATACGGAGGGATTTTCTTATCTTCCGGTTCGTGAACTGGAGCTGTGACTTTATCTGTTCGGGTGCGAGGTTCTGTTCGATTTCAAAGAGGTCGTATATGATAAGCTCTTCCTTGGAGAGATGTTTCGTTCTTCTTGAATAATCCGATTTCATGTTCACGCAGTACTTAAGCGTTTTACGGGTGGCCCTGGTATTTACGGTACCTGTTCTGATGAACGCGGTCGGGTCATGGCCGGTACTGATAAAGTAGGGTTTTTTCTCACCTTCCCTTACCTTGATAAGTAACAGCTCCCTGTCCTTAATGAAGGAACTCTGAATAGAAACAACGGGCCTGGGCAGGATAATCGAGAGTGCCTCTTCAATTTTCGACAGCTCGGCATTTTTATCGGAAACACCGAAAGGTCTTCCCCTGCTGTCTATTCCGATGAGGATGTTTCCGCCCATGGCATTCGAGAATGCGCATATACTTCGAGCGACCGACTGGGATGATTCAATCGTTTTTTTATACTCGGTTTTAAAACCCTCGCCCAGTATGAGCGTCTCTTCAATGACGTCTATGGGAACGTATGTCTGGATAGAATCATGCATATTATTCATTGTAGGCCGAAGAGCTGGCACTGTCAAAAGGAATCGGAAACATAGTTTGATTTTATTATCGATGATAAAGGGCCGGAACAAGGAGTAAATTCTTTTAAACGGAGTAATTTTTTTATTTTATAAAAAATTATCAAATAATGAACCGAGACGTGCGCTTTGGAGCATCTTCCCGGTGCTTTCCGGTTAGAGGTGGATTATGGTTTTATAATGGAATTTACAAACGACAACGGTTTTTAATTTAAACATGGCCCTTCAGTCGTTGATGAATTAAGGTAGAAACCATAAGGCAGGAGTTTGTTTTGAGATTTGACGAGTGAAAGTTTGCGTGCCTGTCTTTTAAAAATTACATAACCCGGGGCGTCCTATGGCTTCCACACTGCTGAAGAAAAGCATGTTCAACACCCTCTTCTTTATTCTGGGTTTCACGATTGTATTCGTCATACTCGGAGCAGGGGCGAGCTCACTCTCCGCGGCCCTCTACCGGTACAGGAGGATTATCACACTCGCGGGCGGTATAATAATCATCATTCTGGCGATTCAGGTTTCCGGCCTCTTTACCATACCATTTTTGAATTACGAGAGAAAGGCTTCTCTCGGAAAGGGGGGCAGGGGGATTTTTGGAGCTTTCATCCTGGGCATTACTTTTGCCGCTGCGTGGACACCCTGTATCGGACCGATCCTGTCAAGTGTTCTCATACTGGCCGCCACAAAGGACACGGCACTCAAGGGAGTGGCCCTCCTTTCCGCCTATTCGATCGGGCTCGGCGTACCCTTTCTCTTCGCAGTACTGCTGTTCGGTTCCTTCCTCTCTTTTTCGAAATTCTTGAAAAAACATCTGGGAACCGTCAAGATCGTGAGCGCGGCCCTTCTCTTCGCGATCGGTGTCGCGCTCGTGCTCGGACAGTTCAAGGCCCTCTCACGGTTCCTGTCCTTTATACCCGATGTTTCACTTATTCAGTCGGATAACATTTCCTTTCTGATAGCGCTGTTCGCCGGATTCATTTCCTTTATCTCTCCCTGCGTTCTCCCGCTCATACCCTCCTATCTCACCTTTATTACGGGTACATCGGTGCTTGCGGCTCAAGAACCGGCGGCCGAAAACCCGGATAGGAAAACGGATGCAGAACCTGTATCGAGGCGCATGTAGAAGGGACGGCCGGGAAAGGGATTTGCCGTCTCCCCGTGAACGGATGTTCGCTTTCAGTATGATTATTTACCGCAGCAGTACTTGTATTTCTTGCCGCTGCCGCAGGGGCACGGATCGTTTCGGCCGACCTTCTTGCCGACAATGACCTGTGTACGCTGTTTCGGAACCACCCCCCCTTCGTTCCTTGCCGGTACGGTTCCCGGATCAGTTGAAGCGGGTCGGGCCCCTCCGTTCCAGGCGTCGAACTGGCCGTGTTCCGCGTGCTGGGTCTTGTTGATACGCCATATGGCGGGCCGCTTCGGGCTGGGTGCGATACGAACCCTGAAGATGTTTTTAATTATATCGGTATTGATGTTCTTTATAAGATCCTGGAATATGTTGAAGGATTGGAACTTATACTCGACGAGCGGGTCTTTCTGCGCATAGGCCTGGTACCCGATCCCCTCGCGCAGGCCGTCCATCTCGTAGAGGTGTTCTTTCCATAGTTTATCGATTCCCCTTACAGCGAGAAAGCGTACGACCTGGGGCGCTATTTCGGGGCCGAGCTCCTGCTTTCTCTCTTCGAGTCCCGCGTTTATATAATCGTAGAGCTTCTCACTCAATACATCGAGCGTTGTCTCCCCGTGTATATCCAGGGCTTCGGCATCGGGCTTTCTTCTGGTAATATCCGAGAGCCATAAGAGAACCTGCTCCATTTCGACGGGGCCGATTCCGGATTTCGGCAGATCGAGCTCATCGAGCTCACTCCGAATGAGGTCCCGAATCATTTCACGTATAGGCTCGAAGGAATCGCCGTCATCCAGAAACTGGGCCCTCTTGGAATAGATGAGGTTCCTCTGATCGTTCATCACATTGTCGTACTCGAGAAGATGTTTCCTGATCTCGAAATTCCTGTTTTCCACCTTCTGCTGAGCTTTGCCGATCGCCTTGCTCACTATGGACGAGTCGATTTTCTGGTCTTCCTCCATTCCCATCTTGAGCATGACATTCGAGATTTTATCGGAACCGAAGAGACGCATGAGATCGTCCTCGAGCGAGAGGTAGAACCTCGACGAGCCGGGATCTCCCTGCCTTCCGCTTCTCCCTCTGAGCTGGTTGTCGATTCTTCTCGCTTCATGCCGCTCGGTTCCTATAATGTGCAGTCCGCCGATATCGATAACACCGTCACCGAGCTTGATGTCGGTACCCCGCCCCGCCATGTTCGTCGCGATCGTAATGGCCTTCTGCTCACCTGCATTCTCAATGATATGGGCTTCCTTTTCATGATGCTTGGCGTTCAGTACCGCGTGGGGTATTTTGCGATTTTTCAGTATTTTTGAAAGGAGCTCCGATTTATCAACCGAGATCGTACCGACGAGTACGGGCTGTCCCCTGGAATAGCATTCTTCGATCTCGTCCGATATGGCCTTCCACTTTTCCTTGGAAGTCCTGTACACACGGTCCGGATGATCAATTCGGACTACCGGCTCATTCGTGGGGATTACCATTACATCGAGGCCGTAAATTTTCGAAAATTCCTCCGCTTCCGTTTCCGCTGTTCCGGTCATACCGGCAAGTTTTTCGTAGAGGCGGAAATAGTTCTGTATCGTGATGGTCGCCAGCGTCTGGGTGGCGCGCTCGATGGTAACTCCCTCTTTGGCTTCGATTGCCTGATGGAGGCCGTCTCCGTACCGTCTTCCGGGCATGAGCCTGCCCGTAAATTCGTCGACGATTAAGACCCTGCCGTCCTGTACCACGTATTCAACGTTCTCTTCATAGAGCGCATAGGCCTTGAGGAGCTGGTTTATAACGTGCAGCTTGGCGCTCGCATCGAGATACTCCTGTTCGAGCTGCTCCTTTTTCTGAATAAGATCTTCACCTGCCAGTCCTTCACCCTCGAGCTCGGCTATCCTGTCCGTATAATCGTGGAGTATGAGCTTTTCGGGATTTGAAGGAGCGAGCGCGGACCTGCCGCGTTCGGTCAGGGTAACGGAGTGTCCCTTTTCCTCGATTACGAAGTAGAGCTCCTCCTCCAGCTCCGATATGCTCTTCGACTGGTTCAGGAGAAACTCCGTTTTCTGAATGAGCCGGATATTCTCGGGGTTCTCCTTCAGTTCGAGAAGCCTCTTGTTTTTCGGGTCACCCTTCTGTGCAGCGAGCAGCTTGCGGCCCGCTTCTTCACGGTCCTCTTCGAGCAGCCTGTCGCCTTCCTTCAGGTAACGGTTGACTATAGATTTCTGTCTGCTTACCAGGTTGGCGACTCTTGGATTGAGCTCGTAAAACGGACCTGAATCGGAATCGGCCGGACCGGAGATGATGAGCGGAGTTCGCGCCTCGTCTATGAGCACGCTGTCCACCTCATCTACGATAGCGTAATGATGACCCCTCTGTACCCTGTATCCCGCATCATCCGACATGTTGTCGCGGAGATAGTCGAAGCCGAACTCATTGTTCGTGCCGTACGTTATATCGGCATTATAGGCCTTTACCCGCTCCTCGTGGTCCATGTCATGATAGAGGGCCGCGACGCTGAGTCCCAGAAACTCGTATATGGGACCCATCCAGCGCGCGTCACGCTTTGCCAGGTAATCGTTGACCGTTATAAGGTGGGCACCCCTGCCCTCGAGTCCGATAAGATAGAGAGGGAGGGTTGCCGCAAGGGTTTTTCCCTCACCGGTTTTCATCTCTGCGATTTTTCCCTGGTAGAGCACGATTCCGCCCATCAGCTGGACGTCGAAATGTCTCATGCCGACCGTACGCCGTGCCGTTTCTCTGACTACGGCAAAGGCTTCCGGAAGTATGTCGTCGAGGGTTTCTCCCGCTTCGATCCGGTTTCTGAATATCCCGGTGTTCGCTTTCAGCTCCTCATCGGAAAGCGGTTTGATAACGGCTTCAAGATCGTTTATTTTTTTCACGAGCGGGAGCAGGTTTTTTATCTCTCTGTCGTTCTTGCTCCCGAATACCGTGACAATGGGATTTTTCATAAAACGAATGTACTATACGGGTTATTAAAAATCAATGCAATCCCGGAAAGCGGGGAATCTCCGCCCTCGGTTTCCGGTGTTTAATAACCGAAAAAACTGTTACTATAGAGTGACGGAGGACAATCGTGAGATTTCGCAATACAGCCATCTGTGCATTACTGGCCGCTGTCGTACTGGTATGGCAGGGGTGCGGCGGCGGACAGATAGTAGAGCTTAAAAAAGAGGGCCTCTTTGCCGTACCCATCGGAAGCGGAGACGAGGAAATCGGAATTATTCGTGAGGAAAGCGGGAGATTTATCGGCCCCAGCCGAATGCTTTTCAAGAACGGGTTCTTTTTCATGGTCGATGACGTCAACCGGAAAATCATGAAAATAACAACGCCCGGCGACGTCATACTCGTTATTTCCAAGGGAAACGAGGAGGGGGCCGGGGACGTGAACACCTTGAAGACGAAGCAGAGGCGTTATTACGATTTCAGCCTGATCGGTGACATAGCGGTTGACGGAGAGAATAATATTTACGTCGAGGATAAAAAGCTGTACAAGGAGGAGAAGGAATCATTCATCGATATTCTGAGCTTTGACGAGGAAATAAAAGAGGAAACGGAGTACGAGGAAATCTACAAATCATACATACTGAAGTTCGACAGGATAGGGTCGTTTATTCATAAAATCGGTATAGGCGGTGTGGATTCCGACCCCTTTTACTATATATACCGGATCGATGTGGATAAAAACGGAAACCTTATCGTAATAACGGCGGAGGACGACTGGCAGAGCTGGAACAGTTATAAATACAGTGAGAACGGGGAGCTGATCTCAAAATGCACCGTTACCCGGGAGGATATTGTCGAGGAGGAAGAGGAGGAGGAAAGGGCCGTATTCGTCATGGATACCATGCCCACCGGAAACGAGGATGAGCTCGTATACTGGGTCTCCTACTATGAAACGACTTACGATACGAAGAGGATGAAAAAAGAGGAGGACCTCTGGGGAGAGGAGATAGAAATCGAGGACTATAACTCATCCGGAGGGGGATCCTCAAAACAGGAGAAGCGGACCATGCGCGACCTCCTCGGTTACAGGCTTGTGTATTATGACCTCCAGCGGGAAACGGTCAGCAGAACCTTCAAATGGGGAACTCCGCTCGGCGGTGCCGTTGAGAGCACGGAGGAATTCCTCGGCATGGACGGCGCCTCCAACGGTTTCCTCTGGAAATACCTGGATGAGAACAAGGCCATTGTAACGATATTCAAGCAGGACGGAAACGTTATCGCAAAGCGGAGTTTCGCGTTCGAGAATGACGGGATATGGATGAACGTACACGTATCGGAGGACGGTTCGGTGTCCGCAATCAAGGTCGACGATACGTATGTACATTTCTACCGGTGGAGAAGCGACCGGCTCATAAGCAGCAAGGATGAAAAGGTGACGCTGAAGGGGTTCATATCCGAAAAGGTCGAGGGGTTTAAAAATGCGAATCGTTGATCGGGATGAAATGAAGACGATAGATCGCATAACCATAGAGGAGTGCGGCATATCCGGCGAGCTGCTCATGGAGAACGCCGGGTTCGAGATCACCCGCGCGTTTATAGACGATTATTCGCTTCGTCCGGGTGTGCGAATCGGGGTGCTCTGCGGAGGAGGCAACAACGGAGGTGACGGATTCGTCGTAGCACGGCTGCTCAAGCGGAACGGGTTCGACCCGCGCGTGTACCTCTTCGCTCCTGAAAAGAAGCTGAGCTCCACGGCCCTGCAGAACTGGCGGCGGCTGGAATTCTATTCCATTAAAGCGGAAGTTGTCGACAGTGACGCGGATTTCGAAAGGGTGAAGCGGTCCGTTAATTCAGAAGAGTTTATTGTTGACGCACTTCTCGGCATAGGTTTTCACGGAACCCCGAGAGGCATGATCGCGCAGGCCATCGATCTGATCAATGAAGCAAATAAAACCGTCATTTCCGTTGATACTCCCTCGGGTATTGATGCAAACGGTTCCGGAGGAAAAATAAGGGCCGTACGCGCCGACACCACCTATACCGTGGGACTTATGAAGTACGGGCTCCTCGATTTTCCGGCAAAGGACTATTGCGGGAGGATCAGGATCGTGGATATCGGGTTCCCGCACGATGTTGTCCAGTCCGTCGCGTCACGCGCGTTTTTCATAGACGCCTCGCTGGCCGACTGCCTCGTACCCCGGAGGAAAAAGGATTCATACAAAGGCACCTACGGGCATCTCGGAATTCTTGCGGGTAAGAGGGGGTATACCGGCGCATCACTGCTCGCGGCGCGTGCCGCCTCACGGTGCGGCTGCGGGCTCGTCACCGTTTTTTCAAGGGACGCTCGTTTAACCAAGCCCGACGAGATCATCGGCGGGTATCTACCGGCTGCTGTTGAGGAGCTCGGCGGGATTGAAGATCTGGCGTCTCTTTTCTCTTTCCAGAACACACTCGTGGTCGGTCCGGGAATGGGGACGTTTAAAACCGCCGCAGGGTTGATGAAGCGGCTGCTTCGGCTTGGGAAGAAGATGCTTATCGATGCCGACGGTCTGAATAATCTTGCGGAGGATCCCGGCATACTGAAAAATGTGGAAAGCGAGGTCGTCATTACTCCGCATATAGGTGAGATGAGCAGGCTCACCGGATTGAAAAAGGAGGATGTAAAGAAAAATAAAAGAAAGATCGCCCTGGATTTCGCCGTAAAGCATGGTGTGACCGTGGTTCTGAAGGATGCCGTTACTTTCGTTTCATGTCCGGACGGGTCGCTCTTTGTGAATGACGGGGGTGTATCATGTCTTTCAAAAGGCGGAAGCGGCGATGTGCTGGCGGGCATAATCGGTTCGCTCATGGCCAGGGGCTTGTCAGCGGAAGGGGCCGCGGTGGCGGGCGTTTACCTGCATACCGAATGCGGAAGAATCGGCTGCGAAACGGGTTTCGAGGATTGCGTACGCGCTCCTGACCTGATTGAAGCTCTCCCCGCCGCTTTCAAGAGGATGCGGAGCTGCTGAATGAGGGAAAACCCCGACAATTCTTCCAATACGAAAAATACCGAGGGGGGCACTGTACGGTTCCATTATTCTAGAACGGGCCGCGTTTCAAAGCTCAAACGGAGCTCGGCGAGGCTCGACCCGGACCGAATTTTAAAAAAAAGAAAGCGGAGAATCCGGTTTATCATAATCGGAGCGGACCTTCTCTTTATCCTCATACTCTTCTATTTTTTAAGCAGCCCTACAAAGGTGTCCCTGGAAAAGAGGGTGGGAGATCTTATTTGCGAGATGAATGTCGCCGGTATGAGCGGGGACAGGCTGCTTGTCGGCTTTTCCGTTCGGAACTCCACGGATTATGACCTGCGCGTGGACCCTGATACTCAGGTAATTCTCAGGATGGTACTCGGGGATGATGTTGTGACAAGGGAGAGAAAGCTGGGAGTGGACGTACTCCCGCCTTCGGAAATCACCACCGTTGTCTTCCTCTTTGACCGGACCGAGCTGCCTTACTCGGGCACGGTCGAACTCTATTATGCCGCCTCCCCGGAGCCTCTTTTCAGCAAGAGGATACGGATGTAGCTTCGCGTTCCTTATTTCCTTTTTCATTACCCCTGTATTATATATATTAAGCATAACAACGACAGCGGGGAGGAAACAATGCCGGGTCCGCGGGGAAACGCAGTCATCGGTCAGTCGGGTGGACCGACTGCAGTTATCAACAGGAGCTTTATAGGCGCCATTATGGAGGCCCGTAAGCACGCGGAGATACTGGAGCTCTACGGGGCGCGTCATGGAGTACAGGGAATGCTGAAGAACGAGTACGTACCGCTCTTCGATCAGCCGAACTTCGTTCTGAACCAGATAGCGAAAACACCCGCGGCCGCCCTCGGATCGGTGCGACACAAGCCATCGAAGGACGAAATCAGGAAAATCTTTGACAACTTCAAGAAGATGGATGTGCGATACTTCTTCTATATCGGCGGAAACGATTCGGCTGAGACGGCCTATATCATCAACAGCTTCGCCGCGCATGAGGGTTACGACCTTCGCGTCGTGCACATACCCAAGACAATAGACAATGACCTGCTCGTTACCGATCACTGCCCGGGCTTCGGGAGCGCGGCCCGTTTCGTCACCTGCGCGTTCATCGGCGATAATGAGGACAATCGGGCGCTCAAGGGCGTGAAGATCAATGTCGTTATGGGAAGAAATGCCGGTTACCTCACGGCTTCCAGCCTCATGGCGCGGCAGTATCCCAAAGACGGCCCTCATCTCGTATACATTCCCGAGCTTCCCTTTGACCTGGACAAATTTCTTGAAGACGTGGATCGGACCTACAAGGAGCACGGCAGAGCGCTCATCGCCGTGTCGGAGGGAATCAACCGGCAGGGTATATACAACCTGAAAGAGGGAGAAAAACCGGAATACATTTCGCAATGGCTGCTGGAATTTATGCAGCTCAAGCTTCCGGAGAAGTACATGCCCAAATCCAATGGCACTGCGGTCGAGCTCGATTCCCACGGAAATGTAAGCCTCAGCGGATCCGGGATGATGGGTGATATTCTCGCTCTCATTGTAAAGAGTTCGCTTAATATCAAGCGTGTTCGTTCGGATACCCTCGGATACCCTCAGCGTTCATTTCCCCTCGCCATCTCCGAAACCGATGCCGAAGAAGCCTATAGGGTAGGGGTCGACGCCGTTATAGCCGCTGTACAGGACAACTTCGACGAGGGGAGCATCGCAATCAAGAGAAAGGACATGAGCGGTATTTACGGTATAGAGACAGCCGTTACTCCTCTGCAGAGCGTCCAGAAGCACACAAAGAACTTTCCGCGTGAGTGGATATCTGAGAACGCCGTTATCGACGAGAGAAAGTTCGGAGAGTATGTAAAGCCGCTCATCGGCACTCTTCCCGTGACCGGCAGATTCGTACGGGCGACCTTTTAAAGGTTCCGAATCGGCGGTAAGTCTCTTCCGAATCAATCACAATGAAGAAACTGCTTGTCATACTTATAACGGCGGCCGCATTCGTGCTGCCGCTGGACCTCGGGGCCTCCCCACCCTCTCCACTCGATTCCTTCTCCATGGGATTCTACTACCTGTACAACGAGGACCTGGCGGCCGCGTTCCGGGAGTTCAAGCAGTGCGTGGCGTTCGAAGAAGATCCTCCCGCGCTCCTCTACATCATTTTATCCCAGATATCCGACATGATGGGCCTGGATGATGAATCAGAGCTGTATGCACGGAAAGCGCTCGAGATCGATCCCGACAACGAGGACGGCATGCAGGTCATGGCCCTTATTCAGACGAGAAAGGGCTCTTATGAGGAAGCGGTCGGCTATCTGGAAAAACTGGTTCAGAAACGGCCGGACGATGTACAGCTCCTCTATTACCTCGCCGAATCTTACAGGGTTCTCGAAAGGGATGATGACCTGGTACTAACCTATGAACAGCTTCTGAAATACAGGCCCGATCTCATTGAAGCCGCGATTGATCTCGGTTTTCTCTACACAAAAAAAGGTGACCTCGAGAGCGCGGAGAAGATGTACGGAAACGTTCTCGAAAAGGACCCTTCAAACGAGAAGGCCCTCTTCTATCTCACCTATATCTATTTGAGCAGGGGAAGAACGGCGGATGCGCTTCAATACTTCAAGGAGCTCGATGACAGGAACCTTTTGAACGACGCGACACTTGAAGACTACGGACTGAACCTTTTCATAGAGGGGCAGAATCCGATCCCGGTTTTGGAAAGAATCGAAAACCACGAGGACCTCTCGGACACGACGAAAGCGGTGCTCTTTCTGCATGAGGGCCGGCTGGACGAGGCGGCATCACTTTTCGAGAAGGCGCTCGAGGAAGATCCCTATTCGGTCATAGCACCGTATGGACTCGTCAGTGTGGCTGAGAAACGAGAAGACCCCGACGAAAAGAAGTGGCGTTTCATGCTCGCGGGTAATTATTACAGGCTCCATATCTATGACAGGGCGCTTGAGCAGGCGTTGAAGGTAAAGGCGCTGGATCGGGATTACCTCGATAACAGGTACCTGCTCGGTGATATTCACGGGGCCATGGGCGATACGGACAAGGCTTTAAGGGAGTATGAATACTATGTGAAGAACGCCGTGGACCCGGGAGAGGCATACGTCAAGCTCGGTATTGCGCATGATACGGCAGGCAACCACGAGAAGGCGCTGGAGTACCTGCGTGAAGCGGTAAGGCTGTATCCCGAAAAACCCGAGCTGTTTTACTATCTGGGCATCGAGTACAGGATCCTGGAGGACTACGAAGGCGCGATCGAGGCGTTCGAGCGGGCAGTCGAGCTGGATGAGGAGAATGCGGCTTATTACTTTCACCTCGGTGTTTCCTATGAACGGTACGGCGATATTCAAAGGGCGATCGAATACCTGGATAAATCGATCCTGCTCGACGATTCCAATCCGACGGCCCTGAATTATCTCGGATATCTCCTTGCAGATACGGGTGTGCGTCTCGAGGAAGCGAAGACATATATCGAGCGGGCGCTCTCGGAAGATCCGAATAACGGCGCCTACCTCGACAGCATGGGATGGGTTTATTACCGACTCGCCGATTTCAGCAGCGCCCTGGAGTACATGACGAGCGCGGTGCAGTTCATCGACCTGTCGAATGAAGAAAATTATCTGATCTACGAACACCTCGGTGACGTGCACTACGAGCTGAAGAATTACGATGATGCGATTGACGCATGGAAAAGGGCTCTGGAGTTAAAGGCCGCTGAAGGAATAATGGAAAAAATAGAGAAAACCCGTAAGGAGGGTTTTTGAAAACATATCTTTCATCCTTTTTAGTAGTGTGCGCACTCTTCATCACATCATGCGCGACCGCTCCAAAGAAAACGACCGATGAGGCGGGTATTTTATATGAAAAGCTTCTCGTTCACAACCGGAGGGTTTACTCGCTGAAGGGTGAAGCAATGGTCGTGTACAGAGAACCCGACAGGACGCTCAGTTTCCGCGGTTTTGTTCTATCGAACGAAGAAAACGGCGGGTTCAGGCTCGACCTGTCGGATTTCGTGTTCAATAAACCGCTTGTAACCGTTACGCGAAACGGGGGCGCCGTACTTGCGGTAATGCACTACAGAAAGGCCTATTACAGCGCTTCGTGGGAAGAGATAAACATGAAGAAGATAACGGGATTCGACATCCCGCGCGAGCTCCTCATATCCACGGTCATGGGAAAAGTCTATGCTGAAAACACGGATTGCAGGACGGAAGGAGACGTTCTCATTCTCGAGGGTGCCGGCGCATACCGCGAGCACCGCGTGTACTTCAAGGATGAAGTCATAAGCCGTGTCGTATACGGCTTTGAAGAATCCGAGTACGAAGTCCTTTTTCAAAAATATCGTGCCGTTGAGGGTATCGAGTTTCCTCAGAAAATAGTCGTTGAGATGTCGGGGGAAGGAAGTGTCCTTGAGATATTGTATTCGCAGGTCGACCTGAACAGGGTCAGTGAAACGGACGATTTTTCCTTGGACGGTGTTGATTTAAATAATTACGAAAATCTCTCTCCCGGGGTATGATTCAAAGGGATTTTTGTGGAAAATTTAATACGTTTTTGTGTATAAAGTACCACAT
>Ga0180432_10001519_pt1 | contig 36490 bp, 34 predicted proteins | sample SS_ome_10_FD_132414 | JGI IMG/M metagenome (GOLD analysis project Ga0180432, IMG submission 132414) | Hypersaline lake sediment archaeal communities from the Salton Sea, California, USA - SS_1_MS_2 metaG | ecosystem: Environmental > Aquatic > Non-marine Saline and Alkaline > Hypersaline >... | reverse complement strand
TTCCAGGATGACAATATCTCCTATAACCGGGAGCGGATGGTAGCCATCTGCGATGAGATCATCAGGCGCAAGCTGGATATACGGTGGTGCACCCCCAACGGGGTAGCGATCTACACCCTGGATCAGGAACTGGTGAGGAAGATGCGAAGGAGCGGGTGCTGGCGGCTGTCATTCGGTATAGAGTCGGTGTGGCCTGAGACCCAGAAGTTCATTGGTAAAAAAATTCCTGTAGAGAAGATAGACAATGCCATCAAGTGGGCGAATGACTGCGGTATCTGGACCCATGGAACCTTTGTAATGGGCTTTCCTTACGAGCCCCGCGAGTCCATTGAGGCGACGGTCAAGTACGCGATCAACTCGGAGCTGGATTTCGCCCATATGTATCTGGCCACACCTTATCCCGGCACCAAGCTGTACGACATTGTCAGCGACGAGGGCCTGCTGCCCGACGATATCAAGTTATGGTCGGCAAACAAAGCTGAGTGGGATACAAAGTATATGACCAGGGAGGAACTTAACAGGATAAGGACCGATGCCTATTCCGCCATCCTGAGCAGGCGCATGAGGAGATATCTAAACCCGTTACGCGTGGTTAAGAAAGTGAAGTCTTGGGAGGACTTTAAATTCATTTTCAGGCTGGTGAAGCTGGCGGTGCAGATGAAGGTGGGGTTGATGCGGCAGGGTGAGCTTCTGACACACTGGAAGGGTGGGGATTCTTGAAGTCCCGCTTGAAATAATGTATGGTATATATTCAAACTTAAGAGGAGGAGTAACCAATGCCTAAAAATAAACCTTTGAGGGTTGGGGTTGTCGGCTGTGGGGTAGTGGCGCAGGGGCGTCACCTTCCGGCGTTGAGTAAGATCGGAGGGGTCGAGGTAGCGGCGCTCTGCGACAGGGACGAGGGACTGGCGAAGAAGGTGGCAGGGAAGTTCAATGTGGAGAAGGTCTACGGCGACTATTCCGAGATGGTCAAGAAGGAGAACCTGGACATAGTGGATATCTGTGCGTCTGCCGGGGTACACGCCCCCATGTCCATCGAGGCTATGAACGCCGGCTGCCATGTCCTGTGCGAAAAACCTATGGCGCCCAGCGTTAAAGACGCCGATGAAATGATAAACGTTGCCAAGAAGAACAATGTGAAGCTGAGCGTGGTCCACAGCATGCTCTTTGTGCCGCTATTGCTGAAGACGCGAGCAATGCTGAACCAGGGCCTGCTTGGCACGGTTACCGGGGTGGATATAAAGCTTACATGGGCTAAAAACGTTCCCGATATCCCGAACAAGGATCACTGGTACCACAAGATGCCCGACGGGTTCTTCGGGGAGATCATGCCCCATGCGATATATATCACCGGGGCTTTCCTAGGGAACTTGGAGGTGGTGGCGGCCCATGCCAAGAAACTGACCAGCTATGAATGGATCGTCGCCGACGAGCTGAGGGTGCTTCTGGAAGGTAAGAACGGTCTGGGCACGATCGGCATATCCTGCAACTGGCCCCAGACCAAGGGCTTTCTCGATATCTACGGGACTGAGCGGAATACACGTATCGATCTCTTCAATTGGACCATGACTCAGTACGGGGTCAGGGAACTTACCAATGTAACCCGTGTCGCTGAGACCACGAAGCAGATTGCGCAACAGGTATCCAGTACCGCACAGGCCGTCTTTAACGTGGCTTCAGGAAGATTCACCAGCGGGCATGATACCCTGATTCGCCACTATATAAAAAGTATCCAGAATGATACCGAGCCTCCGGTCACTCCGGATGAGGGACGAGAAGTGGTCCGCTTGGAGGAAGAGATTATCAAGAAGTGGAAGAAGTAGCGAGTGTCTGAGTATAAAGGAAGAGGTTGGTGATCAGGAAAGAAACTGAAACGAGGAAGCTGGAGCTTATTAGTCGAAGCATACCTCAAAGTGGCCGGATACTCGATTTAGGAGCTGGCGACGGTGCCTATCTACCACATCTCGCACGAAAAGCTAAGCGATTGATAGCGATAGAGATTAACAGGGACCTGTGCGATCTAATTAAGTTAGATGGATTTGAGGCGGTCCTTGCTGATGCCAGGCACATCCCGTTTAAAGATGGTTCATTCGACTGTGTTTGGGCATCGGAAATTGTTGAACATACCCCATCGTTCAATATGATTGAGGAGATAGAAAGGGTCGCCAAGCACACGATTGTGATAACCATGCCGAATTCATGGAGCCCGCATTACAAGAGGGATGCGACCCATGTGTTAAAATATTCATTGTTCAGTTTGTTGCGTTACTTGAAGGCCCGGATGAAGAACACGAGGTGGAAATATAAAGTCAGGGGACTGGGGTTCTACTGGGTGCCTTTGCCCGGATTCGCAAAGCGGCTTACTGCGTATCTTACGTATTACTTGCCGTGGTTCTCACCGACTGTGTATATAGTGGGTACATCTTTCTAAGGGGGGTATGTTTAATTATGTTTACGTATGATAGTGAATTTTATTTTGAAAAAGCATTAACATAACTTCATAATACTTGGCCAGATAGGCAACCGCGTTCTCATTTGTTCATTTGACGCATGTGAAGTATTCGTGACATTTCAGCAATTAGTATATATTAGCATAGTGGGGATATGAGTTAGAATTTTCTCGAGGGATTTTATGGTATGACAGCAATAGATGATTTCTGGCAAGAGAATTTAGAGAGGAATCAAAGCGATAAGAGGTATTGGAGAAGGAGAGACAATGTCCTCCGGTGTCTAAAAGAACTATCAGTTGGAGATGCACGAATTCTGAATATAGGTTGTGGAATCGGTGCGGCTTCACATTTTATAGAGCAGGAGTTTCATAACGCTGCCCCGGTATCTTTAGATATGAGTTCAAATTCATTGATTGTAGGCAAGAATTACTACAATCTTAGATATCCAGTCATGGCCAATGCTTTATATCTCCCCTTCAATAATGAAACTTTTGAAATTGTGCTAATGATGGAGGTTATTGAACATATTAGGGAGCAAGATCGCCTGCTGAGCGAGGCAACGAGGGTATTAAAGAAAGGTGGGAACCTTATTATTACGACCAGCCCGATCAAGTCAGACATTCTATATTCCTTTACATACTGGATCAAGAGAAAGGAGCTTTTTGGTTTCAGTGTTAGAAGGGCAAGTGTAGAACATGTGGCAGAGCAGCATCCTAGCGAGCTCAAGTGTAATCTTGAGAAGCATGGCTTAAAAGTGAGAAAAATGAAGTATTGGAATGGCCTGCATTTGATTTCTATCCCGCCACTAATGAAGATCCCCTTATTAAGTAGCCTAATAGTAGGGGTGGATGATAAGCTTGGAGTATTAAACCGCTTGTGTACAGATATTGTTTGCGTAGCTCAGAAGGGGTTATATAAATAGCTAATGCGATGGGTACAGAGATCTTATCCAAAGTGTTTATGGAGATTGGGAGAAATGTAAGTCCTTATCGTCTACTGTGGTTCTCTCTACCCGTGTATATCGAGGTATGTAGATAGATTAAAGGAGGGGCTTGATATTGGATGGCAATAGTAAAAAGTATCGGTTGTCTACTGCACCGATAATCAAGGTCGGATCGAAGTTGGTGCCAAACAAGCTTAAACCTAAGATCATTTCTCTGTTATTACGGTACAGGCACATATTGTGGGCGGGTTCCACTATCATTTCTTTTGTGCCTACATATGTGTGTAATTACCAGTGTCCTTATTGTTTCATTCATACAAAATTCAATTACGCCAAGGTGTTCCCGAGGAATAGTGAACACTCGTGGGAGGAGTGGGTGCAGGCATTCGATAAGTTGCCGCAGTCATTTATACATATAACTGGCGGCGAGCCACTGTCTTACCCTGAATTAATACCATTACTGGAAAACATGCCGAAGAAGCATACTATTCTCGCTGTTGCGACTAACCTGACACTTCATGTAGATGAACTGTCCAAACTACCTAATAGAAGATTCTTCATTTCCACGAGTTTCCATTCGCATATGACAGATAAGGAATCGTTCGGGGAAAGGGTTCTGAAAATGAAGAGGGCCGGGTTTCCTGTGTCGGTGTCTGTGGTAGCCTATCCGGACAGAATCGCACTTCTACCTGAATTTAAGCGATATTTTGAAGATGAAATCGGTGTGAGGTTCGTGGTTAATCCCTATCTAGACCCATTTTATAAGTATTCTAAAGAGGAAGCAGATATCGTAGAGAAATATGTTCCCAGTCGTATAAAAGTTGGATGGGCAGAGGATACCCGTCCCAAGACTTGTGTAGCCGGGTCGAAATATTTCCAATTCTTGCCTAACGGAGATGTTTATACCTGTTTGTCGGGAATCTATTATGCGACCTCCGATCTGCATGAGGGCATCTGCGAAAATCCGGGTCGCTTCTATCTGGGGAATCTGTTCGATGGAAGTTTCAAACCATTAGATGGGCCGATGACCTGCTCCTGTCCCTGTTCAGAGAGATGTGACCAGGGGTATGGGCGAGTCAAATTGATATAAAGTATGCCTGCGATGATTTTCACTGATTGTCGACGTTATCGGACGTACTTGGTGATGGTCCGGGGGAAATTGAGTGTGCACGCTATAAAATCATTACAATAGCTAGAGCATTATTTGTGAAGCCTTTAAAGCGGATGATTAGCAGCATGATTCTTATAAAGAATATTTTCACGTTAGGGGTAAGGAATTTCTGGAATGCAGTACGTCCAGTATATGGTCGACTTATTCCTGTTTTGAGTTTTATCGGGTCTATTTCTCTATGGGTTTGCGTGGTAATAAGAAGAAGGTGTCACGTAACGAATTTCACACTCTGCCTCATGGGGGCTGCCCTGGGACTCGGCGCCGGCTTCTTCATCCTCAGGCATTTCATTTTCAATCCTGGGCTCCCGGTATACTCTGACTTGGTCTGGGTTTACAACTCCGACCTTTATCCGCTGCATTATACCTGGGATGAGTTCAGGCAGTATCCTCAGATTGTAAACCACATGCTGGGGTATCTAACTGTATCGATGTTTCCTGCCGAGACCTCAGTCCGTGCATTATATTTACTGTTATTCACCTTTATGGGCATTTCGATGTTTTTTGCCACCTATAAATTAACGGCCCCGCGCCATCCGTCTCCGCGAGTTCCACTGATAGCTGCTATCCTGGGGACATTGTTCTTTGTGCTCAGCCCGGTGGTTGCTCAGTTTATGTGTCACTGGTACAGGCTGTGGTTCTGGGCTTTTATGCCGCTTCTGCTCTATTTCTCGTATACCGGTTTCCGAGATGTCCTGTCGTATACAAAGGCAGACATGCTCAAAAGGTCCATCATAATAGCTTTAGTTCTCTTCTTAACGTCTGTCGATGTCAGGATGCCATACGTTTTCCCGCTCCTTATGGTCGCCTTCTTTGCCGGATTCGCAAGGCCGTACTGGAATTACCTTAAAGGCTCCATCTTGCTCATGGGTTTGACGGTTCTGTTCTATATGGTATTCTCCGCTGTATGGTTGATACCTACCCTGTTGACCTCTTCTGGGGTCCCTGATTTTTACGTTGTAAGCCGCGGCCATTTAGACACTTTGACCAGGGATGCTTCTCTCTATACTACATTCAACCTTGAGGCAAGCTGGACCTCGCATCCCAAGTATCACGTGTATCCGCTATCAGATTCACTGGTGCCTTACTGGAAGGCATCGCTGCTGGCTATACCTGTCCTTGCTTTCGGAGCCCTTGTATTTCGCCGTAATAAATTGCTAATATGGCTGGCAGTCTTTGCTTTCATATTCATATTTTTAGGCAAAGGGACAAACCCGCCATTTGGAGGCTTCTATGAGTGGCTTTCCTTCGACGCACCGCTGTCTTCTTACTATGGGTGGCAGTTCCGGAGACCGCAAACGTGGATGATCCCCCTTGCCTTCTGCTACTGTACGATGATCGGATTCTTCATCAGCTATTCTCTGGGGGGAATTAGAAATAGAATCTCTAGCAAGTGGATAAGATACCCCCTTTTCATAGTAGCCACAATCGTTTTCATACTGGCTCCACTTTTCCCGGGCTACCCGCTGCTCACCGGTGATTTAAGCGGGAAGATGCAGCAAAAAAGATCCCACTATGCAAGCGATTTTGTGGCACTTGACAGTTGGATGAAAGAAGAAGGCTCGGATACCAAGATATTTTATTACCCTGGTCCGTGGCATTTTGGCTCGCCGAGGCCCACAATGCCGCAGGGGCCACGGTTGGAGCCGTCTCATTTTCTCCTTGGATATAGATTCTTGCTGAACTCTATACCAGATACAATGAATATGGGTAAATTAATTGCCCCTTGGAACGCCAAGTATTTAGCATTTAGGTCTCGTTATTTAGATGGCGATACAAGGGCACTCATTTATAATTCCCTTTCACAGCAGGAAGAACTGGAATTGATAGAGGAGTTTGTGCCGTACAATCTAGCCGGCGAAGAGTATTATCATATATATCTTTATGAGAACAAGGCACATCACGTGCAGGTTAGCGCTTGTCCTCACAGCGTTGCAGTAATTGGCGGTCTGGAGAATATGCTTTCTCTAGCCATGTTAGACTCTTATGATATGGTTAATTCACCTGTAATCTTCTTGGATCAGCGACTGGACAGCAGGGATTATTTATCGACTTCGGATATATTGGTATCGAATCTGGGGGCGTTGGATTTATATATGACGCAATTGGACGAACGTTATATGGTTATACCATTCGAGTTTGTTGATGATAATCCGCAGACGAAATGGAAGAAAGCCACGGTGAAACCACGGCAGAGCGCAGAGTGGCATTTTTACCTGGATCAAAGAGATATATTCAACTACCAGTATGACTTTGATGTAGGGCTGGTGTGGCAGTCCGGGCCTACTGAGATAGAGATGCCCTTTAATGTCCCCGATAGTGGTGAATACCATATTCTGGTGCGCTATTTGAGAAATAAGAACGCGCTTGGAGGTATTAGGGTCTCAGTCGATGGAGAGTCCTCAATCGATATACAAGCATCCAGCAATGTGAATGAATTCGTGTGGGAGGAAGTTGGCATCTTTGTCCTGGAGAAAGGCAATCATACTCTTAAACTGGAGAATATACGCGGTTTTGAAGCCGTTAATCTTTTCGCAGTGGTGCCCCATGGTGAATTAGAGGGATATGAGGCTCAAGTTGAAGAGCTATTATCAGATAAAAAACTGGTTTCAATATGGGAGCCGGAAATTGCGCTTAATTACTCGAATGCGGAAAAGGTTGCAGTGGGAGTAAATGCGAGCAATGGAGACGTATTGAAGCTGGCTTCTAACGGCTCGGCATGGCGAGATATCGATATCCTGCGAGGGGGAGATTATCGGATAGCAGTCAGGTTGAATGGCGGTGTGGTTTTAACTTTAGGCGGTCAAAACCATACGGTAAACTCGAATGGTTTTGATTTTGTTTATTTGGATCCTATCACCCTGGATAAAGGTGAATATAAGTTAGAAGTAACCCCTATAACCGGGACCCCGGAGCTAGACGTTATATGGTTGTACTCAGTAGAAGCAGGTGACGAGAGCCCAGAAGACATTTTTGCATCAACTGGGGACTCCCCCAGAGTAATAGAGATTAGTAAGGTTGACCCTACTAAGTATCGTGCTGAGGTAAGCGCTTCAGGGCCTTTCATGCTGGCTTTTGCGGAGGCATACGATCCCTTCTGGAGAGCCAATGTTAATGGAAGAGAATATCGTAGCGTACCTTTGAACTCGGATGTGAACGGTTTCTGGATAGAAGATGAAGGGGATCTTAAAATTACGATAGAGTATAAGCCGCAAGTGTGGTTTTACTATGGAGCAGCTATCTCAGGTATAGGTATAATCGGGGCCTTTATATTTATCATGTTGGCTTGGAAGAGAAAGCGACGGTGAGCTGCACAGTTATCGTTCCCACATATAATGAAGTGGAAAATCTCCCTCAGTTGGTACGAAGGCTCAAATCTGTTGTCCCCGATATTCAAATATTGGTTGTCGATGATAATTCGCCGGACGGTACTGCCAAACTGGCTGATAGTCTAGGATGCTCGGTGATAGTACGTACAAATAAGAGGGGGTTATCATCGGCAGTGATAGATGGCTTTAAGTCCGTCGAGAGCGACGATATCGTGGTTATGGACGCAGACCTGCAGCATCCGCCCGAGCTTGTTCCTCAACTTCTGGAAGCACTCAAAACTTATGATATTGCGGTCGCATCGAGATATTGCAAAGGAGGATCTATTGAGGGATGGTCGCGCTATAGGAGGCTGGTGTCGTGGGGAGCTACCCTGATGGCACTGCCTTTGGCTCCAAAGGTGAGGGACAGGGGTGGTGGTTTCTTTGCATTGCACAAGAGCATTCTACCTCCGCTGCATAATCTAAAAGGCACAGGTTTTAAGATCCTGCTAGAGGTTTTAGTTAAATCTCCTAGATATACGGTGACCGAAGTCCCGGAGAAATTTGTGCCGCGAGCCAGGGGTGCTTCAAAATTCGACGCTAAGCAGATAAGGGAGTATATAAGGCATTTAGTTAGGCTCTATATTTACAAATATAAGAGGTTCGCGAAGTTCTGTATGGTAGGGGCTACAGGGGTCGGAGTAAATCAGGGTATTTTAGCGTTTTCCATCTGGATATGGGGTGACCAGCTATATACCTTATTTTCAGTAGTAGCCATAGAGACATCGATCATTACAAACTTTGCCTTGAATAACATTTGGACATTTAGAGACAGAAGAACCACGGGGAGCAGTGTCCTGGCAAGGTTGTTGAAGTATAACATTACCTGTGGTATAGGTGCGGGTCTTAATTTTAGCATCCTAGTTCTGCTGAAGGAAGTACTGGGGATGGATCCTCTCATAGCCAATCTTTTTGGGATATCGGGTGCGATGTTGTGGAATTATGCGGGAAGCACCCTTTGGGCGTGGAGGGTAAAGCAATCACATGCTATACATAAAAAAGGTGTGTATTAGATTCGGCTGAAGGCCCACACAGAATGTTTGCCTTGAAGCGTGCCCTGCTAGGTGATAGAATCATCAAGATGGATGGGCCGTTAGCTCAGGGGAAGAGCACCTGACTTTTAATCAGGGTGTCCGGGGTTCGAATCCCCGACGGCTCACCAATAATTATAATCCTGTCGCCTACTGATTCATCAAATGTAATGTCTGATTCGGGTCGGCCGTTATCTCCCCTGTAAACCTGCCCTCGAAATTGCTATACTCAAAGCGTGCCTGAAGCTACTATCTTCGCCATCTTCTCGACATCGTTCGTCGTCGGTCTATCCGGGGCATTGATGCCCGGACCCTTGCTGACGCTGACCATAAGCGAGGTTGCCCGGCACGGGTTCTGGGCTGGGCTCCTCCTTGTACTCGGGCACGGCATCCTTGAGCTGGCGCTGGTTATCGCACTGATATTCGGGTTGAGCACTTTTTTAGCGAATGAGCTGGTGGCTGGCATTATAGGTATAGTTGGCGGTGTGGTTCTAATCTATATGGGTGTGTCGGTGTTAAGGAGAAGCTGGCATCGTGTGGAGATACCGTCTGCTGCATCGATGAGCTCGGAGCAGAAGGGCAGGTCGGTGGTCTCCGGAATGCTGGTCAGCATAGCTAACCCGTACTGGATTATCTGGTGGGCGACGATAGGCATGGTTTATTTGACGTGGTCGCTCAAGCTGGGTGCTGCAGGCGTCGCCTCCTTTTTCAGCGGACATATATTATCGGATCTCATATGGTATACGGTGGTTGCATATATAGTCTCTACCGGCAAGAGGATTATCAGCGATGCCATATATCGCTGGCTTTTACTCGTGTGCGGCTTCGCTCTCGTGGGTCTGGGCGTCTTTTTTATAGTGAGCGGGATAAAATCTCTCCTGTGAGTTGATAAGCGGCATCGTTGTGTGAAGTTAATCGTCGCGGGCAAAAACTATTGAATGGCTATTAGAGAGGTGATATACTTATCTTTCAGCTAACGGGAATAGCTTTCAGGACAGCGCAAACCGTTAGAAAGGAAGGGGGTAAGAAATGCAAAAATACCTGAAGAGGGCAGCGACCCTGATCTTAGCGGTAGCCGTACTGGCTGTCGGTAGCGCAAGCTGTGGTGATGGAGATGGAGCAACTGCCGAGTCATACAAGGTTGGAGCGCTTCTCTCGACGACTGGAGGTGCCTCGAATCTCGGCGTCCCCGAGGCAAATACGGTAGAGATGATGGTAGAGCAAATCAATGCTGCTGGCGGGATAAACGGACGATTGCTTGAGGTGATAGTGTATAACGACGAGACCGACGCGGCGAAATGCGCCAATCTGGCCAACAGGCTAATCGAGCAAGATGAGGTTTTAGCTATAATCGGTCCCACAACCAGCGGAAACAGCCTGGCCATTATCGAAACTGTTACTTCGGCGCAGATACCGCTGGTGTCCTGTGCCGCCAGCGCTGATATTATCGAGCCTGTGGAGGAGCGGTATTGGGTATTCAAGACCCCGCAGACGGACAGACAGGTGGTGGCTGAAATATATACCTACCTGCAAAGTGAGGGCATCACTAAGATAGCCATCATGACTGCAACTTCCAGTTTCGGTACCGGCGGTAAAAAATACCTCGAGTCCGAGGCCGGTGATTTTGGTCTTACTATTGTTGCCAACCAGGTATTCGATGAGGGTGCTACCAGTATGATTTCTCAACTCACTGTCATCAAGGGCACAGATGCCGAAGCAGTAGTTTGCTGGGCTATCGACCCCGAGTCAGCGGTAGTGGCCATGGATATGCAGACGCTTCAAATTGACCTGCCATTACTTTGCAGCCATGGGATTGCAAACATGGATTTCATTGCGGCAGCGGGAGATGCCGCTAATGGTGTGATCTTCCCGGCGGGCAAGCTGCCCGTAGTCAGCTACGTTCCACAGACCGATCCCCAGTGGGAAGTGCTCACAACTTACAAGGCTGATTATGAGTCTAGATATACGGGTGGCGTCAGCACATTCGGCGGACATGCATACGATGCTTTAAGCATGGTTGTTATAGCCCTTGAGGATTTAGAGGAAGGCTTGAGCCTTGCTGAGTCAAGGGCTGCCATCAGAGATAACCTGGAAAGCATAAGCGGGTTTGTAGGTACTGGTGGTATATTCACAATGTCGCCAACTGACCACCTCGGCATGCAGCCGGGATCTCTGGCGTTGATAGAGATCGTTGATGGAGAGTGGACCTGGAAGCAGTAAAAATTGACTGCTTTTTGTGCACTTGATATTATGGGGGGGGAAGTTTAACTTCCCCCCTTTTTATGGTCAAATGACTTTGGGAACCTGTGAATGTCCATAGACCAGTTTGTGCAATATCTCATAGTAGGACTTACTGATGGTAGTATCTATGCCCTTGTTGGTCTTGGTTTTACCATAATTTATGCGGTCACCCGCATCATAAACTTTGCCCAGGGCGAGTTTGTGATGATAGGGGGCATGCTATCGTATACTCTGGCGACATCCGCAGGGCTGTCAATTCCGCTCTCATTTCTCGTTTCAGTTCTATCCGCAGCGGCTGTCGGCGCTATGATGTATCTGTTTGCGATACGGACAGCCAGAAGGGCTTCGGTCATAAGCCTGATTATCATCACCATCGGGTTCTCTATCTTTGTACGCGGCGTAGCTGCAGAGATATGGGGAGTCAGCAACGTGCGTCCGCCGTTCTTTTCCGGGAAGGCCCCTGTTTCATTGCCCTTTGTGGACGCTGTCATTACCCCTCAGGCGATATGGATAATCGGCACTGCTGTGGTGGTAACACTGCTTCTGCACCTGTTCCTTAAGTACACGATGGTTGGCAAGGCCCTCAAGGCGTGTGCGGTAAACCCCAAGGCCGCCGGGCTGGTCGGCATCAACGCCAGGACGATGGCCCTGATCGCCTTCGTTCTGGCGGCAGTCATAGGAGGCACAAGCGGAGTAGTAATGGCGCCGCATATTCTGGCTTCCTACGATATGGGTGTCATGCTGGGATTAAAAGGATTCGTGGCCGCGTCTATTGGCGGCTTCAAAAATCCCATCGCCACCGTCGCAGGCGGCTTGCTGCTGGGAGTGGTGGAGAACGTAGCTGTGGGCATAAACTGGGGGCCTTTCACATCGTCCTATAAACACGTTATAGCACTGATGGTTCTTCTGCTGATATTACTGATAAAGTCCGGCAGGCTGGCCTCGGAGGAAAGGGCGGCCTGATGTTTGAGTTTGTCACGTCAAAATGGAGGCACCTCGTCGCGGCCGCGCTACTAATATTCCTAATTCTGCTCCCATTCAACTGGTTTTTAGGTCAGTACACAAGCATAATGATATTCATCGGTATAAGCACCATAGTCACCGTTGGGCTGTGCCTGTTGATGGGTTACACCGGTCAGGTATCTTTGGGGCAGGCGGCTTTTTATGGCCTCGGCGCTTATTTCTCCGCCGTCCTCAGCAAAAGCTACCATGTGAACCCCTGGCTGGCGATGCTCATCGCGGCGGTGGCGACCGGACTATTTGCCTTTCTCATCGGATATCCCATCTTCCGTCTGCGCGGCAACTACCTGGCTATGGCCACCCTTGGTATAGGGTTGATAATGTACATACTGTTCAGACAGTTGATCGGAATAACCGGCGGTCCCGACGGCATGGCCGGCATACCGTATCTATCCATAGGCGGGTTCACGTTCGACACTAACTTCAAGCGTTACTTCCTCGTATGGTTCTTCTGCCTGGCTGTTCTGTTCCTGTCGCAGAACATCGTCAGGTCGCGAACTGGCAGGGCATTGCGAGCCATCCATGGCAGCGAGGTCGCCGCCGAATCGGTAGGCATAAACGTGGCGCGATTCAAGGTGAAGATATTCGTGCTGAGTGCGGTCTATGCCTCTCTGGCGGGCAGCCTTTTTGTGCATCACCTGCGCTTCGTGAGCCCGCAGGAATTCGACTTCATCGGCTCTGTGAAGCTGGTAGTGATGGCCGTAATCGGTGGGCTGGCCAGCATATGGGGTGCCATATTCGGTGCCGGCGCCACGCACTTACTTAGCAATGAACTCCTGCTGAATCTGGGGAAGTGGGATATAGTAGCCTACGGCATCATTCTGATGCTGGTAATGATATTTACACCTGAAGGTCTGTTCGTGGCCTTGAAGTCGGCTTCGCGCTGGTTGCAATACAATTGGCGAGACCTGCCAGGTATTATTAAGCGTAAGCGGGATGAGTTGCCAGGTCAGATGAAATTCTTCCTCGGTCGAATGCTGCTTACGCGTTTATGGAGAAAGAACGAGCCATGAACCATCCGATACTGGAGACGAGGAGTTTGAGCAAGGTTTTCGGGGGTCTGGTTGCTGTCGATAATGTCGATCTGGCGATAGAGACAGGAAGTATCACTGCGATCATCGGCCCTAACGGCGCGGGAAAAACTACGCTATTCAATCTGATTACAGGCGTCTATCGGCCCACCTCCGGCGAGATATTGTTAAATGGTGAGCCTTTGACACAATCCCCATGGTATGCCAAGGCAATGAAGCCCATATTTAACAACAGGTTATTAAGGGACAGACTGCATCAGCACATCCCGGCCCACAGGCGAGCGGAGATGGGCATCGTTCGTACTTTTCAGCATATCCTCCTTTTTGGCAATATGACCGTGCTGGAGAATGTAAAGACAGGCAGGCACCCGCGCAGCCGCTCCGGATTTCTCGGTGCTGCGATTCGTTTTCCCAGGATGAGGCGGGAGGAACAGAACAATCATTTGAACGCCATGAAATATCTCAACATGGTGGGTATGGGACAACAGGCGGAACAGAACGCAATGAGCCTGCCGCTGGGACAGCAGAAGCTTTTAGGAATAGCCCGGGCCCTTGCCACTGAGCCCAAGGTGATCATGCTGGACGAGCCGGGTGCCGGGCTCAACACGCTGGAGAAACGCGAACTGAGCGACCTGATTAAGCGTATTCGCGAGATGGGCATAACGGTGGTCTTGGTGGAACACGACATGCCGCTGGTGATGGGCATCGCGGAGTGGGTCATCGTGCTTGATGGCGGTCAGAAGATAGCCGAGGGCACCGCTGCCCAGGTGCAGAAGGACAAGCGGGTCATATCGGCGTATCTCGGCGAGGAGGTGGAGTAGTGCTCAAGGTTGAGAATGCCTCCGTGGCCTACGGCCAGGTTACAGCGGTCAGAGAAGTATCGCTAACAGTAAGAGACGGCGAGATAGTTACCATCATCGGAGCCAATGGCGCTGGCAAGAGCAGCCTGTTAAACGCTATAGCCGGGATGGCGCCGCTTGCCGGCGGCAGCATATTGCTGGGGGAACGCAGGATATCGGGACATCCTCCTCACAGGATAGTTGGAATGGGATTGGCCTATGTCCCTGAAGGCCGGCAGATATTCGGGGAGATGTCGGTAAAGGACAATCTGACTATGGGCGGTTATTCCCAGTGTTCCCGTCGCAAGTGGAGCAACCTGGGAACTGTGGGGTGGTTCCTGCGTCGCCCCGACGTGCGGTCGAACATGGAGACTGTTTATGCTCTTTTCCCTGTATTGAAGGAGAGGCTGGCTCAGCAGGCCGGGAGCCTCAGCGGTGGCGAGCAGCAGATGCTGGCCATCGGCCGAGCGCTGATGTCGTCACCTGGAATAATCATACTCGATGAGCCTTCTCTGGGACTGGCGCCGAATCTGGTGCGGGATATCCTCAGGCTTATCGTCAGGCTCAGGGACGAGGGGATAACGATATTACTGGTGGAGCAGGACGCTGCCGCGGCATTGAAGATAGCCGATCGGGGATATGTCATGGAACGCGGCAGGATTACTGTCGAGGGGACATCTAAGGAGCTGCTGGGCAATGACAGGGTAAGGCAGGCTTATCTGGGGAAGAGTGTAGCCTAGCCCCGGTCAGGCGTGTTAAAATGGCAGACGGGTTATGAGTCAGTGAAGCAACTTCTATCGGGCAATGAAGCAATAGCTCTGGGGGCGTACCACGCTGGCGTAGTGGTTGCGGTCGCTTATCCGGGGACGCCCAGCACCGAGATACTGGAGAGCATGGCCCGCATGGAGGGCGTCTACGCCGAGTGGTCGGTAAACGAGAAGGTGGCGCTCGAAGTGGCGATGGGGGCTGCCTACAGCGGCGCGCGTGCCATGGCATCCATGAAGCATGTCGGACTGAACGTCGCCGCCGATCCGCTGTTCGCCGCCTCTACCACCGGCATCATCGGCGGGCTGGTGATCGTCAGCTGCGACGACCCGGGTGAACACAGCTCGCAGGGTGAGCAGGATAACCGCCACTATGCCAGGTTCGCCAAGGTGCCCATGCTGGAGCCCACCGACAGCCAAGAGGCTTACGATATGATGCAGTGGGCCTTCGACATCAGCGAGCAGTTCGATACGCCGGTGCTGCTGCGCTCCACCACACGGCTGTCCCACTGCAAGACGGTGGTCGAAATCAGCAGAGAAAGAAAAACTGACCTGCGACATCCGGGCTTTGCCCGCAATCCTCAGAAATATGTCATGGTCCCGTCCAACGCCCGGGTGCGGCGGCACGCCATGGAGGAACGCATCGCCAAGATGAAGGCCTATGTCGAGGATTTCCCCCTGAACCAGATGATAATCGCCGACCGAAAGCTGGGCGTGATATCGAACGGGGTGGCGTATCAGTATGCACGAGAGGTGTTCAGGGATGCCTCCCACCTCAAGCTGACTACCATTTATCCGCTGCCGGAGGACCTCATCCGCAGGTTCGTGCAGCAGGTCGAGCGCGTGGTCGTGGTGGAGGAGCTGGACCCCTTCATCGAGGAAGAGGTGCGCCGAATGGGGATCGATGTCGCGGGCAAGGAGTTCATACCCATCATAGGTGAGCTCAACCTCGAGGTCGTTGAGGCTGGTGCCATCAAGGCCGGTTTGATAAAGGCTCCATCGAAGTCGTCCAGTAAGGTCGAAACGTCCCCACCGCAGCTGCCTTTGCGGCGACCGCAGCTGTGCGCCGGCTGCCCGCACGTGGCCACGGAGTACGTGCTGCGAAAGCTGGGGTTCAAGTCGGCAGTTTCAGGGAAGGAACTCGGTGCGGACGAGCTCATCGTAACCAGCGATATCGGGTGCTACACGCTGGGCGTGTACCCGCCGCTGGCGGCGCTGGACACGTGCGCCTGCATGGGGGCCAGCATCGGGCAGGCGCTGGGACTGGAGAAGGCGGGCGTGCCGAATAAGATCGTGGCAGTGCTGGGCGACTCCACCTTCATGCACTCGGGGATAACCGGACTGATCGATGTGGTATATAACCAGGGGAACATCACCGTGATCATACTGGACAACGGGACGACGGCCATGACCGGGCACCAGGGACACCCCGGCACCGGCGTCTCGGCGAGGGGTGATAAGGTGCCAAAGGTAGAGCTTGAGTCGCTGGCGCGGGGCATGGGGATCGAGGACGTCAATGTGGTGAGCGCTTTCGATATCGCCGCCCTTGAGTCCACCATAAAACGGTCGATCGAAAAGGACGAGCCATCGGTGGTCATAGCCAGGGGCAACTGCCCGCTGGCGGTGCGCGCCAAGGCTGTCCCCTACGAAGTCGATGCCGATCTGTGCGCCGGCTGCTTCGACTGCATGGACCTGGGGTGCCCTGCCCTGCTCATCGCCGATGATGTAGTACGCATAGATGTCGAAGCCTGTGGAGGCTGCGGCGTCTGCGCCCAGATATGCTTGCAGGAAGCGATCACGAAGTGTAAACCATGAAAGATGTAAATGTTTTAATGGTGGGCGTCGGCGGCCACGGTGTGATACTGGCCAGCGACGGCATGGCCGAGGTGGGCATGGAGAACGGCTACGATGTCAAGAAGACGGACACGCTGGGCATGGCGCAGCGCGGCGGCAGCGTATTGAGCCACGTCCGCTGGGGCAGCAAGGTGTACTCGCCGATGATCAAGAAGGGGGAGGCCGATTTCCTGATGGGCTTCGAGCAGCTGGAGGCGGCGAGATGGGCGGCGCATTTGAAGACGGGTGGTGTGGCCATCATTGCCGATGTCACCGTTATACCGGTGTCAGCCGTCGGCGGCAAGGTAACGTATCCCGGTCCGGATGAGGTCAGGAGGATACTGTCGCAATATACGGACAAGATTTATATGGTTCCAGCGGCGCGGATCGCACAGGAGGCGGGCAACCCCCGGGCGATGAACATGGCCATGCTGGGTTTCCTGTCGGCGTTCCTGGAGCTGCCGCCCGAAGCGTGGACGGACATCATGCGCCGCAGGCTGCCCCCGAAATTCGTGGAATCCAGTGTCGCAGCGTTTACCAGAGGTGTGGCAGAGGCCAAAGCTATTAAGTAGCAAAGGAGACAGGGACATGATGCGCGATCCACAGATCGAGACGATGCCGCGAGAGCAGTTAAGGAAGCTCCAACTGGAGCGTCTCCAGCTCAAGCTCAAAGAGGTTTACGAGAAGGTTCCTTTTTACCAGCTGGCTTTCAAGGAGAAGGGAATAACGCCGGACGATGTACGCTCGCTGGACGATTTGACCAGACTGCCGTTCACCAGCAAGCTTAACTTCCGCGACAACTACCCCTTCGGATTGACAGCGGTGCCATTAGAACAGGTGGTGCGCATCCACTCATCCAGCGGCACGACGGGCAAGCCCATCATCGCACCCTATACCCAGAACGACGTCGATATGTGGTCGGAGGTGATGGCACGCACGCTGGCCACCGCCGGGGCGCATAAAGACGATGTTATACAAAACGCATACGGTTATGGGCTGTTTACCGGCGGTCTGGGTTTCCACTACGGCGGGGAGCGTCTGGGGGCAGTGGTCATACCCACGAGCACGGGCAACACCAAGCGGCAGCTTCTCATGATACAGGACCTCGGCACCACGGTGATAACCTGCACGCCATCGTATGCCATTATATTACACGAGACGGCGAAGGAGCTGGGCATCGACTTCCGCGAGACCAGCCTGCGCCTTGGCGTATGCGGCGCCGAGCCGTGGTCGGAGCAGATGCGCAACGATATCGAGTCAAGGCTGGGTATCTCAGCCATAAACATATACGGTTTGACCGAGGTCATCGGGCCCGGCGTATCGGTGGAGTGTGAGCACAAGTGCGGCATGCACATCTGGGAGGACCACTTCCTGTCCGAGGTCATCGATCCCCAGACCGGGGAGCATGTGCCCCCCGGACATCTGGGGGAGCTGGTGATAACTACCCTGACCAGGGAAGCCCAGCCTGTGATACGGTTCCGCACCAGGGACCTGGTCAGCCTGAACACCGAGCCCTGCAAGTGCGGCCGCACTATGGTCCGCATGTCGCGCGTGATGGGGCGCAGCGACGATATGCTTATCATCAAGGGGATCAACGTTTTCCCGTCGCAGATCGAGAGCGTGCTCCTCGAAGTCGAGGGTGTCGAGCCGCACTACCTGATTGTGGTCGAACGCAAGGAGGGCTTCAAGTCCGACGAGCTCGAGATATGGGTCGAGGTCTCCGAGAACGTCTTCTCCGACGAGGTCGGCAAGATGGAGGCGCTGGAGAAAAAGCTGCGCGCTGAGCTGGAGAGCGTGCTGAACATCTCTCCGCGCATCAAGCTGGTAGAGCCGAGGACCATCGCGCGCACCGAGGGCAAGGCCAGGCGTGTGATGGACCGCAGCGAGCTAAATAAATAGATACGAATCTCCCCCTTCATGTCATCATACGGCTTGACCGGATGATCCAGAATGTCTGGATTCCCTGATCAAGTCAGGGAATGACCAGGTAACTGTGGGGTGAATTTGAAACCTACCGCCGACATGAATGGAAAGTGGTGCAGTCCGCCTCAAGTCCGCCGCAGGCGGGCCAGGGTTCTAGGGGTGTCCCGTTGGGGCGAATGATTATTCGACCCTGCCACAGAGGGTTAACAAATAAAGAAAGCCCGTGGAGGAATCAAATGAAGAGAAAACAACTATCCGTATTTGTAGAGAACCAGCCGGGGCATCTGCAATCCATCCTTGAAGCCCTTGAGAAGGAGAAGGTGAGTATTCTAGCCCTGTCGGTAAGCGACACGGCTGAGTTCGGCATAGTGCGCATGATAGTGGATGACGTGGACAAAGGGCTGGACTCCCTCAGTCTCGCTGGATTCACCGCCAGGGCTGACACACTGCTGGCCTGCAACATCCCCGATGTGCCGGGCGGACTCCTCAACAGCGTGGTCAAGCCATTATCTGCTGCCGGCATCAATATAAAGTATTTCTACGCCTATTTCGAGCGGGGGGACGGGAACAAGGCGACGGTCGTATTCAAAACCGACGATATCGATAAGGCGGAGGCGATACTCAAGGCGCAGTTGGCCGGCAAGTAGAGCCGGAATCCCCCTTTGCGAAAGGGGGAGTGGGGGTTCGAGCCTAGCAGAGGCCGAATTTTTTAGCCACAGATTCAAACCCCTTCATCGAGCCCTCGATTACCCAGTCGTCGACGCAGTAGGATATGCGGAAGTAGCCCGGGGCGCCGAACCCTTTCCCCGGTACCACCAGCACCCTGTGTTCCTGAAGCTCGTTAACGAACGCCATATCGTCATCGATCGGTGATTTGGGGAACATGTAGAAGGCGCCGGTCGGCTTCACGATCGAATAGCCCATCTGCGACAGGCTGTCGTACAGCACGTCCCGCTTCCTGCGATACGCATCGATATCGACGCAGGCGTCCTGCAGCGAGCGCACCACGTTTTGCATCAGCGCCGGCGCATTCACGAAGCCCAGCGTTCGGTTGCAGAACACCATGGCGTTTACCAGCTCCCCCCGACCGTCGTACTGCGGGTTGACGGCGATATACCCGATGCGCTCGCCGGGCACCGCCAGGTCCTTCGAGTACGACGTGACGACAATCGTTCGCGGGTGGCAATCGAACACCTGCGGGCAGTCGACACCGTCGTACACCAGCCGTCGGTATATATCATCGCTTATGAGGAATATCTCGGTGCCGTACTCCCTTTCCTTTTTCTGAATTAAATGCCCAATCGCCTTGAGCGTGTCGCGACCATAGACCACGCCGGTGGGGTTGTTGGGGGAGTTGATGAGCACCGCCCTCGTCTTCGTGTTTATGCTTTTCTCCAGCGCTTTCAGGTCGGGCACGAATCGATCATCGGTGGGCACGATAATCGTTTTGCCCTGCACGTTGTCGATGTAGTAGATGTATTCGACGAAATAGGGGGAGAAGATGATCACCTCATCGTCTGCAGCGACGATGGCCTTAAGTGTGACGTTGAGCCCGCCGGCGGCACCGCAGGTCATCACGATCTCACTCGCGGTGAACGGCAACCCTGTCGCAGACGACAGGTGTCGGGCTACGGCGGCTCGCGTATCGGGGTAGCCGGCGTTGGGCATGTAACGATGCATCCCGGCCACCGGCTCGCCCGCCCAGCGGCACAGCTCATCGCGGAACGCCTGCGGCGGCTCCATCACCGGGTTGCCCAGCGTCAGGTCGAACACGTTGCGCTCGCCGTACTGCTGTTTCATGGCGATGCCCTGCTCGAACATCTTGCGGATCCATCCGCCCTCCGCCATCTGCTGCCGCAACTTCGCCGGAATCGCCATCGGCTTGCCCCTACAAACTCCTGCCCACGGCTTCGGCTATCGGCCGCAGCTCGTCCATCAGCTGCTTGAAGGCGGGCAGGGTGAGCGACTGCAGACCATCGACCAGCGCCTCCTCCGGCTTGGGGTGCACCTCTATCAGCAGCCCGTCGGCGCCGGCGGCTATGGCTGCCCTGGCGATGCCGGGAACGTAGGTAAAATGCCCGGCGGCGTGGCTGGGATCGACGAGTACCGGGAGATGGCTGAAGTGCTTGATCACGGGTATCGAGCTGATGTCCAGCGTGAAGCGGACGCTGTCCTCGAAGGTGCGTATGCCGCGCTCGCACAGGATGATTCGCCGGTTGCCGCCGGCCATGAGATAGTCGGCGGCGGTCAGCCACTCGGTGACGGTGGCCGAAAGCCCGCGCTTCAGCAGGACGGGGTGCTTCAGCTTGCTCAGCTCCTTGAGCAGGGCGAAGTTCTGCATGTTGCGTGCGCCGACCTGTATTATGTCGGCGTATTCGGCGATGAGCTCTATGCCCTGTATGGTGACCACCTCGGTGATGATCGGCATATCGACCTTGGATTTGGCCTTGGCCAGCATTTTCAGGGCATCTTTCTCCAAACCCTGGAAGCTGTATGGCGAGGTTCGCGGCTTGAAGGCGCCGCCCCGCAGGAAAGCCGCACCGGAGGACTTGACCGATCTGGCGGTCTCCATGAGCTGTTTCTCGCTCTCTACGGCACAGGGTCCGGCCATGACCACGATGCGCTTGCCCCCGATCTCGACGCCGCCCACGTTTATTTTGCTGGGCCGGGGATGGAATTCCTTGGACGCCAGCTTGTACGGCTTCATAACGCGGGTGACGCTCTCCACCCCGGGCAGAACGGCGAAGGCATCGGTGGGCACCTTGCCGGTATCGCTGCCCAGGATGGCAACCACGGTCTTCTCCGTGCCGATATTGAGCTGCACCTCGAAACCGTACGATCTCGCCCGTTCCACCACCTGGTCGATCTGTTCCTGCGTTGCGCCTAGAATCATCTCTACTATCATCTCATCCTGTCCTGTAATCCATATTTAAGTCGATCATTCTTTGTCGACCGGATTTCCCGGTATCACGTTCGCGTTCCCACGTTCACGGTGGTCCCTGTGGCGCGGGCGATGGCCTTGCCTTTCGAATCGCATACGTTCATCTCCGACACCCCCACCCGCCTGCCTGCCTGCAGCACACGTGACTCGGCGAACAGCGTGTCACCAACTTTGGCGGCGGCAAGGAAGTGGATGTTTATCTGGACGGCCACGTGGATGTTCTCCAGCGTATTGCAGGCGCAGCCGAAGGCCTGGTCCAGCAGCGTGGCGATGACGCCGCCGTGCACCATGTTCTCCCAGTTGATGAACTCCGGCTTCAGCTCCAGCTTCACTCTGGCGTAGCCCGATGACAGCTCCACCAGGCTCATTCCGAACATGACGGCGCAGGGCGAGCTGTCAAAGCGCCGGCGCATCTCATCTATTTCGATCGTCTGACCATCTCCTGTCGATATGCCATGCTGTCGAGAATATTACTCATTGTCATGATTGTAGCAGTAAGGGGGCTGCGATTCAACCGTCGTGGACGAAAAGGCTTCATCTCAGGGCGAGCCGCTTTTTCGCGCGCAGGTATCGGCTGAAGGCCAGCTCTATAGGCCACCAGATGACGAGCACAACGATGAGTATCAGCAGGGAAAAGTACCATCCCCCGGAGTAGATGAATTCCACGAAGAACCAGCCTGCAGGGATACCGATGGCGATCGCAATTGTCACCAGCACGATGTTGAAGTTGCGCACGCCGAGGTATTTCAGCCTGGCGCGGCAGTGGGGGCAGGTGATGCGCGTGGTCCACGGCGCCTTGACCATCGCCATGAAGCCGATGTCCTTCCCGCAGCCGGGGCAGTTCATGCCGTCAGTCAACGTCAGCCTCCCTCTCTAGCGATCTTTTACCACTTCCTGCGCATCCTTGTATTTGCGTATGGTGAAGGCGTAGAAGCGCGTGAAGCCGGATAGCATCAGCTTTATCAGGTAGTTGCCCAGCCTGTGGAGGAGCAGCAGGTGTGCTGTCGCTTTCCACAGTGACCGGCCTTTGGGTTGTGGGGAGACGCGCACCGCCGGGGTGAACAGGGTTTTCTCATCGGCTTTGTGTATCTTTTCGAGTTCAGCCAGCGCCTGCATGTTGCCGCGCCGCCGTATCTCGACCCACACGCATTCCTGCTCCGGCACGACGCCGCAGCGGTTCCCCTCCGTGGGCGCCTTATCGCACGGGCCGTACTTCCTTTTAGAAGGGCATTCGTGCAGCGGGCATATACCGCCGGTGAAGGAGAGCACGCACTGCCCGCAGGCGCTGCACATGCTGCGTGACACCGGCGTGTCGCGGAAAGTGACCGGCATGCTGCCCATCGTGTCGAGCGCAGCGATGATCGGCAGCCCGGGGCTGCACAGGTTTGCGGCCTTGACCCCGCCGGCGCAGCTGATGACCACTATCGCGTCGCTCTTCGCCAGCGCGCCCCGGTACATTTTGAACGTGGGGCGCATCAGCTCCTCGGCGCAGCAGGCGATGACCATTACCTCGAGGGTTATTTCTTTGCCCGCCTTTTCGATCATCTGGCGCATTATCCTGAGGCCGGTTTCGCCCCCGGTGTCGATGATATTGGCGCAGGTGCCGCAGCTTATGACCGCAACCCGTTTCGCATTGCGCAGCGCCAGCTCCAGCTCGGCCTGTGACTTCCACTGAGTGCGGATCACTTCATGCCCCTTGCCAGCACAATGTTGGAGTCGGAGGCGGCGCGGCGCACCTCCGCCAGACGTTTGTACTCCGGAGACTCGTACCACCGCCTGGCCTCGTCGGCGTCGGGGAAGCGGATGAGCACGGTGCGGATGTAAGGCCACTCGCCCTCCAGCACGGTAGGGTCGTTATCGGTGGCCATGATGATGCCCTTATAGTTGCGGAACACCTCATCGAACCCGTCGAGATATCTCTGGTACCCTTCCTTATCGTGGACGTTTATCTGGGCTATCAGGTAGCAAGCCATGCTGCCCTCCCCATGTTATCGTGTCGTATTATCTCCGCTGCTCTTCGACTGCTCGCGGTCGTAATCGCGCTTGATGCTGGCAACCTGCTTCTGGTAGAACCACAGCATCAGCGATGGAGACAGCCGTTCAGCCCACCACCATATGCGCCACCACCATGGGAAGATAATTATCATTTTATTCTTCGCCACAGCATCCAGCGCTTTGCGGGCGAAGACTGCGGGGTCCATAGGGTGGAGCCGCTCTACCATCTCAAGCTTCTTTTCGGGAGACATTCCGCTCAGATCCCTGCCGCGCTCGCAGCTTTCGTCCAGCATTTCGGTTCGTAACAGGCCGGGGCACAGGACGCTGACGCGCACGTTCCATATAAAAGCCTCCTCGAGGAGCGATTTGGTAATGCCGACTACGCCGAACTTGGTTGCGGTGTACGCTATCTCGCCGGGCACGGCCATCAGCCCGCCCATGGACGATGTGTTGACGATGTGACCGAAGCCCTGCTGCACCATGATCTGGTACGCCGCGTGGCAGCCGTTAACCACGCCGCGCAGGTTGACGTCTATGGTGCGGTTCCAATGGTCGATAGTGTGGAGCAGCGCCGGACCATTGAATGCTATGCCGGCGTTGTTGAACACGTAGTCGAGGCGCCCCGTGTGCTCCTTCGTCTCCTTCAGCAGCTTTTCAACCGCCGCGTAGTCCGTAACGTCCAGCGACGCCGCCAGCGCTTTCCCCCCTCCCGCCCGTATGTTCGCCGCGACCTCTTCCGCCTTCTCGAACTGCAAATCAGCCAGCACCACCTCCGCCCCGCGCCGAGCCAGATCACGCGCCAGCTCCCGCCCGATGCCGGAGGCGGCGCCGGTGACCACGGCGGTGGCGCCTTTGTAGGTTCTTATCCCGTTTTCAGTCATATCGGTTTGAATGATAGAGCACTGTCATGTGCTATGTCAACGATTTCAGCGCATGTCCCGCAGGGCGGCGAGCGCGGCGTGCCAGCCGCTCATGCCGTGCACCCCGGCTCCCGGGGGCGTGGCTGCTGAGCACAGGTAGACCCCCTTCAATGGGGTCGCGTACGGGTTGCGCATGAGCAGCCTCCCGATGCGCTGCTCTCCACCGGCGATGTCCCCCCCGACGTAGTTGGGGTTGTAAGCCTCGAAATCTGCCGGCGACATCGTGTGGCGGCGCAGTATCCTGTTGCGGAAGCCGGGGGCGAAGCGCTCGACCTGTGCCTCGATCCTGCCGGTCATGTCCTCAAGTGAGCCGTGCGGCACGTGGCAGTAGGCCCATGCGGTGTGCCTACCCTCCGGGGCGCGCGAGGGGTCGAACGGGGTCTGCTGTGCCAGTATCACGAACGGCCTTTCAGGGTGCTCCCCGCGCCACACCATGCCCTCGGCGGCGGCGATCTCCTGCAGCGTGCCTCCCACATGCACCGTGGCCGCCCGGGTGCACTCGGCCGCCCGCCACGGTATCGGCGCCTCCAGCGCCCAGTCGATCTTGAACGCGCCCGGCCCGTACCTGTAGTCGGCGAGACGCTTGCTATAGCCGGACGGTAGGCGGTCGCCGGCGATGCGCATAAGCTGCCGAGGCGTGATATCGAGGATGACGGTGCGGCATGGCGGCAGGTCGTCGAGACGGTTTACCGGGGACGACGTGCGTATCTCTCCGCCGAGGCCTCGCAGGCAGTCCTCCAGCGCATCGGCGATCCTCTGCGAGCCGCCGCGGGCGATGGGCCAGCCTGCGGCGTGTGCGGCAGCGCCCAGGACAAGGCCAAAAGCGGCGCTGCCCCGGCGCTCGAGGGGCATGACGGAGTGAGCGGACAACCCGGCGAACAGGGCGCGTGCAGGCTCTCCGTCGAACAGTCCCCGGGCGATGGAGGTCGCCGCCCTGACGGCCTTCATGGCGAAGGGCATCAGCGGCAACATGCCCGGCGACAGGCGCAGCGGCCCCAGCAGTCGTGCGGACAGCTGCTGCCAGTTGCGCGTCAGCGGCTGCATGAGGCGAGCGTACGCCGCGGCGTCGTCGCCCAGCCGCTCGCAGGTCTTCTCGACGGAGCGCTCCAGCAGCACCGCCGTCCCGCCGTCCAGCGGGTGCGCCAGCGGCGCATCGGGCTGGACCCACTCCAGGCCGTGCTTCGACAGGTCGAGCCCGCGGAAGAAGGGCGATGACACCCCCATCGGGTGTATCGCGGCGCACACGTCGTGCACAAATCCGGGCAGGGTCAGCTCGCTCGAGCGGCAGCCCCCGCCGACGGACTCCGCGGCCTCCAGCACCAGCACCGATTTACCAGCCTGCGCCAGCGTGATGGCAGCCGCCAGCCCGTTGGGGCCGGAGCCGACCACCACTGCATCGTACTGCGGCTTGGCGGCGGGCATCGATATCTACCTTTTCGAAATCCTGAATATTCGTCGCAGTGGAGACAGCGCCACGTACAGCAGCGTCCTCGCCTGCGCGTTGTGCCATATGTTTCCCGCCTGCGACCAGTGCACCCTGCCGTCCAGCACCTCTGCCCTGACCTCCACCGTCGGCTCCACCCCGAGGTGCTGCGCCAGCGACTGCAGCAGGTAGGTCCATATCCTCACCTGCATCTTCGAGCCGGCCAGCCGGAAGGCGGCCTCGAATAGCGGGTCGCCGGCGCGCGCCAGTCCCTGCACCTGCATCACCGTTCGCCCGGCCTCCTCGAAAGCGGTGAAGGTGACCCAGCCGGACTCGGGGTGCCCCTGCGGTGTTATGAAGGTGAAAGAAACATCGTCGGCGTACAGCACCAGCACGCCGGTGGACAGCGGCCCTCCCGGCGTGTAGGAATCTATGAGCACGATCTCGCCGGGTGCGATGCCAGCTGCCGAGGGGTAGAATTTGTTGTACGGCGGCTGGAACGATGGGAAGTTCGCCTTGAGCGCCGCGATGGCGTCGGACGGCTTGATGTCGGGCTTGTCGATATTGAGGCGGTAGGTCTTCTGCCACATCTGCCCGAAGCCCTGCACCGGGCCCACCACGCGGCGACCGTTCACGTTGATGTTCCGCGCCTGAGGCGGCATATCGGGCACCTTGAGCCGTTCCACCGCCGGCGCCCAGTTCCCCTCGTCACGCGCGCTGCCTGCCGTAATTTCGGCCGTCTCGACGCGCATGGCGCCATCCAGCCCGGTCACCCGCAGGACGTCGCGGTAGTGCGGGCTCAGCCCGCGGGCGCGCAGCCGTTTGCCCCCCTGCGACGCCAGCACCGCCAGCCGCACCAGCATGCCGGCCGCGGCGCTGTCCATGAAGTCCATGCCGGAGAAGTCCAGCACTATCGTCTTCGCATCGGCGGCGCAGGCTTCCATGATCCCCTGCTCGGTGCAGTCGGAGAGCGAGCCGCTCAGCCTGACCACGCAGTCGTTGTCTTTCGTTTCATGTGCCATTGCGTTCTCCTTTCGCCCGGTAACCGGGGTTGCGGTACAGATTGCATGATATGGCAGAGGCAACGGTGTGTCAAACGATTATTGCCAGTCGTGCGGTGCGCGGCACGCGGCCGCCCAGGCCGCTGTCGAGGGCCTGATGTTGCAACCCTGCCAGGGGCTGGTGCGCCTGCTGCCGTGGAGCATGCCGTGGAATTAAACTTTCATCCCCATGCTCTTGGCCTTGCTCACGAAGGCGTTCCAGGCCTCATTGGCTTCTTTTATGAATGCCTGCTGTTCTGCCGGCACGCTGTCCTGAGGGGATGAAGGTGTGCCCCCGGGGAATTGCTGGAAGACCTTGATCACCTTGTTGCGTGCCTCGTCCCGCAGATTGACGAACTCCTGCATGTCTTTCGTGGCCATGTCGCCTCCTTTTATAAAAATACCCGTATTATAAAAGGAGAATCATCGCTCGATACCGGACTGAAACAGCTATGGGCTGCCGGTCCGTGGTATCTTTTATACGCCTGCTTATGGCATATGTCAATACCCACCCCCACGCGTGTGCGGCGTGCCAACGCGGCGCATGTCGCGGCGAGGAAGGCCACCTGCTGCTGACCACTATCGATTGCACGTCTCGAATATTCGGGGCGCTGGCTTCTGCCCCTTGGCGGCGCTACTGTCCGGTGATGGGGCAGGTGGCATCTGGCCCCACGTCCCATCCGCCCGGCGGCGCGATGACCTCGATCGTCTCGGAGCAACTTGCCCCGCGATCCCACATGTCCCAGAAGCTGCTGGTTATGATATAAGTCCCCGGCTCAAGCGGTAAGCCGAGCTCGTTCTCGGCGTGCCATATATAGTGGAGGCCGGTGTCGTCCGCAGGTTCAAGGTAGCCCCCCTCGCAGTCTATGTTTCCGTTCAGGTCAGACCCTCCCGCCGAGAAGTCGAGCGTTATTGTCGTGCTGCCCCCGGCCTGCACGGTGGGGAAGTCGGTGGTGAGTTCGTATCTCATCGGGTCGAGCGGGTAGGGTATGTCCTTGAAGTTCTCGTACTCCTCGATCCAGTACTTGCCATCGCTGCCTGACTTCCAGCCCTTCTTCCACAGGGTGAACCAGATCTGGCGCTGTATCGCTGACGGGCTTATGTAGCGCCCGATGGCACCGTCGCCATCATCGTCATATTTACCGGTTACGAACTCATCGTTCTGCGGCTCGACGGCAGTGTCTCCATCTGAGGTATAGACATCGTTGATTACGTGCCCTTTCTCCTCCCCTCCGTCCATCCAGTATACGACCTTGACGGTGACGCGGAAGCCCTTGGCCTCCAGCGCGGCTTCCAGCTCGCGGGCGAAATCGTCGCAGTCGTGCAGGTGTGCCACGTATTTACCCTTATCGGTATTGTCCTCTCGCAGCGCGTTCCGCAGGTCGTCGAGGGTTTTCTCGTCGCCTGCCGGGGTGTCCACCAGCAGCACCGTATCGTAGTCCCTGAACTCGAAGATGAGGTACGGCCCGTCATTGCCGCTGCCGGTGGCGAACAGCGATTCCAGCGCGTCCCATTTGTCCTCGAAAGACTGGTTGACCAGCGTCTGCACCGTCCCGTCCCCGTCCCCGTCCCCGTCGTAGGCCGCCGTGACGATGGCATCCTGCTGCGCGTCCACCAGCGACACGTTGCCCCCGGTGTGTATCACCTTGAGCAGCGGCTGCCACGCCAGCTCGCCGGCATACTGCAGAGCCACGAGGAACCTGACGTCATAGCCCCGGCCCTCCAGAACATCCTCCAGGTCGCGGGCGTAGTGCTCCGCCTCGTATGTGCCCTCTACGTAGGGGTTGGCATCGGTGTCATCCTGCTGCAGCACCTGCAGCAACGCGGCATCCTGCGCGCTCAGCGCGGTCCCGCCGCCACAAGCGGCCGGCGCTATGAGTAAAAAGCCCGCTATGAGTAAAGCGACGATCCTCAAGGCTCTCATGTTCCACCTCCGCGAATTATGCCATGTATGATACCAGAGACCGGCGGCGGTGAAAAGGGTAGGTGAGGTGTGTACGAGGGCTGCTATATGTGGGGTTCGATGCGGGCGGCGCCGCGTTCATGGGCTCGCAGCAGGCGGTTGACTCCGGGCTGAAGGTAGCGCCACTGGTGTATCACTATCAACTGGAGAAGAGACAGGCAGGTTCATTCTAGAAGCTAAGTTCGCTGGTGCTGGCGGTGGAGCGCCAGCCAACATAACGTTTGACAATATTAACGTCTCGTGTTATTATTGATCCGTGATACGGGGCTTTCGGGACGAAGAAACGGAGAGGTTATTCATCCGCGAGGGTTCCCGGAAGCTGCCGGAGGATATACAGAAGTTCGCTTTGCGAAAGCTCGCCATCCTCGATGCAGCCGAGACGCTTCAGGATCTGGCGATCCCGCCGGGGAACCGGCTGGAGAAGCTCGCCGGCGATCGAGCGGGGCAGCACAGCATCAGGATCAACGATCGCTGGAGGATATGCTTCCGATGGAGCGATGGCGATGCTTACGATGTCGAGATAGCGGATTACCACTAGGAGAAGTGAGATGACAAAGAAGATGAGCCCGGTGCATCCAGGCGAGGTTCTGGCCGAGGAATTCTTAAAGCCGATGGGGATCAGCCAGTACCGGCTGGCCAAGGATATAAATGTACCCCCGCGGCGCATCAATGAGATCGTTCACGGCACGCGGGCCATCTCAGCCGACACCGCGCTGCGGCTGTCGCGCTACTTCGGCACATCCGAGCGCTTCTGGATGAATCTGCAGAACAGGTATGATATCGAGGTGCAGAAAGACCGCCTGGGGGACGCGCTGGCACGCGAGGTTCATTCGCTGGCAGGCACGCGCTAGGGAGCACCTCATTCGCCTCACCCCTTTTGCGGTGCGGCTCCATCCCATACAAGGGGCTGTTCTACGTGGGATTCGATGCGGGCAGCACCGCGTTCATGGGGTCGTAGCAGGCGGTTTGACTCGGGGCTGAAGGTGGCGCTGCTGGTATATCACTATCACTTGGAGAAGAGACAGTCGGCCGGTGGAATCGCAGCATAGTGGTGAGGCCACTAGGCCAAAGCAGGCACGCTGATGGCTGAATATGATATTGTTCACGTCGCGGTCGCTCCGCCAGATACGCTTGAGGAAGGTCTCGCCAGGACGGTTGCAGGCATTATCGATAAAGACCTCTACGGGACACGCCTCCTGCTAGCCGGCAAAGTACCCAGAATCGTTGCCCATTACAAAACCGTCCCGGAGGCAGAATCGATCGCTCAAAGCCTGAGGGCTCTGGGGCTTGTGGCAATTGTCTGCAATGATTCGGAGCTTCGTAATATTTCTGCGGTAAGATTCATGGCGCATACCCTGGAACCGGGCGGGGGAGAGATAATATTCCGGGATAAGGCCGGCCGGGTGAAAAAAGTGAAGGCTGAGGATGTATTCCTGATTCTCAGCGGGACAAGGCAGACCCACGCAGAGAAGAAAGCCGCCAAGACCAAGATAAAGCTCAACGTGCCAGCAACATTGCTTACGGGTGGCATCCCAATCTGGCGGAAAACTAAAGAAGAAATCAAGGATATGTCCGTTAAAACCGAGGGTTTTGTGAGGCTCTACGACCGGACATCATCGGAGCCCTGCGTAGAGATCCTCCAGTATGACTTTGATTATTCGTTTCTGGCGGCGAAGTCGGCACCTTCCTCTTTCACAAACCTGAATGCTGTCATCACGGAACTCAGGAACACATTTACACAGGCGGTTTTCGATGACAGGCTGATGCAGTCATACGGGGCGGATGTGTCCGCTGATGCAGCGGGGAGCAAGGCAGAGATCAACTGCAAGCTGGTCTGCCTGTACCACAAGGTCCTGAGCGGCCACAGCCCGCTAAGATAGCCGCCCCATGTGTGCTCGCAGCAGGCGGCTGACTCTGGCTTGAAAGTGGCGCCGCTGGTGTATCACTACCACCTGGAGCAGAGGCAGGCGGCTTAGCAGTGAGGGGCTGTTACTAAAGGTAATGAACACATGGGCATATCGTTCAATTAGCTATTGACTTCCTATTAATTTACTGTTAGTCTCATATATCACTCAATCTTAGAAGGAGGTATCGGATGCAGGCGTATTGTATGAAGTGCCGCAAAAAGGTAGAGGTCAAGAATCCCCAGCAGATCAAGATGAAGAATGGGCGGCCGGCTACTCGAGGTGTATGCCCCAAATGTGGGACTAAGGTATTCCGTATCGGCAAGTAGTAGTTATATCGCTGATAGAAAGGGGCCATTTAGATGGCCCCTTTTCATTTAACATTTTGGGCTATTGTGCAGTTTAATGAACGCTGTCGGGAAGTAGACATTTTAACACATGAAAGTTGCGGATACCTCTTTGTTTTCAATAGAACCCTCCTTATGCCTTTGTATTCCAAAAAAACTATAGGAGAAACTGGTCTAATTGATAGGTGCGAGATAAATAATAATCTGCTGATTAGAACTTGACAATCAACTCAATAATGATTAGTCTTAATGTACAGTGTCAGATAAAATCATTATGACGTTCGGGCAACGCCTCAGGGAGCTGAGAAAAGCCCAAGGTATGACCCAAAGCACACTTGCGCACAAGACAGCAATTAGCCATACATACGTGAGTAAGATTGAAAATTGCAGAATGCCCCCACCCGGACAGAAGGTCATCTTGGCTCTGGCCAAGGCACTTGGAGCAAATCAAGATGACACGGACGAGCTATTCGGCCTGGCCAACAAAATACCACCTGAATTACTGTCACATTTAAAAACGGGAATGATAAAGATGCTGCGATCCCTTAATAACGAGGAGGATATACCCGTGCCAAAATCAGCGACATTACAGCGCAGAATTGCTGAGCCAGAAGTGTCAGAACCTCAGGGCATGCGGTCTCCAGAGCTACTTGAGAAGCAGAAGAACATCTTTCGAGCCATTTTGGAGAATTCTCCGGACGGCATTGTTATCCTAGACAGTGAACTAGAAATTATTTATGAGAACCCACAGGTCTCTCGAATGTTCGGCTATGAGCCGGGAGAATTTGTTGACAAGGATACGTTGGGAGTTATCCACCCAGACGACATGTCCAAGGCAGCTCATGGGCTCACCGAGATGATTCAGACCCCAGCTGAGTGCAGCAGTATCCGTGCGCAGTTGCGTGTGAGGCATAAGGACGGCACGTGGCGTATGGCCGATGCAATCGCTAACAACCTTCTACAAAATCCCGCTGTCAAAGGCATCATTGTTGACATTCGCGAAGTGAGCAAGCACCCCTCAGACGAACAATCATGGGTTGAAATCCCGTCTGCTGTGACGATGGCGAAGGAATTTCACCTGACACAGACTGAATGCAGGGTGCTAAACCTAATCGTGGAGGGGAAAAGCAACCCACAGATAGCGGAACAGCTGGTGGTAAGCCCTTCCACCGTGAGATTTCACGTCACCAGTATCCTCCGCAAGCTGGGTGCAACCAGCCGCACAGAGGCAGCCGCTATCGCATTTCGCCGCCACTTGGTCGACTGAGAGTGATCGATGTAAAAACTCACTATCCGTCTAGGGAATAATCCATCTTTATGTCCAGCGCGGTGTAAAAAATCACCAATTATAATGTACATTATTCTATTACGCTAACCTATTATTACCTTCTCTGAAAGGAATGCCGAGGAGCGGCTTTCGCTATAGGAGGGGTGGATACGGGGACCGATACAAAGGGTGCAAAGGATTGTTACCCAAGCCTTTTTACAAACCTAGATGAGGAGGCAACAAAATGAGCCGTGAAGAGAGGTACGACGTTGTTATTGTGGGCGGTGGACCCAATGGTACTACCATAGCAGCTTACCTGTCAAAGTGCGGGCTCAGCGTATGTGTGCTGGAGGAGAGGTACGAGTCGGGCGGATCGTGCGAGTCCTGCACTCCGATGCCGGGGGTACAAATTTTCCCACATGCCCAGCTGATGTACGCCGGGCCAGCCCCGGGATTCGAGCAGCTAGAGTTACATAAATATGGCTTCCGCATGTCATGGAGCCCGCTAGACCTGGAAAAGTCGATGGGCACGATCGGACAGACCACTACCGAAGGGCTGGTATCACCCACCCTGGAGGACATGATGGGCTTCGCCAAGATAAGTGGCCTGCTCGCCGATCCCCCGTTCATGACAGACCTGCTGCGCGCCACCTTCTGGTGCCCGCCGCATCCGCCAGAGGTGGAGGTAACGGATGAGACCGTCCCCTACATGCAGGTCTACAAGCAGCACCAGCCGGACATGTGGACACCGGAGCTTCGCGAAATGACCATGTTCGACCTCATGGACGAGCACATGAAGACCGAGTCCCTCAAGGTGACGCTGGCCTTTGCCGCTTGGGGGTCGGGGGCCGCTGGACACTGGGAGGGTGTGGCCATCCCTGCATTCCTCGCCGTCGTGCTCCTACTGATACCCGGCCACCTTAGCTACCCCCGCGGTGGCCTTCACGGGTACTTCCACGCCATCCTGCGCTGCGCAGTCGACCACGGCGCAGTCATACGCACCTGCTGCCCGGTGGACGAGATCATCGTAAGCAACGGCCGGGCGGTGGGAGTGCGTCTGCGGGAGACCGCCGCAGTAGCCGAAAAGACCGTCTGGGCCGACAAGGCGGTTATTTCCGCCTGCGACGTCAAGCAGACCTTTCAGAAGCTCATCGGGCCAAACCATCTGGACCGGGCCTTCCTGCAGCAGATAGATGATATCAGCATCAAAGGGGGTAGCCTCTTCGTCTCCACCTTTTTCACCCGCAAGCCCATCAAGTGGCTTCCCAAGTTCAAGGCGATGGAGGAAGTGGCAATGGGCCCCCACAAGAGCCCCTTCGGCACCACCTATCCCGCAGATTCGCGGGAGCTATACCTCGAGAATGTCGCAGATGTGGATAGCTGGAAAGGTAACCCTGCCCTGCCGCCGGAGAAGCTCATGTGGCTATTGTGTCCCTCCCAGGCGTTCGACCCTACCGACTGCCAGCACCACCACCCCAAGGGATATGTATCGGCGCCCATCATGCAGGGCCTCACCCCACATCAGTACCACGTGGAAGGACCGGAAGCTTTGGACAAGGAGAAGGATAAGATAAACGCCTACGTGCGCAAGGCCTATAGCCAGGCGCTGGATGGTCTGGATGACGACAACGTCATCTTTCACTGGTCGTCAACCCCGCGTGAAATGGAGTTCCGCAATACAGGGCTCATCGGAGGCACCTGGTGCGGCCGCCGCCACTGCGAGGACGAGCTGTGGACCAACAGCCCCATTGCCGGGTCAGGCATGGGGAGGTACCGCACCCCAATCGATGGATTGTATCTATGTCACCAGACATCGGGACATCCCGGGGGACTGTGTCTGATGGCCATTCCCTATAACCTGATGCACATACTCATCGAGGACGGAGTCGCCGAGCCCGGCGGTTGGTGGTACCCGTCGCCGTGGTACATTCCTCAGAGGGAGAAGGTATCGGCGGTGCCCCGCCAGGGAAAGGTGTCAGCCTAGTAAAGTAGCCCTAATGAATAAAGACGACCGCTAACTTGGACGTCTCAGATCAGGGTAAGAAGGAAGAGGGCTACATTCTCAGTGTGAAATATTATAACAATGCTCGAAAACGTCGAGGAGGCTTATTGTGGCAAGTAAATATGACGTAATCGTAGTGGGGGCGGGGCCGGGGGGCTGTGCCTGTGCCGCCCTGCTGGCGAAGTGGGGCATGAAGACACTGCTGCTCGAAAAGAACGATCGCGTTGGCGGTAAGTCCCTTAACATGCACAAGGGCGGTTTCACGTATGAGCTCTGGCCAGTGATGGGGCTACCGAAGTTCAATTCCCAGTTTGAAAAGGTATTGAAAGAAGTGGGAGCAGAGGCGCCAATGTCAGATGTCTTTCCTACGACTGGCAGTCTTGAAAACATATTGTCCGGCAAGGGCACTTTAAAAGACGGAGGGTTCCTGTACAAGCCCCAAGGGTCGGATAAATATGTGAGCTATAACCTTGTTCCTCCGGTACAGATTCCTGATGTGCTAAAGGAAGACCCTGAGGGACTCGCCAATGTTACCAGACTTTTTGAAGACATGGCCGCATTTACAACTGAGCAACTCAGTGCCCTTGACGATGCTACTTTCCATGACTTCATCACACCATACAACATTCCTTTAAGTACTTACAGCTACCTGGCGTTGTTCTGCTGCATCGGGTTCTTGGCACCGATAGACCTGTGCAGCGCCTCGGAGATGATAAAGACGCTGCGTCAGTACACCACAGGCATCGGATCGGCCTATTTCTTAGGTGGCTACGCGAAGTTCAGCGAGGTCCTCGCCGAAGCGGTGCAACGTTACGGTGGCGAGCTGCGCCTGCGCGCCAGGGTACAGCGTATCGACGTCGAAAATGGCCAGGTTCGGGGAGTTTACACCGATAAGGGCGCATTTCAGGCACCGATCGTGGTGAGCAACGCCGGTATACAGCCAACTGTACTCAAGCTGGTTGGGAAGGAACATCTCGATAAAGGATATACCAACCGCATCAGGAGCCTGATGCCATCGCTGGGGCTCATGGGCAGCCGCTATTTCTTTGATAAGATAGTGTTTGAAGACTGCGCTTACGTCATCTACGATGATAAGTGCTGGTGGAACATGGAGCGCTGGATGAAGGTGAAATCGGGCGAGATGCCCGATGATATGCTTATCCTCATTTTTAACCCGCAGGGCTTCGATCCGACACTGGCACCACAAGGCAAGCAGGTTGTGCTCACGGCTACCTTATGCGAGGCCGATCCCAAGATGAAGAACCAGAAGGCGTGGCTGGATGCCCTGGACCAGAAGATCGAGGGGTTCCGGCCCGGGTTCAAAAAACACCTGATCAGACGCGAGGACTATACCACTGCCGATGTTAGCCGCGTCACCCGCGACAGCGCGGTACCCGGCGGCGGCGGCGAATGCATCGGGCTGGCTCAGATAGTTGGCCAGTGCGGCAAGAACAAGCCATCGCCCGTGTCACCGATCCAGGGGCTGTTCTATGTCGGCGTCGATGCCGGTGGCTACGGTATGGGTACGCATCAGGCTGTTGACTCCGCGCTCAATGTAGCGCCGATAGTGCTGCGATACCACCGGACCCATTAGGTATGGTGTAAAAACTCTAACCATCCAGCGTAGAGAGAAGGGGTGTGATGCCAATGATAGGTGGATTTAAATAATCGATATCTCCAATTACATGGGAGGTGAAGGTCAATGGTCATAATGACTGAAGGTTTGAAACACAAGATGGAAGAGTTTGAGCAGAGATGCAAGAAACGCCTGCCTTTCGAGTGGGGTTATGGCTCCACACCCCGGACCAACAGGCTGCGGAAGGCGTTATATTGGAAGGGGGCGGTTACCGAGAGCATACTGGTGAAGCCAGCAGAGGGTCTAGGCAAGACCGGGTTCCGCAAGGGCATCAGGATGGACATGGACAGGGCGCGGATCGTCACCAATGCCTTCCGAGAAACCGATGGCCAGCCGGCGCCGCTACAGTATGCCCGCATGGTGGAGAAGCTGTGCGAGGAGATGCCCGTCTTCATCAAGGCTGAGGAGATGATAGTTGGCGATCCTAACGGGGAACCCCAC
>Ga0180432_10001518_pt1 | contig 36509 bp, 32 predicted proteins | sample SS_ome_10_FD_132414 | JGI IMG/M metagenome (GOLD analysis project Ga0180432, IMG submission 132414) | Hypersaline lake sediment archaeal communities from the Salton Sea, California, USA - SS_1_MS_2 metaG | ecosystem: Environmental > Aquatic > Non-marine Saline and Alkaline > Hypersaline >... | reverse complement strand
CTCGAAGACGGTGATTCTCGTCAGTGACGGCATGGAGACGTGCAGCGGGAACACAACCGAGGCCGCGGAGGATCTTGCCGACGCGCGGTATCCTCTTTCCGCCTACGTAATCGGCTTCGATGTTGGAGGCGATCTGGCGGCGCGAGATCAGCTGATCCGGATCGCGGAGATTCTCGGGGGGACCTACCTCGACGCGCGGGACGCCGACCAACTGACTCTGGCACTCAGCATGGCGACGCCGCTGCCGTATACGGTGACGGACGAGGAGGGGAACGAGGTCTACGTCGGGCGACTCGGCGATGCCGGGCCGGGCGAACTCGCCGCCGGGACCTACACGATCGTGATCGACTCGATCCCGCCGATCGTCCTCGAAGACGTCGAGATCAGCGGAGACGGGATCACGCGCATTGTCATCGGATCCTCCGGTGGGCGAGTCACCGCGGAAGTCATCGAAGACTGACGCAACGGTCGCAGGGTTCCCTAGAGGAACGCTCCACCGTGAACATTGAGGACGGCGCCGTTGATGTAGGCGGCGCCGTCTGACATCAAGAAGCCGACCGCGTTGGCAATCTCCTGGGCCGTCGCCAGTCGACGCAGGGGGATCGTGCGATCGACGTCTGCCGGAGGGAACGTCCCCGTCTCGACGAATCCGGGAGCGACGGCATTCACGCGGATGCCGAAGCGGCCCTCGGTCTTCGCGAGCGTCTTGGTCAGCAGGACGATCCCTGCCTTGGCGACGGCGTAGGGAAGCGTCCTCGGTCTTGCGCGCAGCACTTCGGCGTTCATCGAGGCGACGTTGACGATTCGTCCGCTCCTCCGCCGGCGCATCGCTGGCAGGATCTCTCGACAACAGAGGAAGGTGCTCGTCAGGTTGCTCCGCAGAACGTGATTCCATTCCTCGAGCGACGTTTCCAATAGCGGTTTGAGGTGGAAGTCCCCGACGTTGTTCACGAGCGCGTCGATCGGTCCCGCGCGCTCCGCTTCCTCGATCAGATGGCGAACGTCGGCTTCATCCGTCACGTCGGCACGGACGGCCGTCACGTCGAAACCATCCGCGTGGAAAGCCTCGGAAACCGCCGCCGCCCGCGCTCCGTCTCTGGCGTAGTTGAGGACGACTCGGTAGCCGCGCTCCGCGAGCTCGTGCGCGATGGCACGGCCGATCCCGCTCGTGCTTCCCGTAATGAGGGCTCCTGTGCGGCGCATCGGCGTCGAGCCGCTAGGTGGCGAGCTCATCGATCACCGAGGCGAGATCGCTCCGGACGTGCAGGAGCCCGTCTCGAACGTGCGACGGGGGTAGGGACGCGAGGCGGAGAAGGGGATCGGAATCGGAGATCTCCAAGTACTCGTCGATCTCGCCGATCACAGTGGCCAGATGCTCGGCGCCGTCCTCGCGATCGGACAGCTCGAACAGCGCAATGCTGCGCTGCAACTGCTCGATTGCGCGAGTGATAAGCGTCAGAAGATCGGCCGCTGCACCTGTGTTTTCCACTCGATCTACCCCCATACGCGGCGATTATGCCTCAGGTCGCCGGAACCTAGTTGTCCGGCTCGCCCGCTCCGTCGAGGTTATCACGCATCTCGGCGAGAATGCGGTTCTTCATCCGCGAGACCTGACGCTGTGAGACGCCGAGTTCATCGCCGACTTCCGATTGGCTCTTCCCGTGGTAGAAGAGCCCGCGGATGACTTGCTGCTGCATCTCGCTGAGCTGGTCGATGGCGATCAGTACGCGCATCTTCACGTCGTGGGGCAGCTCGTCGGCCGACGGGATCAGGTTCTCGATCGACGGAGGGGACGGATTTGGGTCGTGTTCTCGGCGGTCGCGATCGATCGAGACGTAGGTCATCGACTCACGGCCACGGAGGAGGGCGGCGATCTGGTCTTCGGTGAGGTCGAGCCGGTGAGCGAGTTCGGCGAGCGTCGGCGGCCTCCCCGTCTCCTGGAAGATTGCCTCCTCGGTCTCCTTGATCCGACGGTTCATCGTCTGGACCCACTGCGGGATGCGGATCGTCGAGTGCTTGTCCCGGATGTAGTGGCGAATCTCGCCACGGATCAAGTACGTCGCGTAGGTCGAGAAGCGAGTCTCCTTCGCAAGATCGAAGTTTGCCACCGCGTTGAGAAGCCCGATGTACCCGGCTTGGATCAGATCGTCCAAAGGCTCACCCGAATGAAGGAACCGAAGGGCGATCGATTTGACCAGGCCGACGTTGCGTCGAACGATCTCCTCCTGAAGAGCGCTCGCGCGTGAAGGAGCGGAGCCTCCCGCCGCGCGTCGGCCCCTCATCTGCTGGAGAAGGCGAATGACCTCTTCGTTCGAGAGCGAACTGAGGGACGCCTTCTTCAAGTCTTCCATTCGTTGACCTCTCGGTCCGATCGAGGTTCCGTCCACGAGTATACAGATTCGAAAGGCGAAACGGCGCTACAGCGGCTGGAGGACGATGAGAAGGGCGAGAAGGGCAGCGATCGCGGCGAGCCGGAGCACGTCACTCCAGGGGAGTCCGGCGGGGCGGATCCGATCGAGAGGAGAGGGACACCCGCGGACCGTGCACGTCCCGATTGCGGCACGAAGAGAGAACTCCACCGCTCGCCCCGCGCCGACGATCGCCTCATCGCCGACAAAGACGGTCGGGACACGGTCGGCCTCGATGTCGTACGCGGCGGCTAGCGCGATGAACAGGTCGAGGGCACCGGGCTCGGTGATCCCGTACGTCTCGATCGCCGAGGTGGGTAGGTCGATCGCCAGCTCCCGGATCAGTCCTTCGATGACGTCGCAATCGGGGCATCCCTGTTCGTAGAAGACAACGATCATCGGTTCGGCGGTGTCGCTCGCGTTTGCAGCGATTGCGCCGAACGCCAGCGCAAGCACGAGGATCATCCAGATCCGCAGGCGTCCGGCAGCCATCACATCACCCCGAGCAGAACGGCGGCGATCATCCCCGCTCCGAGGAGAAGCATAACGACTCCGGAGACCAGATGAAGCTTCCCGAGTCGGGCCGATCGCCATCGCTCGGCCCGGGCCGTCGTCGTGAACCCGAAATGGACCGCGAACGTGATCAGAAGGAGGGGGAGGATGAAGATGAAGTTGTACAACAGCAGGTACAGCATTCCCTGCGTTCGGCTGGTCGTCTTCGACAGGAGAGCCAGAATGGCGATGTACGGGCCGGAGGAGCAGGGGAGGAGGAAGAGCGAGTCGAGGACGCCGACGGCGAAGGCGCCGGGGACCGAGACGACCGACGAGGTGATCCGCTTGACCGTCGGCCGCCACCGTTGCGGGACCTCGATCGTGAACCACTTGCCATAGGCGAAGTAGTCCTTCATGTTCCAGAGACCGAGAAGGATGGCGAGGGACGAGACGGCGAGGATGAACGGTCGTTGGATCCCGGCCGCCTGGATGGCCGAGAAGATGCCGATCCCCATCAAGAAGTACGAGACGTAGATCGCACCGGTGAAGGCGAGGCCCGCCCGGAGGACTCGCCCCTTTCGCCCGGCGACGAGGAGCGTTCCCAGGAGCAAGACGAGAACGGCGAACGTGCACGGGTTGACCGAGTCGGCGGCGGCGGCGAGGACGATTGCGGGGATCGTCAGGGTCTCGGCCAAGCTGGACGTCGAATCCTGCGAAATCCGATCGAGCGGCGACGGTGCGCCCTCTGCGACCGCGCGGCGGATCGCCTCCTCGAGAGTCAGATCGGCGGCCCGCCCGCGCGGCGCGAACGGCTCTGCCTGGAACCCGTAGAACGTCCCGCCGAGGACTGCGACATCGCCCACGAAGACGATCGGAACCGCATCCATCTCGACGTCGTATGCCGCAAGGAGCTGCTCGAGCAGATCGATGGCACCTTCCTCATGGATCTCGTACCGACGGACCTCGAGTCCCGGAAACGAGGGACGGATCGACTCGATGAACTCCTCGGTGTGAGCGCAATGGGAGCAGCCGTTCTCGTGGAAGACGATCATCGTCGTTCCGCCCGCGGTCAACGTGGCGGATGCAATGATGACCGCAAGCGCAATCAGAATGCGTTTCAACGTTCGAACTCCCTTCGGGATGCGAGAACGGCCGTCACGGTTCCTACGGCTCGTCCGTCCAGATCAAAGCGTCCCCGTATTGGCGTGACCACTCGTCGAGTCCACCCAGGAGGCTCTTCGCGTCTGTGAATCCAGCCGCGATCAGGCTCTGAGCGACGGCATCGCCGTTCCACCCCGACTCGTCGTACACGATAACTTTGACGTTGTGGCCGAGGGGACCGAGGATCGTCTTGAGATCGTGCACCGTGAACTCGGCAAGCGGGATGTTGATCGCTCCGATCAGGTGTCCCTCGGCGAACGCGTCCGGTCCGCGAAGGTCGACCAGCACGTAGAAGATGGCGCTCAGGCTGGTGGCGTCGAGAGCGAATCCGGCGATCGGCGTCTTCGGCGCGCCGAAGTCGAGATCGGCCGGCAGGGGATCGAGGTAGCGCGAGTCGAAGGCCCGGGTCCACGCGGCCAGTCCGCCCGCGAGGTAGAGCGAAGAAGGGAATCCCTCTCGATGGAGGGACTCGATCACGCTCGCGGCCTGAGATCCGTCCGCGTCGTAGAGGACGAGGCTGTTCTCTTTCGGGAGCCGGTCGAGCGACGAGAGGAGATCGTCGGCCGGGATGTTGATCGCTCCGATGAGGTGGCCGGCGGCGAACTCGGCCGGGCTGCGGACATCGACGAGCGCCACCGTGTAGTACTCGAGATTCTCCGAGGAGATGTTGTACGCGTTCATTCGCAGGACCTTGCCCGTGATGTGCAGCGTGAGCCAGTCGGGGCCGGTCGTCTCGATCGAGTACCTCGGATCGTTCGAATAGACCTTGATGGTCTTGTCGACCGTCTGGCCGCCGTACGACGTGGTTCCGAGGATCGCGTGGACCTCGACCGATTCCCCGGGGGCGAGCCTGTTGGTCGCGAGCTCGGTTGTCGTGCATCCACACGTCGCGCGTACGTCGTCGATGACGAGGATCTCATCTCCTGTGTTGGTGAGGACAAACGTGTGTTCGATCGGGAATCCCTCATTGATCGAGCCGAAGTCGTAGGTTTCGTTGTCGACGGTGAGCGTCGGAGCCGCGAACGCGGCCAATCCGATGAGAAGCATCGCCACGATCGCGCCTGTCAGCCGTGTCGTCATCTGTCTTCCTCCTTGAGCGGTTCCGCTCGAAACGGCCTCGCCATCGCGCACGCCAGCTCGGCGGGCGTTTCGATCGCGCAGTATATACGCCTGCCGCCCGGTCGGGTTCGATGGACGTAAATCGGACCTCGATGGTCGATATGATAGGCACGGTTGGATTCGGTTCAAGGCGAGAGGCCATGCGAAGGGCGGTTCGGGTTGCTTGCGAGGGCGCGGAACCGCGCCTATCATGTCGATTCCGGAGGGGGACATGCACGACGTTCGATTCAGCGGTGAAGAGATCCTCGCGCGGCAGCTGAAGGAAGCCGAGACCAACTTCCGACGGTTGAAAGAGAAGAACGTGCGGGCGATCAGCGTGATGGGTGCGATCGGAAGCGGCAAGACAACGTTGATCGAGCGCCTTCTGGCGCGGCTGTCGAAGGGAGGAATCGCCGCGGGAACCATCGCGGCCGACTCGGCTGGAGACGACGACTACAGGAGATTCCTCGCATGCGATGCGGCTTCCGTCAATGTCAATACGCAGGATGACTGTCATCTGGATGCGCACACCGTCGGCCATGCCCTCGACCATCTCCCGCTCGACGACCTCGACATCGTTTTCATCGAGAACGTCGGGAACCTGATCTGCCCGGCGGACTTCCCGCTCGGGACCGAGACGGAGCTGATCGTCATTTCGGTGACCGAGGGTGATGACATGGTGCGCAAGCACCCGAAGATCTTCGCGCAGACCGATCTGGTCGTCATCAACAAGATCGATCTAGCGGAAGCGGTTCGGGTCGATCCGCAGCGGATCGTCGCCGACTACCGTGAGCTCAATCCGCACGGGACGGTGATCCTCGCGTCGGCCGTTCACGAGCGGGGGATCGATGAGGTCGTTCGCGCTCTCGGGATCGAATGCACGAGTACTCTGTGGTAGCCGAGATCGTCAGCGCGCTTCTTCCTCGACTCGAGGAGCATGAAGGGATCGTAACAGCGGTCTACCTGAAGAAGGGGAGTCTGCGGATCCTCTCCGACCGAGCACTGAAGAACGCATTCGAGGTCGTTGCCCAGGGGACGCGCTTGGAGGGAGCGAGTCTGGAGATCGAGGCGATCCCGGTTTGCGTCGCCTGCCGCGCTTGTGGGTTCGAAGGGGCGGCCGAGGTTCTCGAGGACGAAGCCTTTCACTTCGCCGTTCCTGTGCTCAGCTGTCCGGCGTGCGGTGCGGAGGTGGAGGTTCGGTCCGGGCGGGAGCTCTCCGTCGATCGGGTGTCGATCCGAACGGCGGACGAGGGCGATTGACCGATGCACCTGATCCGTCGCCGGATTCTCGTTCGAGGCGTCGTTCAAGGTGTCGGGTTCCGCCCGTTCGTCTACCGCGAGGCGGTTCAGCGAGGCCTCCGAGGCGCGGTTCGGAATCTTGGCGACGCAGGGGTGGAGATCCTCGTCGAGGGGGACTCTTCGAGCGTCGACTTGCTCCTCGACGCCCTTCGCAGCGAGGCGCCGCCGCTTGCCGACATCCAGGACCTCGACATCGAGGCCCTCGAGCCGACAGGAGAAGCGTCGTTTCTCATTGCACCTTCGGGAGGGGGGAATAAGGGGCACGGGTCGATCCCCCCGGATACAGCGGTCTGTCCGGCCTGCGTCGAGGACATTCGCAATGCAACGCGATACGCAGACTACTGGGCGACGAGCTGCACCGATTGTGGCCCGAGATTCACGGTGATCGAGGGACTTCCGTACGATCGGCCGCGGACCTCGATGGCTGACTTCCCGATGTGCGAGGCGTGCGCCTCGGAGTACACGAACCCGCTCGATCGACGTTATCACGCTCAGACGATCGCCTGTCCGGTCTGCGGGCCTCGGCTGACGTTCGACGGAGCCGAGGACGATCCGATCGGCCGCGCTGCGGCCGCCCTTGAATCAGGGAGGATCGTCGCCGTGAAGGGAATCGGCGGGACACACATCGCCTGTGACGCAACGAGCGAGTCGGTTGTCGAGATGCTTCGCGAGCGCCTTCGACGACCGGGTCAACCGTTCGCCTTGATGGCGAGCGAGCCGATTGTTGAGCGAATCAGCGTCCTCGACACGGAAGAACGGGCGCTTCTTCGGTCGCCGAGGCGGCCGATCGTCGTCCTTCGCCGGCGGGAGGGGGCCCTCCCGGAGGCGATCGCCCCCGGGCTCCATACGGTCGGAGTGATGCTTCCCTACAGCGGCTTCCACGTCCTCCTCTTCGACCGGATCGAATCTCCTCTGGTGATGACCAGTGCCAACCTTCCGGGTCGCCCGATGCTGATCGAGAACGAGTCGATTCGCGCTCGCCTTGCGGACGTCGTCGATCATTTCGTCCTTCACGACCGCCGAATCGTAGCCCGCTGCGACGATTCCGTGCAGCGGCGCGTTGCAGGACGACCCGTCTTCCTCCGTCGGTCACGCGGCCACGTTCCGGACGAGATCCGCCTCGACCTCGGCGAGGCGCCCCTTCTCGCCCTCGGGCCGGAGAGCGGACTGACGTTCGCTCTCTACCACGACGGCCGGGTGGCGTTGTCTCAACACATCGGGTCCGTCGACGACGTCGAGTCCTACGAGTTCTTGTCGGAAGCGATCGACCATCTCAAGAAGATCGGGGGGTTCCCCGAGCCGAAGGTCGTCGCCTGCGATCTTCACCCAGGGTTCCTGACGACGCGGCTGGCTCGGGAACTTGCGCGGGACAGGGAGGCGAGGCTCGTTCCCGTCCAGCATCACGTCGCCCATCTGGCATCGGCGATGGCCGAGCATGAACTCGACCGTGCAGTCGGTTTGATTCTGGACGGGTATGGCTACGGCGCCGATGGAGAGGCATGGGGCGGCGAGCTACTCGTCGGATCGAACGGCTCGGTCGAGCGTGTCGGGTCGCTGCAGCCTGTCCGCCTTCCGGGCGGAGACGCAGCGGCGCGGCAACCGCTTCGGATGGTCGCGTCCTTCCTTCGTGCAGCGGGACTCGGGCGGTCCGAGATCGAGGGCAAGCTTCGCGCAACGGGCCTGGCGAAGCACGATCTCGACGCGACCATGGTACAGATCGACCGAGGACTGAACGCTCCGTGGACGACGAGCGCCGGGCGGTTCCTCGACGCGGTCGCAGGCTGGCTCGGGATCTGCGTAGAACGAACTTACGAAGGTGAGCCGGCGATGCGCCTCGAGGGTGCCGCCTCGCGGGGGACGCCGTTCGACCTCGAAGCGAAGGTGGAGCGACGCGACGGCTTCTGGGTCGTCGACACAGCGCGTCTGTTCTGCGAACTCGCGGAGGCTTCGGAGCGGCGAGCCCCGGAGGACGTCGCGGCGACAGCGCAAACGGCGCTCGCCGAAGGGGTCGCCGAGGCGGCGATTGCCGTCGCGGAGGAACGAGGGATCGGGCATCTCCTTCTCTCCGGCGGCGTTGCGTACAACGATGCAATCGCGAGACGGATTCGAACGCGGGTGGAGGCGGCGGGACTCACGTACGGGACGAACGAGCGGGTCCCGTGCGGTGACGGTGGTGTCTCTCTCGGTCAGGCAGTCTTCGCCGGTCTCGGGTGGCGCCTGCTAGAAGCAGACAGGGCCGATGCAGCAGCCGGCTGCGAGGATCGCGACTGCCAGTAGGCAAAGAAGCGCCAGGACGAAGCGTCTCATCGTTCCCGGATTGTACCGGCCTGATCTCTGTTGGCTACGGACATGCGTCCTCGCGTCTTCGGCCGCGACATGCCAAGCGAGCGAGGCGGCCGCGTCGGGGCGGCCGCCTCGTTCGGATCTTCGCAGGCGTTGGGAGGTAGCTTGATCTTCTCGTCCAACCTACACGAGCGGTGCCGAATCCGTTTCACATCGGATGGGGAAGAGTCGGGTGTCCGGTCGCCTACGGAGCGAGTGCCGGATTCACCAGCCAAGCGTCGATGTCCCCTTCCCAGCTCTGCTGTCGTACGGCGTTCGTCCCCGACGACGTCTCGAGTTCGTACTGCTGGCGAACATCATAGGCGCGGTCGAGAATCCCGTCGGCCACCTGGCAAGCGCGATTGTAGACGAGCTCAAGGGCTTCGTCGGAGGTTCGTGCGGGGACCCGCACCGCAAGCAGCGCCGCCTCGAGCTTCTCCCGGTAGACCTCGAAGAGACGGAAGTGGTAGGTCGCGTGTCGCAGAGCAGCGTCGCTGGCGAGGTCCTTCCGAACCCATGAGAGCTTGGGGTTCATGACGTTGGTGACGATCACGCTGGAGACGCATCCGGTCCAGTTGCTCCCGGAGCGAACGGCGTGATGGAACGAGTGCCACTTGAGCTCGATGTGGATTCCGGAGGGATCATTCGGACTTGCATCCGGCGGAGGACTTGCGAGGAAGAGGCTCCAGTGAAGCTGGAAACCTTCGGTCCACTCGACCAGCTGTGTCGTCTCTCCAACGGCTGCGATGACAGGCACGAGGAGCCCGAGGAGAAGAAGCAAACGTACGCGGCGTGATGGGTGCGGCATCGTCGTCGGTTCACCTACCCCCTCTGATCTGCCTAAGGTACACGAACCGGGGTCGGGCGGTTTCCCCCGCGCGTCGGATCCGTCAGCGAAAGGGACCATGAGTTGCGGATTCGCCGAGCACGCGCCCTGTCGTCACCTCGGGAGACTGGTCGAGTGTCCGGTCGATCCGACACTCACGTCTGGAGGTGCCTGCGCGGATCGACTCCCGCCCGTCGGTTCGGTGCATTGCGGGGGCTCGGTGTTGGGTCGCCGGCGCAAGGAGCTACGTGGGTTTGGGAGCGGGACGTCGGTACGAGCGGAGTGCGGCTGATCTCCTATTCGAGTCGCTTCGCAAGATCCGGAGCTTCACGGGAAGTGGCACCGGCCTCTTCGGAGCCGCAGGTTCGACGAGGCGGGAAGGCCGCGTGCGCTACCAGCCGCCTCCGCCTCCTCCTCCGAAGCCCCCGCCGGAGAAGCCGCCGCCGAAGCTGCTTCCGCCTCCCCAAGCGCTTCGCCCACTCGATGCGGCCCGTGGGGCGGAGGCGAAGGTCCTGTTCATCCCGGCGGACAGGTGCCAGAGCGAGGCGGCGAAAAGGTGGCCGCGAAAGACCGGCGTCGAGCTGACGTACCATGACGGAGGTTCGTTCAGCAGCCCCTCGAACTGCTCGGTCCAGATGGTCGTCAGGTTGAGGGCAATCGCGTACGGGAGGAGGCGCTCGAATACTTCCGGGCTCTTCTCCGGGGCGTTATGGAATTCCATTCGCTCGACCTCGGCGAGGCGGATGTATTCGGATAGGCCGAGGATCTCCTCGAGCGCGCCGACCCCCTTACGGGTCTTCCGTGGCATGAACGGCGAGAACGCCAGGACCACGAGACCACAGAGAGCAACTGAGATGCCGAGGACGAGAGACGCGTACGTGATGCCGAGTGCAATCCCTCCTCCGAGCCCGATCAGGCCGAGTGTCCGGTACGTGCCGCGTGTCCGTTCCGGGTTTCCGGCGTAGTAGTCGGCTTCGATCAGTTCGGAGTACAGGCGGGACTTGATCGTCGGGAGGTGTTTGTAGAAGCGGCTCTCGAGTGACGAAAGGGTTCGCTCGGTCTCGTCGCTTGGGAAGATCGCCTCGAGGACCGCTCGTTCGCTCTCCGCGAGATCTTTCGCATCGGGACCCAACTTGACGAATCGGTAGTCGAGCGGGCCGGAGCGTCCGAGAAGTCCCTTCACTTTCTCGACGACTCCCGGCTCTTCGTCGCGGATCTCCTCAATCCGAAGGTGCCCCTTGACGGCGAGGCCGACGACCATCGCCGAGATGTCGCGGAGGTCGATGCGGTCATCGATCAGGACGCCCGCGTGCCCCGGATGCATCCCGCGCGGGGGGACGAAGGCCGGAGCGATGATCCCCTTCCGTGGATCCCGCCCGGTGCGAAACCAGATGGCGATCATGACGAGGAGCGCGACGATCGGAAGGGCGGCCGCCTTGTTTGCATCGAGGAAGCGAAGGACCTTGGATGCAGCCGAGGGGGGCGCGACCGGGAGCGCGGAGCGCGGGACGGAGATGTCGATCGTGAGCCCTTCTCCGGGGCTGAATGGGCCGCCGGCGAAGCTCCATCGCCCTTCGGGGTCGACGGTCGCCGCGCCTCGCGCCGACTGGCCGGCGTAGCCGACGTAGGACGTCGTCGCGACTTCAGACGGGTCGACCGAGGATGGAAGGCGGACGGTCGCGGTTGCGGCACCGATCGGAATCGACCAGTCGTTTCCGGTCACATTCCAGTACAGCTGGAGGTACTCGTCGTGAAAGAGGAGGACTCGATCGACCGTGTAGCCGATCACGTAGGTGTGAGCTCCGGTGATCGTTCGATCGGGATCTCCGATTCGAAGGTACCGGTTCCGGCCGCGCCGCTTCGAAAGGACGGGAACAGGGCCGCCGTCGAGAGCGACCCGGTCGAGATCGAAGTCGATCGTCAGATTTGCCCCCGTCGACGGGACGCGATAGGAGACCGGGATCTCTCTCTCGATTCCGTGGTGCGGGGTGAGGAACGAGACCGTGATGGACTCGACAACCGTCAGGCGGCCGTCCTCCAGCAGCTCGATCTCGGCGTCGAATCGATCAATGCGAAGGGTCGCCGATGCCGAAAGGCAGACCGCAAGGACGAGGGACGCGGCGATGACGGCGCGGCGCATCACAGCTTCACCTTCGGCTGGGTGCTCATGTCTTCCTCCGGGAGCGCGTAGAAGTCGCGGGGTCTGAATCGGAAGATCGCAGCGACAAGCATTCTCGGGAAGGTCAATACGGCCATGTTCAACTGACGGACGACGGCATTGTAATAGGCGCGCGATCTCTGGATTCGGTCCTCGGCGTCGACCAGCGTCTCCTGCATCCGGAGAAAGCCCTCATTCGCACGAAGCTCGGGATAGGCTTCGGCGATTGCGAACAAGGGGAACAGGGCATCCTTCAGGGCGTGCTCGGCGATCGCTCGATCGCCGGGTGTCTCCGACTCGAGAGCGTCGGCTCGGGCTTCCGCGACCCTGCTGAAGACTGCTTGTTCGTGGGCGGCATATCCCCTGACGGTCTGGATCAGGTTCGGGATCAGATCCCAGCGCCGCTTCAGCTGCGTGTCGATCACCGCCCAGGACTCCTCAGCCCGGACACTCAGACGCGCGAGACGATTGTAGGTGTAGACGAACCAGAGCAGAGTGATCACAGCGACTACGATGAGGGCGATCGTTGTGCCCATCCGTCCTCCTTCGGGTTCAAGATTCTAGCGATGGCCGCGGGCGGGACCAACCGTGACCTCCATCGAGGTGCGTGAGGGAAGGAGGATGCAGATCTCCATCGGCGGAAAGCGCCGTTGCAGACGGAGATCCAGGGTGATATCCTTCGGCCGAATCGATACCCGAACGGAGGGGGCAATGCACACGCGTCTGATGACTCCCGGCCCGACACAGGTCCGGCCGGAGATCTTGAAGGAGCTGGCGACGCCGCAGATTCATCATCGATCTTCGGAGTTCTCGGAGCTGTACGCATCGATCCAGCCGAAACTGCAGCGTCTTCTAGAGACGGAGAACCCAGTCTACTTGTTTACATCGTCGTCGACGGGGGCAATGGAATCGGCGGTGACAAATCTTGTCGCGAAGCGCTGTCTGAATCTGGTCAACGGCGCGTTCTCACAGCGCTGGCATGAGATCACCGTCGGAAACGGCGTCCCGTGTGACGCGTTCGAGATCGAGTGGGATCTCGCGCTGAAGCCCGAGATGGTCGACGAGCAACTGGCGAGCGGAGCGTACGACGCGGTGACGCTCGTCTTCAACGAGACGTCGACAGGCATGATGAACCCGCTGCGCGAGATTGCGGAGGTCGTCTCGGGATACCCGGATGTCTTCCTTCTGGTCGACGCGGTCAGTGGGATGGCCGGGGCGAAGATCGCGACGGACGAGTGGGGGATTGACTTCCTGCTCGCCGGGGTTCAGAAGGCGTTCGCGCTTCCGGCCGGGCTCGCGGTCGCCGCCGTCAGCGAACGGGCTCTGGCCCGCGCGAACGAGGTTCCGCCACGAAGCTACTACTTCAGTCTCCCTCTGATGCACAAATCGCACCTGAAGAACCAGACTCCGTCAACCCCAGCGATTCCGCATCTGTACGCGCTTGATGCGCAGCTGGACGACATGATCGCGGAGGGTTTCGAGGCACGGTTCGCACGGCACTCGAAGATGGCCGGGATCGTGCAGGCGTGGGCGAAGAAGCACTTCGACGTGTATCCGGAAGAGGGCTACTGGTCGCAGACGTTGACCTGCATCGAGAACACGCGCGGAATCGATGTTGCCGCTCTGGTGAAGAAGCTCATCGAGGAATGCAACGTTCGCATCTCCAACGGATATGGCCCAATCAAGGAGAAGACGTTCCGCATCGCTCACATGGGCGACACGCAGGTCGATGAGGTGGAGGGCTTGCTGCGCGTGATTGAGGAGATCCTCGACCTGTAGATCGTTTCCAGGGAGGTTGACGATGGCGTTCAGAGTACTGGTATCCGACCCGCTCGATCCGACGGCTGTAGCGGCCATGCGGGAAGCGGGACTCGAGGTGGATGAGAGGACCGACCTCGATCCCGAGGCGATTGCCGCGGCGATCGGCGGCTACGACGCGATCGTCGTGCGCAGTGCGACGAAGGTGCGAGCTCCAATCATCGACGCCGGGAAGCGGCTGAAGCTGATCGTGCGCGCTGGCGTAGGCCTAGATAACATCGATGTGGGCTACGCCGAGCAGAAGGGGGTCACCGTTCGCAATACGCCGGCTGCGAGCTCCAACTCGGTCGCCGAGCTGGCGCTGGGGCACCTCCTATCCCTCGCGCGCGGGATCGCGCGCGGAACGGTTTCGATGAAGGCCGGGAAGTGGGAAAAGAAGGCGCTCAAAGGGATCGAGATTGATGGGAAGACCCTCGGGATCATCGGACTCGGCCGGATCGGCTGCGCCCTCGGGCGGAAGGCAACGGCGCTCGGAATGCGGATCCTTGCCTTCGACGCGTTTCTCGAGCGGTGCCCGGTGGAGGGGCTGGCCGAGATGGTCGATTTGGAGCGACTCCTTTCCGAGAGCGACTTCATCTCCCTTCACATCCCGTTCGATCCCGAGGCCGGACCCGCGATTGGCGAAGGTGAGTTCGCCAGGATGAAGGAGGGAGTTCGGATCATCAACTGCGCGCGCGGCGGCGTCATCGATGAGCGCGCACTCATCGCGGCTCTGAAAAGCGGAAAGGTGGCCGGGGCGGCCCTCGACGTCTATGAGACCGAGCCGCCGGCCGCCGGGGATCCGCTCCTGGAGATGGAGAACCTGTCGCTGACACCACACATCGGCGCGTCGACGGTGGAAGCGCAGGAACGCGTTGGGGACGAGGCTGCACAGATCGTCATCACGTTCGCTCGGGCGGGCGGATAGGAGGAGACGTGGCGAAGATCATCCCGTTTCGCGGGTACCGATACGATCCTGCGCAGGTCGGTGATCCCAGCGACGTCGTCTCGCCGCCGTACGATCGAGTCGACCCGAAGGTGCAGCGTGCTTGCTACGATCGGAGCCCGTTCAACATCGTCCGGATCATCAAGGGAGTCGAGCGCCCTGGAGACGGGGACGGTGAGGATGTTTACAGCCGCGCCGCGACCTACCTCAAGACGTGGATCGACGACGGGATTCTCGTTCGAGATGCGGACCCCACCCTCTACGCATACCACCAGACGTACACGTTCGCGGGGGAGCGGCTGACGCGGAAGGGGGTCGTCGCCCTCGGGAAGCTGGAACCGGAGAAGGTCCACGCGCACGAGCAGACGCTGAGGGGTCCGCGCGAGGACCGCCTGCGACTCATGCGGGCGACCGAGGCCAACTTCGGCCAGATCTTCATGCTCTACGCCGATCCGGCGCGAGCGGCCGACGCGGCGATCGACAATGCGATCGAGGGTGTTGCCCCGTCGACGGAGGTCCGCGACGCCGACGGCAATGTTCATCGGCTCTGGGCGATCTCCGAGGCAAACGTGATTCGGGCCGTGCAGGCTGCCCTTGCGGACAGGGACTTGTACATCGCTGACGGCCACCATCGGTACGAGACGGCCGTCAATTACATGCGCGAGTGCGAGGAAAAGGGCTGGCGACCCGCGGCTGCTGAGTCCTTTGACGTTCGGATGATGACGTTGTTCAACGTCGATGAGCCGGGGATGTCGATTCGACCCATTCACAGACTCATCCACGGGATCGACGGATTCGATCCGGTCAGGTTTCTCGAGCGAGCGAGCGAGGATTTCGTCGTCGATCGGCATGAGACGTTCGAAGGGATGGTCGAGGCGACCGAACGCGGTCGCGAGGGGCACACGTTCGGCTGCGTCACCGACGATGGGTTCGCGTCCCTCCAGCTGAAGGATCGGTCGATCGTCGATCGACTCGTCCCGGGCGAGCGTTCGGTCGACTATCGGGGGCTTGACGTGACGATCCTTCACGTAGTTCTCCTCGACCACATCCTGGGCATCGACGTGAAGGCGCTCGAGGAACAGCGAAACGTCACGTACACGGTTGACGCCCGGAGCGGCGCGGCGGCCGTTGAGGCGGGTGAGGAGCAGTTGCTCTTCTTCTTGAACGCGACGTCGCCGGAGGAAGTGATTCGAGTCGCCGACCACGGGGAGAAGATGCCTCAGAAGTCGACCGACTTCTATCCGAAGCTCCTGACGGGCCTCGTGTTGAGCAAGATGGAGATCGACAGGTAGCCTTTCGCCCGGTTTTGCGCTGTCGGGAGCGGGCGGTCCCGGCTTCGAAGCCGTTCGGGGACGGCCAGGTGTCCCGGCGGACGGTGACGAACCCACGAAGCGATCGGCCCTCGTTTCCCGCGCCTCTCCGCTTCTCCTCCATACCCTCGTAGGGAGATCTTGGAGGAGGTCATCATGCCACGGACGCGTGTGCGGTCGATTGCGTTTGCCGTTGTCGTTGCGCTGCTTCTCGGCGGTGCGGCGGCGGCGAACGATCTCGGATTCTCAGGCAGGGTCGGTCTCGAGGTGACCTACACGCCGATTCCGCCTGCGTCGTACAACATCGGGGCCGAGATGAGTCTCGGATTCGATGTCAGCGGGTTCTCGTTCGCATCCGAGACGGGTTTTGACCTGTTCGGATTCGAGTCGGAGAGGGTGACCCTCGCCGTCGATCTCGGCGCCGTGCTGCTTTCCGAGGAGATTCGATTCGAGCCGACGTTCAGCTGGAATGAGCTCTCTGTCGACTTGGCGATCGTCGGCGTTCAGTTCGGGGTCGACTGGATCCTCGCCAACATCGGAGGCGTCCAGACGCCCACATACTCCATGGGCGCCGTGGTCGAGCTATCCAGTGGGATCGTCTGCGGGTTCTCCATTGCCAGTCTGACTGGATTCGGCGCGGTCGATCTCGTGAATCTCCTCGGCGGCGTGGAGGCCCCCTTCTCGTACGTCTACCTCGGTCTGTTCGAGCATCTCGACACGATCTGCGTGCCCCCCGTCGATCTCGATGTGACAATCGTGGATGGGTTCTACTTCGAGGAGGAGCTCGTCAGACTCGAGGTCGACTACCTCGGGTTGATCGCGAGCAACACCACGTGGTTCGACTACCAGGGACTGTCGAAGATGCTCTTCGAGCTCGGCTATCGGTTTGACGAGCCGTCGCTCGGGTTTCTGACGTCGATGACACTCGACGGTTCCTTCGCCATCACCGGGATCGATTTCATCCTCGATCTTCGGATTGACGTCGTCCGGTTTACGTCCCACACATCGTTCGTCGAGGCGACGGCACCGACGCCGATCCCGATCGTCTTCGGAGGCCAGGGGTTCGCCGTTTCGTTCGAGATCTGCGGCGTTGTCGTCACATCAGGAACGCAGTTCGACGAGTCGTTCCTCTTCGCCGAGGAGACGATCGCGATCGAGGCGGTCATCGATCCGGTGACATTCACGAGTCTGACGACGTTCGATGCGAGCGGCTTCGCTGGAGAATGTGTCTACGCGGACGTCGCGTTCTGCGGCGCGGTAATCTTCACTCGGGCCGACTTCACCGCAACAGGGATTGAACTGATCACCTTCGGGTTCGAGTTGACCTTCTAGGGATGGATGACGTGCCAAACGACGAGCGACCTCTCGAGGAACTCCTTCGTGTCTTGGCTTCGGAGGAGGAGACGACGACTTCGCTCCGTGAGGACGTTCTTCGCCATGCGACGCCGATTCTCGAGGAAGTCATCGACGTGAGCTTCCCGCGGTCGGGGTTCTCTCGGGAGGAGCTATTCCGCGCCGGGTATCTCGGGTTGCTCAATGCCGTTCACAACTTCGATCTGGCTCACGGCAAACCATTCCGTGAGTACGCCGAGAACCTGATCAAGGGAGAGATCCGTCAACATATCCGGGATCGTGTGCAGAGGGGCCGATTTCCCAGATGGATGCGCGACCTGAATCGTCAGCTCGAGGCGACCGAGGCTCGACTTCTCCGCGAGAAGGGAGAGCTTCCGACGCTCTTCGAGCTGGCAGAGGCGATCAACATCACCGAGGAGGGGATCGCCGAAATCTTCAAGGCTCGCGAAGCCCTCAGCTACGTCTCGCTCGATGCGGATCAGCGCCGGAACGACCCGGTCCCCGAGGTCGACTACTCCAAGATCCGCGGGCTGCGGGACGAGGCCTTTCCGATCGAGATCCGGATCCGGATCGCCTCCGCGCTTGAGAAGCTTGCGGAGTTGCAGCAGACACTCTGCCAGTCGCTCTTCCGATCGGGGACAGACTGAGGAGCCTTCGGCAAGACTACGCGTCGAAATAGAGAGCGAACTCGTACGGATGGGGTCGGTTTCGTACGGAACTGGCCTCTCGACGCTTCGAGCGGACCCACTGTGAGACCGTCTGCTCCGAGAAGACGCGGCCGTGCGTCAAGTACTCCCAATCGGCTTCCAGCGCGGCCAAGGCGTCCTCGAGGCTGACAGGAGCCGCCTGCAGTCCGGCGGCCGCGTCTCCGGAGACCTCATATAGGTTCTCGTTGTGGGGCCCGAATCCGAGGTCTACTGCGTTCAGTCCCCGGCGGATGCCGTCGAGGCCGGCCATCAGGACTGCGGAGTACGCGAGGTACGGATTGCAGGTGGCGTCGCCTGTACGGAGCTCGATCCGGCGCTCCTTCGACGACGCGTACCGGGGAACACGGACGGCGGCCGATCGGTTCGCTTCTCCGAATGCGAACCAGACGGGCGCCTCGTAGCCCGGGACCAGACGGCGGTACGAGTTCGTGGAGGGATTGGTGAAAGCGCAGAGGCTCCGACCGTGTGACAGGATCCCGCCGACGTACGAGAGAGCAAGGTTCGATAGGCCACCTTGGTCGTCGAACAGGCTGATCCCTTCCCGCGCGAGGAACTGGTGAACGTGTAGCCCACTGCCGTTCTGGCCGTAGATCGGCTTCGGCAGGAACGTTGCGATGAGGCCGGATTCGTCGGCGACTCGGCGCACCGTGTTCTTGACGATCAAGGTCGCGTCCGCCGCACGCGCGAGGGGGATGAAGCCGAGTTCGATCTCGAGCTGGCCGAGTGCGCCGACTTCGTGGTGGTGATACTTCACTTCAATCCCACGCGCCTCAAGGTGTCTGCAGATCGCATTCCGCAGAGCGAAGAGCTGATCCTCGGGCGGACTGACGTGGTAGTAGGAGCGCTCGGCGTTGGCGTTCAGCGGATCGAGTGCGAACCCGGCGGCGCAAGGATCGGAGCCGAACTTCGCGCTTCGGAAGGCGTAGAACTCGAACTCCGGGCTCATCATGATCGAGTCGGCCGACCCTTCTTCGATCAATAGGCGCTCGGCGCGAGCGGCGACGGCGCGCGGATCTCCCTCGAATTGATCGCCCGTCTGCGGATGGCAGATGTCACAGATGACGGAGAGGATCGGCTCTCCGTCATTCAGTTCGACGTCGGCTGTCTCGGGATCGGGGCGGAGAACCATGTCGCTCACCTCAACCCCAGCGTACCCAAGGTTCGAGGCGTCGAAGGCGACACCCTCGTCGAAAAGGGAGATGTCGAATCGGGCCTCCGGAACCGTCACGTGTCGCCAGCGCCCGAACAGGTCAACGACGCGTAGATCGACGAAGTCGATTCCTTCGCTAGAGATCCGGTCTCTTAGCGATTCCAGGTCAGCCATCGTGCCTCCTTGAAGCGGTTAGGCCGGCTGCCCGGCCCGGGTCGAGGGAAGTATCCTCCATCCCAGGCTCGGGTGCACCGGAGGGAAGAGGCGGCGGTGAGGAGGGGCGGAATAGCTCGATCCGGTCGGACCGTTGTGAGGTTACGGGCCATCAACTACCATCCCGGCCGTCCTCGTGGATCGAAAGGGGCCGCATGGGCGAACTCGGAAGCGTCATCCTGCGGTGGCGATGGATCTGGTTGGCGGCGATTGCGGCCGGCTCAGTGCTTTTCGTTCTCGCTCTTGGGGACCTCTCGATGGAAGAGGACGAAACCACGTGGTTTCCCGAGGGGGATCCGGCACTCGTCGCCTACGATAGGTTCGAATCGCGCTTCGAGTCCGAGGAGTTCATCGTCGTTGCCTATGAGTGGCAGGAGCCGTTCTCGCCGGAGGCGATCGACGACCTGCGCGCCCTTACGGAGCGACTCGAACGGGAGGTTCCGTACGTTAGCGAGGCCCTCAGCCTTGCGACCGTTGACGACATCGTCGGAACGGAGGAGGCCCTCGAGATTCGACCGCTCATTCGCGATGACGAAGAGCCAGACCTGGCGAGAATCCGCGAACGAATCGCGATCAACCCATTCATCGGTGGGAATCTGATCTCCGAGGACGAAAAGGTGGTCGCGGTCGTACTGCAGATCGAACGCCCGAATGAGAGCATCTACGACCTCGTTTCGACCGAGATCAGCAGGGCGGTCCGAGGCGTGCTCGATGAGGTGACGGCCACGACCGGGGTCCGGTTCTTCGAAGGGGGATCGGCGCTGACGGAGCGGGAGGTGGAGCAACTCCTCGGACAGGATATTCGTCTCTTCTTCCCGGTCGCGCTCGTCCTGACCGGCGCTCTCCTGTTCCTCTTCTTCCGGCATCTGCCGAGTGTGCTCCTCCCGCTTGTCACCGTGGTCCTGAGCCTCGAGTGGACGCTTGGGCTGAAATCGCTTCTCAAGTCCCCGATCACGCCGGTTTCGACGACGCTCTTCGCCTTGATCACTGTCATCGGCGTTGCCAGTTCGGTCCACCTCATCTCCCAATACTGGATCGAGCGGGCTCGGAACCTCGGTCGGACCGAGACGTTGCTGGAGACCTACCGTCGCGCCGGGCGTCCGTGTTTCCTGACGGCGGCGACGACCGCCGTCGGATTCGGGTCGCTCGCAGTGAGTGGAATCCCGGCGATTCGACAGCTCGGGCTCTTCGCCGCGTTTGGCATCATGACGGCGTTCGCAATGGCGATGGTGATCGTGCCGTTGGGGCTCGACTGGACGAGCCATCGACGCGCACGCCTCCCGAGAAACCTTGGCCTCGAGCGGATTCTCGCTGGGATCGGGCGGTTCAACATCGCGCACACTTGGGGCGTCGTCATCGCGACGGCGGCCGTCATCGTCGGGATGAGCTTCGGAATCCTGATGATCGAAAGCGAAGGTTCGATGGTCGACTACTTCCGAAAGGGATCGAGCGTTCGGGAGTCGATCGGCTTCCTCGATGAGCGGATGAGCGGAGCATCGACCACCGAGGTGATGCTCAGCGGTTCGCGGGACGCGTTCAAGGAACCGGGGGTTCTCGAGGCGATGGACGAACTGGCCCATATTGCCGAGGAGCATCCGGGCGTTGCGGCCGTCTATTCTCTCGCCGACACCGTCAAACTCATCAACCGGGCCCTGCACGCCGATCAGAAGGCCTATTTCAGGATTCCCGAATCCCGAAGCGCGGTCGCCCAATCGATTGTCCTGTATGAGTTCTCTGGCGGCGGATCGTTGCGCGACTACGTAGGCGGTGACTATGCGAGCGCTCGCGTCTCGATCCGAACCCGTCAGATGGAGAACGAGGCCCGTGGGGCGTTGCTCGAAGATGTACGCGGCTACGCCGATCGGGCCTTCCCCGATCTGACCGTGGAGATCACCGGAATGGACCAGCTCGTGAACACCGTGAACACCCGGATCGTCACGACGCAAGTCCGAAGTTTCGGTCTGGCGGTTCTGGTGATCACGGCAATGATGATCCTGGTCTTCGGGTGGCGCGCCGGCCTGCTCAGCATCGTTCCGAATGTCCTCCCGATCGTCTTCGTGCTCGGTCTGATGGGCTATGCCGGGTTCGGATTGAACATCGCCACGGCCATCATCGCATCGATCGCGATCGGCATCGTCGTCGACGATACGATCCACTTCTTCTCGCACTTCCGAGATGAACTGGCCGTCTCCGGGGACCGACGACAGGCGATGATGGTCGCATTGACGAAGGTCGGGAAGGCACTCTGCTTTGCAACGGCAATCCTCGCGGGTGGGTTCGCCGTCTTCCTGTTCGCAAGACTGGGCATCCTGGCGAGCTACGGCATCTTGTCCGGAACGGCCGTGATTGCCGCTCTCGCTGGTGACCTGCTGATCGGGCCCGCTCTTCTGGCGAAGGTGCCGGCGTTCCGACGACTGGAACGCGACCGAGAGGAGGCCAGATCGGACGACGACGAGCCGGACGGCGGACGTTCGAAGGCGGAAGAAGGACAAGCGGGGCGATGAAGCTCTTCTCGATCGTTGCGGTCTGTGTGACGAACCTTCTGATCGGAGCCCGGTACGTCTGGCTGATCCGAAAGGGCCGAATCAGCCCGGCGCTTGCGATGTGGGTCTTCTTTACGATCGCCGTCGTCGGAAGTCTCCTCACGTATCTGGGCGACGGCGAGTTCGGGCTTCTCGACAACATTCTGAATACGGCGGACGTGCTGCTGGTCGGCTTCGTCTCTGTAGCGATCGCGTTGTGGGGAGATCGGAGCACCCGATTCAGTCGATTCGATTATTACGGATGCCTGATCGCCGTCGTTGCTATCCTCATCATCTGGGCGGTGACAAGGGAGCATGCAGCGGCCCACGGAGCGATTCAGGCGATTCTCGTCATCGCGTACTTCCCGGTCGTTCGGCGTCTGTGGAGGTCCGACCGAAACACCGAATCGTTCACGATGTGGGTGGGTCTTCTCGTCGCACCGATCTTCTCGCTTCTCTCGAGTCGCGGGACGCTGGCGACGGTCTACGCCGCCCGCGCAATCGCGTCGAGTGGCTTTCTGCTGGTGCTGATGATGAGGACACGTCTGCGGGGGAGACGCGCTCGGCCGAGGGTGGCTAGGAACGGGCCTATGTAGGGTCCTGTCGGGCGCCCGCGGGGAACCGGGACGGGTCCCGGAAACAAACCCCGAGGCCGTCAGCCTCGCAGGTTCTCGGCGATCCAGGTGTCGACGATCTTCTCGAGGAGGCCGAGGGGGATGGCGCCGTTCATCAGAACGACGTGGTGGAACTCCTTCAGGTCAAACGCGTCGCCAAGCGCCTCGACGGCTCGCTCTCTCAGTTCGAGGAACGTGAAGAAGCCGACGTTGTAGGCGCACGCCTGCCCGGGGTACGAAGCATACCGGATCGACGTCATCGTCGATTCGGTTCGCCCCGTCGCCTCGGCGAGGTACTTCGCCGCCTCGCTCCATGTCCACCCCAGGGCGTTCAAGCCGACGTCGACGACGAGTCTGGCGGCGCGGACGAGCTCGAGTCGGAGACGGCAAAGGAATCCGATCGGATCCTCCTCGTACAGCCCGATCTCGGCCGCCAGTCTCTCGGCGTAGAGGGCCCATCCTTCGACGAACGCCTGAAACGTCGGGTGCCGCGTGTAGACGCTGCCGATCAGATCGCGACGGAACCTCGGAAGGTCGAGGTCGCGGGCGAGTGCGAGCTGAAGATGGTGGCCCGGGACTCCTTCGTGGTGCATCAGAACGGGCTCGTCGTAGGCGGTGTACGGGACGATGCTGACTAGACTGGTGACGATCTGTCCGGGGCCGGACTTGTCGATCGGTGGCTCCCGGTAGTACGCGGGCGGCCCGCTCCGATCGACGGTGATGACCAGCGGAGATTCCGGCAAGACATCGAAAGCGGTCCCGAGCTTCTCGTGTGCGGCGGCGATGAGGCGGTCGTACTCCTCGAGGAGTGGGATCCCTTCGAGGACCGGAACGTTCGCGGTGGTCAACCGACGGTCGAGCGCGGCCATGGTCAGTCCGGACGGCCAGCCGAGGACGCCGGTTGCGAAGGCTCGCATCTCCTCCTGCAGACGGGCAACCTCGCGCTCTCCGAGTTGGAAGATCTCCTCCGGCGTGATCGCCTTGGTGACGTGATGCTGCAGGAGGATCTGGTAGTACTCGACGCCTCGGTCGACTCCAAAGACGCCGACCGGGCCGGCGCGTCCATCGAGGGACGAAACGTAGGACCGGAGCGAGCGGTAGGCGGGAATCAGAGACGCCTCGATCGCATCGCGAGCGTCGTTGAGAAACGCCGCGCTCGAGCCCTCGTCGAGTCCCTGAAGCTGGTCAAGACGTTCCACAAAGGAAACGTAGACTCCGAGAGCCTCAGGATCGCATCCTCCTTCGCTCTCCGGCGGGAAGGTCTCGTCCAACTCGGCTAAAGCCAGGTCGATCGCGAGCTGAGTCGGGACGACGCCGTGAGCCTCTCGAGCTCTCAACGCGGTCAAGAGGTGGTCCATCCATCGATCGACCTCCCGAAGCCGCGCGACGTAGTCGGCGGCGTGCTCGATCGAATCGATCGGAAGACCCTGCAAAAGCTCGAGGGCGAGGTTCTGGACGCCGTAGCTCAGTGGCCCGATGGGGAAATCCCAAAAGGGGAAACCGCTTCGCGCGATCCGATCTTCGAGGAGCCAGTTGTAGGCTTCGAAGGTAATCCTCTGCGCGTCGGTCAGCGCATCGATGTCGACCTCACGAAGGATGTCGAGAATCGCTGCCTCGAGCCGGCCAGTTTCGGCGAAGGCTTCCGACGACAGGTCGGCCCACTGGTCGTATCTCTCCAATCCGTACTCGGAGGCGAGGGCCATTCCCCAGAGGGTGTCGGGATCGCGGAGGACGAGGTGTCGATACGAGGTCTCGACGAACGCATCGAACGGCAGCCCGCGCAGCGAGGCGATCGCTTCGTCGACCGGAATTGCAGCCTCAGCGATGCAGGACGGCAGGGCGAGCAGAAGGCCGAGGAGCAGAGCGCACGGGAGTGGACCGACGAATGTTCTACGGGCCTCCACAAGATTCCCCTTTCTCAAGTGAGTATCTCCGAGGCGACCGTCGCTTCGGGTCGTCTCTCCATCGTCATCCTGGGAGGACGCGGTGCGGGTTCTACGGCAAGCGGGGCACCGCGATCGTCGGAAGGGCAACGTTCGTCTGTCCTCCGAGCTGCGCGACGTAGCAGACGAGCAGGTAGGAAGTGAGCTGCTGGTACGCTGCGTGCACCGCGTCGAGCCGCGCCGCCGTGTACGCGTTCAGCCGAGTCGAGACGTCCTCGCCCTCGGTCTCCCAAGCGGCGAGGAGGGCGGCAAGGCGTCCTTGCTCGTCCAGGAACGTTGACTCGGCCGGGTCGCGGACCGAACGGATGTCCTCAAGAGCCTGAGCCCACCGGGCGCTTGCGAGATAGCCGGGAAGGATCATCGACCAGAACGGAAGAGAGAGGTCTGCGTCGGCGATCTTCGGCCATCCCCAGTCCGATGGGAGTTCGGTGACGCCGGAGTAGATCGGTACGTAGCACGACGTCGCCGCCGGCCCGAACGCGAACCACGCACAGCCGTTCAGGCCGAAAGGCTGCTCGGGCCTCGACTGATACAGACAACTGAAGGACGACCGTCGGCTGCTGATCGTCCGTTCCGGATCGAGTCCAAGGAGTTCGTAGAAGGCCGGATCGGCCATCGGAGAGGCGAGTGGGCTGATTCCGTCGTCCATTCTGAAGACGGGATCGGCCGTCACGTCGTAAGCGGTTCCGCGAAGAACGTCGCGCTGAATGTCCATGATGTCGCGCAGTTCGAGGGGGTGGTCCGGACGTACGGAGAACGGGATCGGATCGTCCGGAGCCAATTCGAGGGAGGGTGCGGCCAGATCGAACGCCCGCCATTCCCGGATCGAGCAGGGGGGGCAATCGGAGGGGGCATACGCCTCGGCCCAGTCAAATGGGCGCCCGCTTCCTGCGCTCCACCAGCCCATCGATTCGGCGAGAGAGACGACGTTCGGTGAGGCGAGGAACTCGTCCGGACGACATAGGTCGATCGTGTGGATGCGGCTTCGATTGGCGGAGATCCCGATGTGTCCGTCAGGGACGCGTTGCGCGCACCAGACCGCGCCGGGCTCGCCTGATCCCGGTCGCCAGTCCGGACCGGGGCCGAAGATCTCCAGGGTCCAGACTTCCGTCCCATCGGAGATCGCCAATTGCTCTCCCTCGATCGGGAACGAGCTGCCGTATCCGTACGTCTCGGCGAGGGTTCCGATGATCTGGACCGCCTCGCGAGCCGTCCGCGCTCGCTGAAGCGCCAGGCTCATCAATGCACGTTCAGGCCATACGGAGAAGGGGGCGAGCATCGCCCGCGGATTGCTCAGCTCGGGTCGCGTTCCGGCAAGCGTCGTTTCAGCGATGCAGAGGCCGTTTGCGTTCATCCCGCCGATGTGGGTTCCGCCGGGTCCGCCGAGGACATCGATGTACCGGTACGTCGATTCGACTTGCGGAATCCTCCCCAGGACTCGGGGCGTTGGTGCGTCGGATGCGAAGAAACCAGGGGCGCCTCGAATGATGGACTCCGTCTCCGAGGCGTACGTCTGCGAGGGCTCGATCCGGACTCCGGCGAAGATCCCCCCATCGCAGCTATACGTGAGGACGGTTCCGCCGTCCGCCGACGCGCCGGCGGCGACGAGCAGGTTGGTGCACGGGCTGCCCGGCAGCGAAGCGAGTGCGACGACTGAGACCAGCACCACGGTCGCAGCGGCCCGCCGCAGAGGACGCTCACGGTCCTCACCGGGAGTCGGTCGAAGGCTCATGGTCCCTCCTTCTCGTCAGGCGACTCGTCCGGCCGACCTACGCGGCGGGTCCCGCTCGCCGGAGGCACGGAGTTCGTCAATTGGTCCCCGCGTTTGCCCATCTGGAACTCGCGGATGTTCTCGAGCGTTGCCTCAGCCAGGTTCGCCTGCGCGACGTCGGTCAGCGATCCCTGATGACCGGTGATCATCACATTGTCGAACCTCGTCAGGCGTCCGAGCACGCCGTCGCTTGCGTCGTCTCGGGCGTCGTGTGCGATGCATTCCTCCTCCTCCTCGTAGACGTCGAGCCCGGCGTAGCCGATCTTCCGCGATTCCAACGCTCTGAGCAGCGCTTCGGTGTCCACGAGACCGCCTCGGGCGGTGTTGATCAGCATCACTCCGTCCTTCATCTTCGCGATCGCCTCCGCGTCGATCAGGTGATAGGTCTCCGCGGTGAGTGTGCAGTGGAGGCTCACGATGTCCGAGGACTCGAGGAGTTCTTCCAACTCGACGTATCGAACGCCGAAGCGATCGACCAGCTCGGGCCGTTCCGTTCTGCTGTGCGCGAGAAGTCTGCAGCCGAACCCGTGGAGGATCTCGAGAACGCGGGATCCGATCATTCCGGTTCCGATGACGCCCGCCGTCTTCCCGTGCACGTCAAACCCAACGAGCCCGTCCGACGAGAGGGACCCTTCGCGCACGCGGGCGTGGGCGCGGTGCGGGCACCTGTTGAGGGCCATCATCAGCGCGGCAGCGTATTCGGCGACGGCGTGCGGAGCCGTAGCGGGAACACGTGCGATGCTCATCCCGAGGCGATTGCACGCGTCGAGGTTCACGCCTTCGTAGTCGGTGCACTGGAGGGCGATCATCTCGACGCCGACCTCGTGTAGCGCCTCGATCACCTCGGCATCGAGAGCATCGTTCGGACCGACGACAATCACCCGAAAGGAGCTCGCCAGTGGGACGGTGTCGAGCGTCAACCTCGGTTGGAAGAATTTGAGTACGAAGCCGTACCGGTTCCTTTCGGTGTATAGGCGGTTCCTGTACGGATTGGCGCTGAAGAAGGCGACGTGCAAACCACGCTCCTCTTCCTTCGCGCGCAGGATGGCGGCCTCCGACGTCTCACGGGCGAGGTGACGAGACATGTTGGCGAGGAGACCTCGAGCGACCGAGCCTTCGCGCTCGATCAAGGCCTCGAAGCTGTCGTACGGGAGGACCCAGACGCTGCAGGCGGAGCAGGCCTGCAGTGTGGCGGTCCGCCTGCGATTCCCGAACAGCCCCATCTCGCCGGCGATATCGCCTCGTCGAAGGACGGTCACCTCGATCGGATCGCCCGCTCCGACCGACTTCAGTACCGCCACCTCCCCCGATTCGATAATGAACATCCGGTCGCCCGTCTCTCCCTCCGTACAGAGGGTGGCCCCCGCCTCGAAGGAGGAACGCTCGATCCTCTCCCGCAGGGCGAGGAGGGCAGGCTCCTCCAGCTCGGAGAACAACTGGGTCTGCCTCAGCAAGTCAAGCATGGTCTCCCGCTTTCGATCGGTCGCCTCGCGCACTCGACGTCGAGGAACGCGGAGGAATGAGTCTAGCACGACGTCTTGGATCCGATCCAGGGGAGGCGGCTACGGATTCCTCAGTTCTGGCGCAGACGGCCGATGACAGCCTGCGTTGTGAGGTCGAGACGAACCCGGCCTGACGTCGCGTGTTCATCGAAGATCCGCTTCGCATCCGCAGCGAAGCGGCTGTGGGTTCGACGGCTCCGTTCTGGAGCGGCGGCCGAGGAGGAAAGCCCACCGATGAATCGATCCCAGGTTTGGACGAGGTGCCAATCGAACCTCCCGCGTTCGGCCGATCCTGCCTCGACGTACCGTGGGATGATCTCCTCGTGTGTCGTCGCGGACCGGCCGGACGACGGCCGTCGATAGCGCTCGAACAGGCGGGCGGTCGCCTTGCCGATCGGGGACGGGGACGTTTCGGTCCAGAGGATTCCGACGCGTCCGTCGATGCGGAGGATCCTGGCGAACTCGCGACGCGCCTGGTCGGCTGAGAACCAGTGAAGTGCCTGTCCCACGACGACCGCGTCGACGGACTTGTCTGGGAGACCCGTCTTCTCGGCCGTGCCGGGGACGCTTCGATGGGAAGGGTGCGACCTCAGACGCGCGTCGGCCAGAGCGCGCATGGCATCGTCCGGTTCGATGGCGTAGAGGATCCGAGCACACCCGATGAGCCGTTCCGTGAGAGCTCCCGTTCCGGATCCAATCTCCGCGAGATCCCTTTCCGGCCCGAGTTGTGCATGGTCCACCAAGAAGTCGATCGCGGCCGGCGGATAGCTCCATCGGTGTTCGGCGTACAAGTCAGCGCGATCTGCGTACGGGCTTTCGATCGGCATGTCAGGATGATACGGGCGAGACGCGCTCCGAAGGAAGGCGGGCGCTACGGGTCGCGCGTTTCGCTCGTTACGCGACCGGCACGGGCCCGAGGAACTCCTCGTCCGGCGGGGGACCTTCGTATTCGCCACGGTAGGCCGGAGGAAGGAGCTCGGCGAGTCGATACATGATCTCATCGGCGATTCGCTGGCGGATGTCGGACGTCAAGGGGGCGCGCACGGAACGGACCACGAAGGGCTCGCCGACCCTCACGTGGAACGGGGTTCGCCGGAGGCGGCGAAGGTTCCGACGAAGCGTTTCGCCACCGTGGAAGACGAGGGGAAGAAGGGGGGCTCCGCTCTTCCGCGCGAGCGTCACAATGCCTGGCCGCCCGCGCTGCAAGCGCCCGTGACCACTTCGTGTTCCTTCGGGTGCAACGCCGAGGATCCGGCCCTCCTTCAGAGCGGATAGCGCGCGGCGAAGCGCGGCGACGTCCGTCTCGCCACGACGAATTGGGATCGCCTCCCATCGGTCCAACAGCCAACCGAGGATCGGTTTGTCCCAGGACTCCGACTTCGCAAGACCGATCACGCGTCGGTCTCGGAGGCGGGAACGGAGAACGAGAATCTCGAGGTTATTCACGTGGTTCGTCGCAAGGATCAGCGGCCCGTGCCTCGGGACCTTCGCCAGATCCTCGGCGTCGACGTGACAGAGAAGGCGAACGAGAAGGCCGATCAATCCGTCGACGAACCGTGTGGCCAGGGTCATTCGCCATCACCCTCTCGACAGACGATCTGGATCTTCTTGGGAAGGATCTCCATCGTCAGCTGGATTCCCTCTGTACAGAGCGTCTCTCCGTCCGCGTGGGCCGGGAGGCCGCCGGCGACCGCGGTGACGCGAACCTGCCCTGTGCGGCCGATTCGGATGGCCGGGTCGCTCGCTTGAGTCCCCTTCATGAACTTCGGAATCAGGGTGAAGATCCTCCGACGGCTGACCTCCTTTGCGATGCACAGGTCGAAGAGCCCGTCGTCGATCTCGCTCTCCGGTGCCATCATGAACCCACCTCCCATGCGTCGTCCGTTCATCACGGAGATGAGAAGAGACTTCTGCTCGAAGGATTCCTCCGAGTACTCGATCTTCGTTCGCGGGGCTCGGTAGTAGAGGAAGATCGTTCTCAGGGCGGCGACGAGGTAACCGGCGAACCCACGGAGTCGCTTGAGCTTCGCCGCTTCGAACCCGACGACTGCGTCAAAGCCGATACCGATGCCGTTGCCGAAGTACCTTCCTTCCGGAACCGACTCGCCCTCGACGAAGCCAACGTCGATCGTTCGACGTTGGCCTTCCGCCAGCGACGCACACCCCGACTCGAGATCGAGTGGGATGCCGGCCCCGAACGAGAAGTCGTTCCCGCGGCCGACGCAAAGGGTGCCGAGCGCCGCCGTTCCGATCCCGTCGCGTTGGGCGCGCATCAGGCCGTTGAGGACCTCATTCGCCGTTCCGTCGCCACCGACCGCGACGACGACGCCGATCCCGTCCCGCACGGCCTGTAGTGCGAGTTCGGCGGCGTGCCACGGTCGTTCGGTGAAGACGACATCGAAGGGAAGTCCCCGGCTTCGGAGGGCTTCCTCAATCGTTGGGACCGCTCGAGCCGCGGCCCCTCCGCCCGCGGTCGGGTTGACGATCAGTCTGTGCCGTTCCACCCGTCTGCCTCCCTCGTCCTCCCGCGCGGGCCGATTTGGCCCGGCGTCCGGTTCGCCCGATTCGGGAATCCTAGCCTCTCGAGGCACGGTGCGCCAAGGTGGGCGACCGGGCCATCCCCGGTCGATGGGGGAAGAGACTCGGTCGGGCGTGTGGAGACTGGGACGGTGTACGATGTACGAGGTTTGTGCCAATCCGGTTACCTCAGGACAGGACGAGACGATTCCGGGGGGCGGTGTAGGGTCTGACCCTCGGATTAGCGAAGGAGGAGCGGTGGGTGTTCGTACGCGTTCGAGAAAGGCTCGGCGTATGGCCTATCTTGCGCTGTGCATCGTGTTGCCCGCTGTAGGAGCCGCAACGGCGTCGGACGGCGGAACCTTCCCCGCCGAGTTGGCGGCCGAACTCGATGCACTGGTCGCCGAGTACATGGCCCGAGGGCTGACTCCGGGAATCGCAGTCGGAGTTCGCATAGGCGACGCGCGCTGGGCCGGAGCGTACGGCGCGGCCGACGCGGAGACCGGCGCGCCCTTGACGATTGCCAGTTCGTTCTACATCGGATCGTTGACGAAACAGATGACGGCGGCGGCGATCCTTCGCCTCGTCGAAGAAGGTCGGCTGTCGCTGGAACAGACGGTCGATTCGATCCTGGATGACGTCCCTGAGGCCTGGGCAGGGATCACGATCCACCACCTGCTGACGCACACGGCCGGGATCAAGTCCTACGGGAGTCTTCCTTACGATCTCGGCGAAGGTGCCCTGCCGAGCCGTGCCTTGGTCGGGTTCATCGCCGCGGTCGACCCGGTCTACGCGCCGGGCGAAGGCTATCTCTACAGCAGCGCCGACTATGCGATTCTCGGGTACGCGATCGAACGGCGAAGCGGCCTCCCGTTCGGCGGATTCCTGGATCTGCATCTCTTCAGGCCGCTCGGGATGTCAGACAGCGGCTTCTGGGTCGACGATCGCCCCGAGGACCTCGTCGTTGGTCACTCGGTCTACGTCGATGGAGCCGCGACCTTCATTCCATCGGTCAACGTCAGCGCGGGTCTCGGCGCTGCATGCGTTCACAGCACGGTCGACGATCTTCTGACCTGGCAAGAGGGCCTTGTCTGCGGTCGAGTAGTCTCTCCCGCGTCCTATGTGCTGATGACGACGCCGGCGACGATCGATCCCCCGGACGGTCCGGTGGAGACCATCAACTACGGCTACGGCCTTGAGCTCGATGTGGGCCCGAACGAACGACCGATCGCAGTCTGGCATGGCGGAGGGAACGGCGGGCAGATCAGCTACATCTGGTGGATGGCCGACCGCGACGTTGCGTTCGTAGTGCTTCAGAATTCGGACGGCCTCTACTACGAGTTGCTGGAGTCGATCAAGCGGGTTCTCATCGGCTGTTCCGAATAGGCGTGTGAACCTGGACGGTACGGGTCCGATCCTCTTCCGGCGGGAGAACAGGGGGTGACTGCGGATCGTGATGCGATCGCGGTTCCGGCGAGCGTCGGGAGATGTCGTGGAACGCTCGCTCAGTCTCCCTCGTCGCGGGCGCGGTCGGCCTTGCGGCGGGCGTGGTTCCGGCGTGCCTTGGCGCGATTGCCGCAAGTCGCCATGTCGCACCATCGCCGGCTGTGGTTCCTGCTCCTGTCGATAAACAGCCATCCGCAAGTCTCATCAGCGCACTGGCGGACGTGCTGCAGAGACTCGGATGTGAGCAGGGCAACAGCCCGTCTCGCGATTTCCCACACCGGCCAGTCAAGCTCGTTGCCCTTCGTCTCATCGAGGAACCAGGCATAGCGGCCCTCGGAAGGTTCCAGCCGGGAGTGTGCCGCCGCACGTCGCGCAAAGGACGTGATCGCCTCGAGGTCGGGCGGATTGGGCGGTCGGGCGACCGCCCTCGCGAAGGACCGCGTAGAGGTGCGTGCGCAGGGAGCGCGCCTTGGTGAGGACTCGGGCGGCGTCGGCGGTGCGGTCCGCTGCGGATCGTGACAGGCGGGCCGCGTCTTGGCGGGACAGAACCCCCGCCATCACGCTCCAGTCGAGAAGGTCCTGGTACGTCGAGAGACGGTCGGTCGTGTCCGTGCCGAGCCAGGACTCCAGCGTGTTGATGAAGTCAACGCATGGATCCCCGCCGACGAAACTGAACCGATCCGAAGAGGCGTTCGCATCACGGTGCTGAAATGTTGCCTCTGACTGAGTCATCAGCCTTTCGCCGCCTTTCGTGGTCCGTCAGTGTGCCGTGCGGGATGTCGCATTCTATTGGGCATTGGGTGGACATCCAAAGTCGGCGTGCGTGCGGCGGAGGGTTGAGGATGGGGAGTATACGTAGTATTATATACGTATACTGCATTCATGGAGGTCCGATGAAGCTGACCCTGTACGTGCCGGACCCGCTCTTCGAGCGGCTCGAGCGATTCAGAGACCGAATCAACGCCTCGGCGGTTCTACAGCGCGGCCTCGAAAACGAGCTCATGGCTCTCGAAGCAGCGAAATCCTCCGATGGAGAGGCCATGGAGCGCGCGATCTTGCGCCTCCGCCGTGAGCGGGACGCCTTGCACGAGAATCTTCGCGAGCGTGGTCAGGCCGAGGGAATGGCCTGGGCACTCTCGGCCGGTTACGCGGACCTGGCAGGGATCGCGCAGGTCGTCGAGCGCTATGAATCGAAGATTCGTTCGAACCCCGCGGCGTCGTACAAGCTGGTTCGCCAGGCGCCGCGTCGCCTGTTCGCGGAGGTCAGGCATCCCGCAAAGGCGGATCCACTCGTCGAGCGAGAGGCGTTTTGGATGGGATTCCTTGAGGGGTTGATGCGCGTTTGGCGGCGGCTCTCCGAGCCTGACCGATCGGAAGGCGAAGAGCGGGCGAACGAGCCGGATACCGGCCAAATCGGTGCGGAGTGTCTCTAAGAGGTACGGATGAGGAGCAATCGGCGTGAGCGCGGCGCCGGCTTCACCCGTGTGGACGCGAGGGAACTCGGCCCGGCGATCGCCGAAGGGCGTACGGCGGTTGTCCATGCGTTCGGCGCCGAGCAGGTCATCAAGGCCTTCCGGGATGAGATCCCCAAAACCGATGCGCTGATCGAGGCGGCGATATGCCGAGCCGTCTCGGATCTCAATCTTCCCATGCCCCGCTTCGTCGACATCGTTGAGATCTCGGGCGGATTCGGACTCGTCTTTGATCGGATCGACGGCTTGACGATGGTGGACGGATCGGCGGGGAACCGCTGGCGCTACGCGAGGCTTGGGTGGAGCCTTGGACGGATCCACGTGCGATTGCACGCGGTGCGGGCCCCCCAAGGCACTGCAATCCCCGCTCAGAAGACGCGCCTTCGAGAGAAGATCGATGGTGCGGCGGAAGGTCTCACAGCGGAGCTCCGCGCTGCCGCGATCGCGCGCCTCGACGCCCTTCCATCGGGAGATCGAATCTGTCACGGGGACTTCCATCCGGAGAACGTACTCATCGCTGACGGTCAGACGTTCGTGATCGATTGGATCGATGCGGCGATCGGGAGCCCGCTCGGAGACGTGGCGCGAACGGTTGTCCTCGTCTGGCTGAATCCTCTTCCGGATCGGACACGCGATCGCTTGCAGGGTTGGCTCCGGCGGTCTTCCTTCCTGGGATCGTATCTTGCAGCGTACTTCCTCCTTTCACGGCGGAGCTTGAGAGCGCTCCGTGCCTGGATGCCCGTCGTCGCAGCCGGGCGGCTCCGCGAACTCAAGCAGGGGGAGACAGCGCGGCTTCGCGCGTATCTCGAGCGGGCTCTGCGGAAGACCCCGCTGGCGCGGAACCTGCCCCGTCGAACTCGGGGAAGACGGTGCGCGTGACCAAGTCGAGCCTCCGCGGCCTCGGCTCCTTCGCCTTCGTCAGCCTCGGGCAATTCCTCTCACAGATCGGGTCGGTCATGGCGTCTCTTGGACTAATGTTCTGGGCGTACGAGATCACCGGCCGCGCCACGGAACTGGCAATGCTCGGATTCTTCTCGTTGCTTCCTCCGGTTCTCTTCGGGCCTCTGGCCGGCGCACTGATCGATCGATGGCCGCGGAAACGTCTTCTCATCGCATGCGACTTGCTCGCCGGCCTCGGATCGGGCGTCGTCCTTTGTCTCCTGTGGAGGGGCGCGCTCCAGATCTGGCACCTGTACGCGCTGTCATTCGCGTCTGCGCTCTTTGGAACCCTTCAGGGGCCTGCGTTTCTGGCTTCGGCGACGATGATGGTTCCGAAGCAGCACTATGCGCGTGCCAGCGGGCTCATGTCGCTCTCCGGGAACGCCTCGGCCGTGGTCGGCCCCGGACTCGCGGGCGTCCTTTTCGCTGTGATCGGATTGCGAGGACTCCTCTTCGTCGATTTCGCGACGATGCTCCTCGCGGTAGGTTCGCTTGCCCTCGTAAGGGTCCCGGAGCCGGAGCGGAGTCGCGCGAGCGCGTCAGAAGGAGTGCTCGAAAGGCTTCTGGAAGACGTCCGGGCCGGCTTCTCGTTCCTGAGGGAAAGCCGGCCTCTACTCTCGGTCCTATCTCTCTTCGCCGTGGCGAATGTTTTCGCCAGCGTCTACGAGACATTGTATCGACCGCTGGTTCTGGCACGAACGGCCGGAGATGAGATTGCCATGGCGACGACCCAATCGCTGATGGGAATCGGCGGGATTGCGGCGGCTGTGGTTGTCAGCCTCTTTGGAAGCCCTCAGAAGAAGATGTACGCGATGCTTGGCTCCTTCGCTCTCGGTAGCGTGTTCCGCGCGGTCTTCGGCATCAACGCGGGGTATTCGGTTATGGCTGCGTCCGCACTTCTGAGTTCGTTGCTCTTCACCTATGGGGGGAGCTGCAGCAATGCGCTGTGGCAGACGAAGGTTCCCCCGGAGCTTCAGGGGCGCGTTTTCACGACTCGGTTCGCCCTCGCCAAGGTGCTGGCTCTGTTCACGCGTGCGCTTTCCGGCCCCTTGGCGGATCGCGTCTTCGAGCCGGCAATGGCTGGCGGGAGGCCGCTGGCCGGCGCCCTGGGATGGCTTGTCGGAGTCGGGAAGGGTGCCGGGATCGGGCTGTTCATCTCACTGACGAGTTTCGCCACCTTCGGCCTTCTGGTCTGGGGCTTCCTAAGACGGGAGATCCGGGAAATCGACACGACGGCTCCCGACCACGACGAAGCCCCCACCGCGTGACGTCCAGAGCGCAGCTTCTGTGGTTGAAGCGCGATCCGAAGGATTCGAGGCTGTGTACGGCGAGGAACCTCAATGAAGATCCGGCGCAATTGCTTCCAGACAGCGAAGGACCTCGCGAGCGAAGCCGTGGACGCATTGAGACGTGGCGGTGATGAGGGTGAAGCCGGTACTCGGGCTGCTCGATGTCACGACGCAGTCCCAAATGAAGGTGCCGCCTGCTTCTTCGATGATTCGCACGGAGTTGGGTGTGGGAGCGTCATCCGCATCCCCGGGGGCGATCGTCGCCTTATGACCGGCGATCAAGTCGAGCTCGACCAAGACCGAGACGCCTTGCCCGAGACCGCCGACAACCTTCCCAGCGGATGCAGCGAGGGTGAGGATCGCTCTTGCCCGTTCGTCCGCGATGATTCCATGGTGTGAGTGACCGCCCGGGACAAGGAACGCGTCGTAGGAGTCTACATCGACGTCATCGTAAGTCAGGATCACGTCAAGGGCGTAGCGTGAGAGGGATGGGGCGGCGCTCGAAGTCTGACAGGCGACGTAATCCTCCCAGAACTCGTGTGTATGCGCCCGGTCGCTCGCGACGTCCACTCGGACGCCCTCCTCTCGAAGAAGGTCGAGGATCGGGAAGAACTGGCGAGCGACGACCCACTTGGTCGGAACCACGAAGAGGACTGCGGTCTCGGCAGACGCCGAGAGAGAGACGAAGAGAAGCAGAAGGGCGATGAGCTTCCCAGCTCCAGGCATTGTCGTATCAGTCTATCGGAGAACCGGTCGAGTGACGACCGTTAGACCGGGTTCTCGGAGGGAGCACCCGTGATGGATCGCCGATGCAGTCGCTTCGGGAGCCCGTCGTCCGGGGAAGCGCGAAGGGGTGGCGATCGTCGCGGATTCGTCCGGCGTCGCATGAACGCGCATCTTGCGGCGAAACGACCATGGAGCCCGAGGCGCGGCCGGGGCTTGACGAGGCGGTCGTCGGCGCATAGCGTTGAGGATCCATCGATCCGAGGACTCGAACAGGGGGTGCGCAATGGAAACGATCCATGGGATGTTCGACCGGTCCGCCGAGAGGTTCCCCGACCACGTCGCGGTACGGAACGTGGCAGAGGTCTCGTGCGAGCCCGCAGAGGTCACCTATGAGGATCTTGCACGTGAGAGTCGTTCGCTCGCCTTCGGATTGGCGGAGATCGGCGTCGAGAAGGGCGATCGCGTCGCCCTCATCTCGCCTCCCCGGATTCGATTCGCCGCAGCGGTCTTCGGCGCCTTGAGGCGCGG
>Ga0180432_10001516_pt1 | contig 36537 bp, 32 predicted proteins | sample SS_ome_10_FD_132414 | JGI IMG/M metagenome (GOLD analysis project Ga0180432, IMG submission 132414) | Hypersaline lake sediment archaeal communities from the Salton Sea, California, USA - SS_1_MS_2 metaG | ecosystem: Environmental > Aquatic > Non-marine Saline and Alkaline > Hypersaline >... | reverse complement strand
CGGACAGGATCCGGCACTGAGTCCACGGCACGGAGGCCGGTGCGAGATCGCACAAGGCAGGAGTATTCGTATGCGGCAAGGGTCGAAAAAGGACCTTGACAGGTCGTCGAAACTCATAGAAGGCCCGAAGTGTCGATTCGTCGGAGGACATGGCGAGAATCTCCTTTCTTGCGGACGATCCGTCCACGGACAATGAGTCACATCGTTTCTGCCGGCCTTTGAAACCTTGGCTGTCGTTTGTCGCGGCGGGCGGGGCGCGGTAGGATGGGGGCCGCGCTCGCGAGCGGCGCGGGCGGGTGAAGGACTCTGCTGCCGGGAGGTGTGGTGGTGAATCTCAACAGACGTGACATGATGAAGCAGATGGCGGGCGCCGCGGCGGTGGCGATGATGCCGCGGGGCGCGTGGGCGCGAGAGGCCGGGGGCGGCAACTGGCCGAAAAAGCCTAACGTGATCATCATTATTACCGACGACCAGGGCTACGGGGAGGTGGCCTGCCACGGCAACAAGGTCATCAAGACGCCGAACCTCGACGCCCTGCACGCCGAGTCGGTGCGCTTGACGGCCTTCCACGTCAGCCCGACGTGCGCGCCGACGCGGACCAGCCTGATGACCGGCCGTCACGAGTTCCGCTCGGGCGTGACGCACACGATCAACGAGCGCGAGCGGATGGCGCTGGCCTCACCCACCATGCCGCAAATGCTCAAGGACGCCGGCTACACCACGGGGATTTTCGGCAAGTGGCACCTCGGCGACCAGGAGCCGTACCAGCCCAACAATCGCGGGTTCGACGAGGTGTTTATTCACGGCGCGGGGGGGATCGGGCAGAGCTACCGCGGCAGTTGCGGTGACGCGCCGGGCAACAAGTACTTCGACCCGGCGATCCGTCACAACGGCTCGTTCGTCAAGACCAAGGGCTTCTGCACGGATATCTTCTTCACGCAGGCCCTGCGGTGGATGAAGGCCGTCAAGACCAAGGGCGACAAGCCGTTCTTCGCGTACATCACCACGAACGCCCCTCACGGCCCGCTGATCTGCCCGGACAAGTACAAGAAGCCGTACCTCGCCGCCGGGCTCAGCAGCGGCCACGCCGCGTTCTACGGCATGATCACGAACATCGACGAGAACGTGGGCATTCTGCTGGGCAAGCTGGACGAGTGGAAGATTGCCGCCAACACGCTGGTGATCTTCATGACGGACAACGGGTCGGCCCAGGCCGGTGGCAGCGGGCGGCGGCGGGCGCGCAAGAAGGGCAAGGCCCAGCCCGCCAAGCCGGCCAGGGGCCTGTTCAACGCGGGCATGAAGGGCAAGAAGGGTTCGGCCAACGAGGGCGGCACCCGCGTGCCGTGCTTCGTCCGCCTCAAGGGCACCACGCCCGGAGGCGCGGACGTCGGGGCGCTGACCGCCCACATCGACATCTTCCCGACGCTGGCGGAGATCTGCGGCGGCAAGCTGCCGACGACGGTAAAGCTCGACGGGCGAAGCTTCGCGCCGCTGCTGAGGAACCCCAAGGCCCCGTGGGCCGACCGGTTCCTCTTCGTTCACCGCGGGCGCTGGGCCAAGGGCAAGGCGGCCCAGTCGAAGTACGGCGCCTGCGCCGTTCGCACGCAGCGGTTCCGGCTGGTGGGCAACAGGGAACTGTACGACATCGCCGCCGATCCCGGGGAGACGACCAACGTCATCTCGAAGCATCCGGACCAGGTGGCGAGGATGCGCAAGGCCTACGACCAGTGGTGGTCGGAGGTCCTTCCGGCGATGGTCAACGAGGACGCGCCCGTGCCGAAGGAGAACCCCTTCAAGGTCCTCTACCGCACCCAGGCCGCCTCGGCCAAGGGCATTCCCGCCTGGCCCGTCACCCCCGCCGCCGCGGACGTGTGAACACAGCCGGAGCACACAGCCATGGACTGGAACATCGCCGACGACAAGGTTCAGGCCGGTGCGTGCGCGGCGGCCGACGGGGCGGCACGCCTTCGCACCGCGCTGGCCGAACGCGGTCGCGCCGGGATCGTCGTGGCCACCGGGGCCTCGCAGTTCGATATGCTGGCCTCGCTCGTCAAGGCCCCCGACGTCGACTGGTCGAAGGTCACCGCGTTTCACCTGGACGAGTACATCGGGCTGGAGATCAGTCATCCGGCGTCGTTTCGGCTGTATCTCTGGCAGCGGTTCGTCAGCCAACTGCCCCTGCCGCCGGCGGCATTCCATTACATCGACGGGCGGGCGGAGCCCGAGGCCGTCTGCGACGCACTCGGCCGGACCCTGTCGCGCTGCGCGATCGACGTGGCGTTCATCGGCATCGGGGAGAACGGGCACCTGGCCTTCAACGATCCCCCGGCCGACTTCGAGACCGAGCGGCCGTACCTTGTGGTGGACCTGGACGAGGCCTGCCGACGCCAGCAGGTCGGCGAGGGGTGGTTCGCGACGCTGGACGACGTGCCGACCCAGGCGATTTCCATGTCGATTCGGCAGATCATGGCCTCGTCGGCGATCGTGTGCACCGTGCCCGACACGCGCAAGGCGCAAGCCGTGCGCGACGCCGTCGAGGGACCCGTCACGCCTGACGTGCCGGCCTCGATCCTCCAGACCCACGACCGCGCCACGCTGTACCTCGACAAGGAATCCGCCGCACTGCTGAGCAGCCCATGAGCGACCAGGACCCACCCGGCTTTTTCGACCTGCAGGTCAACGGCTACGCGGGCGTCGACTTCAACGGCGACGACCTGAGCGGCGAGCAGCTCCACCGGGCCTGCGAGCGTCTGGCCGCCGACGGCGTCGACGGCATCCTGGCCACGCTGACCACCGACGACGTGCCTCGCCTGGCCGGTCGGCTCGAACGGCTGGCGGCCCTGCGCGAGCAGGACCCGCTGGCCCGGCGGACGATCGCGGGGGTCCACGTCGAGGGCCCGTTCATCAGCCCGGTCGCCGGGTTCCGCGGCGCGCACCCGCAGCGCTTCATCCACCCGGCCGACGTCGACGAGGCCAGGCGGCTGCTGGACGCCGGGGCGGGACTGGTCCGGATGGTGACCCTGGCTCCGGAGTGCGACGCGGGGCTGGCCGTCACGCGACTGTGTGCCGACGCCGGCGTCGTCGTCGCCGCCGGACACTGCGACCCGGCCCTGGACGAGCTCCGGGCCGCTATCGACGCCGGGCTGACCGTCTTCACGCACCTGGGCAACGGCTGCCCGCTGGAGATGCCTCGGCACGACAACGTCATCCAGCGGGTGCTGTCGCTGGGCGGGAGTCTCTGGCTGACGTTCATCGCCGACGGGGCGCACATCCCGCTGTTCGCCCTGGGCAACTTCCTGGCCCTGGCGGGGCGCGATCGGGCGGCTGTCGTCTCCGACGCGGTGGCCGCCGCCGGACTCGGACCCGGGACCTACCGGCTCGGCCGGAGAGAAGTGGTCGTGGGTGATGACATGATCGTCCGCGGCCCGGACGGGTACCTCGCCGGGTCAGGGGTCACCATGGCCCGCTCGGCGGCGAACCTGCGGGAGCATCTCGGGCTCTCGGACGACACCGTCCGGCGTCTGACGTCGACGAATCCCCGCCGCGCGATTGGGTGCTGACTGCGGGTGCTGCGGACGTTACTCAACAGGTAGCGCCCAACGCCCCCGGGTTCCACCTGGGGGGTGTTTGCGGATGAGCATTGTCCTCCGGGATCCTGCAAGGGGAAGGACACGCGATCGAACGTACCCCCCGGGTGGAACCCGGGGGCGTTGGGACCCGCGCCGTCAGCTCGCCACCGGTTCGAGTTCCTGCTCGAGGTGATGGTGGGCGTCCTCGAAACGGACGCTGATCCGCTTCGAGACGCCGCGCTCCTGCATCGTCACCCCGTACAGCACGTTGGCCGTCGCTATCGTGCGCTTGGCGTGGGAGATGATGATGAACTGGCTGGAGGCGACGAACTCGCGGACGAGCTGGCTGAACCGCTCGGTGTTCGCCTCGTCGAGGGCGGCGTCGACCTCGTCGAGGAGGCAGAACGGGGACGGCCTGGACTTGAAAATGCTGAACAGCAGCGCCAGGGCCGTCAGCGTCTTCTCCCCGCCGGACATCAGCGACAGGCTGCGGAGTTCCTTGCCCGGCGGCATGCCGACCACGTCGATCCCGCTCTCGAGCACGTGATCGGGTTCGGTCAGGATGATATCGGCCCGCCCGCCCCCGAACAGCTTGCGGAAGAGGGTCTTGAAGTTCTCGCGGACGGCCTGGAAGGTCTCGCTGAACAACTGCCGGCTCTCGCGGTTCAGCCGGCGGATCAGGTCGTTGAGCTGCTTGTGCGACTCCTGCACGTCCTTGATCTGCCCGGCGTACAGCGCGTGGCGGGCTTCGAGCTGCTCCTGCTCGGCGATCGCGTCGAGGTTCACGTTGCCCAGCCTGCTGATCTTCCCGTCCAGCTCGCGGACCTCTTCGGCCACCGCGTCCCAGTCACGCTGCGCGTCGTGCGTGTAGGTCTTGGCCAACTCCAGCAGGTCCATACCCATGTCTTCGGCGGCCCGGTCGATCAGGTTGGCGATGTTCGCGTCGATCTCGGTGATTTCGACGTGTCGGGTGTTGACGCTTTCGACGGCCCGCTCGTGGCCGGTGCGCTGCTCGGCGATCTGTCGGCGTATCTCCTCGATGCGCTCCTTGATGCCGGTGCGGCTTTCCTCGATATCCTCGGCGTCCCGGCTGATCGTCTCGTGCTGAGCGTAGAGTTCGTCGATCTGCGCCCTGGCGTTCTCGACGGCGGTTTCGGCCTCGGCTCGGCGGCGGCGCAGGGCCTCCATCTCCGACCGGGCCGCGTCCAGGTCCCGGGTCATCTGCTCGCCCTGGCGGGCAAGCGAGGCCACCGCGTCGGTCAAGGCCTGGGCCTTGGCCTGGGCCTGCCCGCGCGTGACCTTGGCCTCGGTGATCTCGTCTCCCTGCGCCTGAAGATCCTGCCGCAACGCGGCGATCCTCGCCTCCAGAATCCGGCTGTGTTCCTGACGCTCGGCGTTGAGCCGATCGAGTTCCTCGGCCTTGCCGCGGGCCTCGTGTTCGGCCCCGGCCGCCGAGGCGATCTCCTCGGCGACGTGATCGAGGTCCTTGGCGATGACCGGCTCTTCCCGCTTCAGGTCGGCTATCTGTTCGTCGATCTTCTCGAGGCGTCCGCCGCAGGCGGTCAGCTCCATGCTGTCTTCGTAGATCGCCGTGCGCAGGCCCTGGAGGACCTGGTCGAGATGCTCGCGTCGGCCCCGGGCCTCCTGGCAGCCGTCCTCGAGCTCCGCGATCTGCGCGTCGAGCTGCCGTTGCCGAGACGCCAGTTCGACCAGTTCGCTTCGGCGGGTCACGACGCCGGCGGCGCGGTCGGTCCGGCCGATGCGGACGTGTCCGTCGGCCTCGACGAGGTGTCCTTCGAGCGTGACGAAGCGATATCCGCGCGGGGCTTGGCCGGCGACGGCCCGGGCATCGGCGAGCGTCCGGACCACCAGGGTCCGGCCCAGGGCGCGCCACATCGCGGGCGCCAGCCAACTGTTGAATCGCACCCAGTCGATCGCGCGGGCCAGGACCTTGTCGCAGGCGGCGGCGTTGAAGTCGTCCGCCAGGGGGCCCATGCGGTCGAGGCACCAGACCTCCACGTGCCCGTTGTCGCCCAGCACCCCGGCCAGGTCGTCTTTCGCCTCGGCCAGGTCGGCCCAGCGTTCGGCGATCAGGTGCTGGTCGGCCCCGGCCAGGGCGGCCTCGATCAGCGGCGCGTGGTCGAGTCCGACCTCCAGGAAGTCGCCCAGCATGCCTCGGATGCATGCCAGCCGCCCGTCGGAGCGGGCCTCGAGCACCCGGCGGACCCCGCTGCCAACGCCTTCGAGACGGCGCTGCATTTCATCGAGCGCGGCGGCTCGGCTGTGCAGGGCGCTGCGTTGTTCTCGGCAGGCGGCGAGCCTGTCCTGGATCGCGTGTCCGGTCCGGACGGCGTCCTGGAAGGCCTGGTGGGTATCGGCCAGACGCTCGCGGGTAGCCGACAGGGCCTCCTGCACGTCGGCGTGCCGGGCCTCGATCTCGCCCCGTTCGGCCAGCAGCCCCCCCACGGCGTCGGACACTTCCCGGGCGCGGCCGGTCAGGCGCTCTCGCCTGGAGGCCAGGTTATCCCGCCGGATCGTCGAGGCGTGCACTTCGTTGTGGAACTGTCCGGCCCGGCGGATCAGGTCCATCGTGCCGTTGGTCTCGTCCTCGAGGTCGGCCTGGAGTCGGGCCAGTTCCAGTTGGGCCGCCTGGTGGGCCTCGTGGAGCGTTTCATACCGGCGGTTCATTTCGTCGGCCTGCGCCTCGGTGCGGGCGAGGTCCTCTCGGCGCGTGCCGAGATCGGTCCGGGTCGAGGCGATTTTCGCCTCGAGCGCCTCGGTCCGGACGGCTATCGCCGCGATCTGCCCGCCGCAGTCCTCGATCCTCGCGGTCTGCGCCTCGGCGCGCTCCTGCCAGGTGGTAATCTGCCCGCCCACGGTGGCGATCCGGACCTGGAGTTGGCGGGCGCCGCGTTCGAGGTCTTCGGCCTCGGCCTCGGCGGCGACGCAGGAGGCCGACAACTGGTCGATTCGCGTGTCGATGGCCGACAGGGCGTCGTTGTCGTGGTTCAGCCGGGTCTGGCATGCGACCCGGCGGGCCGACAGCGTGTGGTACTGGGCCAGGACGTGAAGGCTCTTGAGTTCCTTCAGCCGAGAGGCGTACAACTGGTAGTTGCGGGCCTTGCCCGCCTGGTACTTGATGGACCGCAGTTGCCTGGCGGCCTCGTTCAGCACGTCGGTCAGGCGCAGCAGGTTCTGCTCGACGCGCTCGAGTTTCCTGGCGGCTTCCTTTCTCCTGGCCTTGTATCGGCTGATGCCGGCGGCCTCGTCGAAGATGTTCCGCCGCTCCTCGTGCGTGCCCTGGAGGAAGCCCTCCACCTGGCCCTGCTCGATCACCCCGTAGGCCTTGGTCCCGATGCCCGTGTCGAAGAACATCTCGCGGATGTCCTTGAGTCGGCAGGTGGTCTTGTTGATCAGGTACTCGCTGTGTCCGCTTCGGAACAGGCGCCGCGTGATGGCGACTTCGGCCGGCGGGGGCCCGGACGCGCTGGACACGTCCGGGCGAAGCTGCCCGTCGGTGTTGTCGAACACGAGCGTGACCTCCGCCCGCCCGGACGCCCTGCGGGCGGCCGAACCGTTGAAAATCACGTCCATCATCTCCGTGCCCCGAAGGCTCTTGGCCGACTGCTCCCCCAGGACCCACTTGACCGCGTCGACGACGTTGCTCTTGCCGCACCCGTTCGGGCCGACGATGCAACTGACCCCGGCATCAAACTCGAACTCCGTCCGATCGGCGAAACTCTTGAACCCCGCGGCGATCAGCTTCTTCAGTTTCATCGTTCGCGTCTTCCTTAACGCCTGAAACGTTCCGTCTGGTCCATGATTCGGCGGCCGCACCCGGTTCGACAGGTCAGTCCGGGCGAATGCCCGTCCCGTCGGCGTCCGGGATTCTGTCTGATTCGGCGATGGCCTGCAACTCAAACCGGGCGTTGATCCCGCCGGTCTTGGATCGGCACAGTCCTCGCAGGACCCTGAGGACCTGGCTGTAGGTCAGCGAGAGGGCCTTGACCGTCCCGTCGCGGTTGCGGTCCGGCAGCCCGCCCAGCGTCTGGATAAGCTCGGTCGTCTTGAAATCGATGTACAGCATATCGCTGGGCCTGGGCGAGCGGGGAACCTTGCGGTACAGCATCAGCCTCGCCCCTTCCGGGCGCTTCGTGTCGCTTATCGTGACCAGGTCGTCCGGAAGGGCAAAGAACATCGGGTTGCTGACGGGCAGGTTGCCGCCGAAGACGACGATTCTCGGCTGGCCGCTCTGGGTGGCGTAGATGACCGGCTCGCCCTTGGACTGGACCACGTCGAGCGTGAACCGCTTGCCGACGATCGTGCGGTGAATCTTGAGGCTGTCTTTGTGCGCGATGAGGGCCTCGTAGGCCGCCAGACGAACCGACCAGTTCTCGTCGTCGAGCAGCGCGCGGAAGGTTTCGACGGCCCCGGGCAGGTCGCGGCCCCGGGCCAACGCCCTGATCGCCTGAACCTGAAGGGGCGAGTCGACCCTCCGGGCCGTCTGAAGCAGGATCGCGGCCGCATCGTCGTCGCCCAGCCGGAAACCCGTCCGGGCGGCGAAGAACGCCACGTAGGGCTCCCTGGAGGCGTAGTGCGGCTGGATCATGGGCAGGATTTCGGCGCCGATGGCCTCCAGGGACAGGGCCAACTGCTCGTAGGGGGCTTCCGGCTGGACCATGCCCTCCAGGAGCCGCTTGGCCCGCAGCTCGTTGGTCGTGGCATTGCGGGTCAGCGGCAGGTAGAGCACCAGCCTCAGGAAGTGCTTGTAGTCCCTGGCGTACCGGATCGGTACGCTGATCTCGATCGTCTCATCGCTCTGGGCCGACGCCACCGGACGCCGGGCATCAGGCGTGCGGAAGCGCTGATTGATCCGCCCTTCGATCTGGCGAGACAGCCTGAAACTCGGCGCGCGCAGCATCAGGCGAACCGGGCGATATCGCGTGACGCGGCCTCCCCCGACGACGCGTCCTCTCTGGAGATCGGCCTGGGCGGCGGGCTTGGCGCGGTCCAGCAGGGGGTCGATGAACACCTCGCCTCGTCCGTCGGCCCAGACGTGCGTCGGCCCGCCCGGGGCCGCAAGGCTCCCGATCGCCAGGCGCAGTTCAGCCGGCATCAGCATCCCGCCGGCGAGGCTGCGGGTGTTGGTTCCGTCCAGGGCCTTGACCTGGAGGTCGAACCGGCTGCCCTTGGGGGCGCCGTGGGGCACATCCCCCACCACCAGCACCACCGCCGTGTCGAGGTCCCGAAGAATCCGCGACGGATGCAGGTGGCGCGTGTCCTGGCGCCAGGAACCGAGCTTCCGCTTGAGCAGATACTGGATCAGGTAGTCGCGTATCTTGTCCGGCACCTCGAACGATCCGTCCTTGCCCAGCCCGACCACCACGCCGTAGCCCTGAACCGTCCGCTCGGGCAGGCCGACGTACTGGCTGAACTGCCCTATCGTTCCCTCGACGTGCAAGGGCACTGTGGGTGTCTGTACTTCGCCCTTGCTTCCACAGCCGGCCGCAACGGCGCACAGTACCATACCCGTCGCGAATAAGACTCTTACTGCTGACATTGTCACGGCCTGTATGTCTTCGTTTATCGGACCGTCGTAATCCAGAACTTGACGGATGTTACCATAGGCGATACAGGCATTTCAATTGCGGAACAACCGTTGTCGATTGCGGACGCGTCCTCCGTAGCCTCGGCGGAGGAGGATTGCGGACCGGCCGGCCGGCAAATTGCGGATTGCGTGTGGCGGGCCGTCGCCCTGCGCGAGGAATCCGAAATCCGAAATCCGCAATCAAACTTCTTGCAGGGTCCGGGCGGGAGCATATAATTAACGGGTTGGTGTCAGAATACTCTCGCGGCGGCGACTTGCTTATGTCATCGATTCTCACACGGACACGCCGGCAGAGAATCTCGCCGGCGCGATGGCTGGTGGTGGGCCTGCTGGCGGCGATCGCCGCCGGACTGCTTGTTGAAGTGGGCCTGACCGCCTCGTCGGCCGCGCGAGCGCCCCTGGCCGCCGGGTCGGCCGGTGGAGATTCGGTCCTGGTCGTGGCCGGACAGGTCACCCGGGACAGCTACGGGCTGTACCTGGTCGATCAGGAGAACCGGACGATTTGCGTGTATCAATGGTCGCCGGGGGAGCGGAAGCTGCGACTTCTGGCGGCCAGAACGTACGCGTTTGACCGTAAGCTGGACCAGTACAATACCGAGCCTGATCCGCTTGAGATCAAGAAGCTGAGCGACAAGGCCCGGAGACTCGACAAGGCCGCCTCAGACCGCTGACGGCGGCAAGGAGTACGACAACCATGGCGAAAATGTACTATACGGCGGAGGAAGCCGCCGCAAAGCTCGGCATCACCCCCGACGACCTGGAAGCCTACGTTCGCGATCAGAGGCTCCGGGTGTTCAAGGACGGGGAGAGGGACATGTATATGGTCAACGAGGTCGACTCGCTGGCCCCGGTCACCGCGGCCAACGTGCCGGACATCGAACTGGCCCCCGCCCCGGACGGCGTGGACCTGGCGGCGGCCGAAACGATCAGGCCCGCCACCAAGGAAGACACGGTCATCACCGCCGAAGGCATCAGCATCTTCGACGATGAGGACCTGGAGATCGAGTCGGCCGACCCGATGGCCAAGACCCAGATCGCCCCGAGCATCGACGATCAGATCGCCCTGGACGGGGTGGGCAGCGGGTCGGGGCTTCTGGACCTGACGCGCGAGAGCGACGACACGTCGCTGGGGGAGGTGATCGACCACATCGATCTGGAAGAGCCCGCCGCCGGCGCCGTCACCGCCCCCGTTGCAACGCCCTACGGGGAGGTGCCCGTGACCGCCTTCGAGCCGGAACCCGTCATGGACGCCTCGGCCGGACTGTTCAGCGGGCTGCTGGTCGCCTCGGCGATTCTCGGCCTGCTCATCGGCGCGGTCTCGCTGGCGACGGCCCTCAACCTGCAGCCTGAATTTATCAACACTCTCGACAAGAAGGTCGATCTGCTCGTGTACGGAAGCCTCGCCATGGTGATCGTGTTCGCCGTGATAGGGATGCTGATAGGCAAGGCGATCGGGGCCCGGCAGAAGGCCGTCGAGAAGATGAGCGGGTGACTGCCCCCCGCAGGATCTGGGAATAGAAGCGCGATGCGGATCCAGTGACACGGATGTGCGGAAAGGATCGGGTACCATGAAAAGGAATCTCACGTCTCTCTCAGCCCTGCCCGTCGTTCTGTCGGTTCTGGCCATGGTTGGCTGCACCAGTCGGGAACTGATGAAATGCCGTGACGCGAACGCCCTGGCCAACCGTCGCCTCAACGAGTCCGAGGCCAAGCGTAAGGGCCTGGTGGCGGACAACGCGCGGCTTGGGCGGACGCTGGCCGCTCGCGACGAGGCGGACAAGGCCCTCAAGAAGGAAAACGAACTGTACCGCGACGAGTGCGCCAAGCTGAAGGACAGCTTCGACAAGCTCGATGCGCTCTACAAGGAGGAACTCAAGCGCAAGGCCGTCCTGGGCGTGGGCACCGGGCCCCTGCCGGCCGAAATGGACCGCGCGCTGCGGGACTTCGCCAAGGCCAATTCCGACCTGATGGAGTACCAGTCGAAGTTCGGGATGGTCAAGCTCAAGAGCGACCTGAGCTTCGCGTCGGGCTCGGCGGACGTGCGCCCGGAAGCCAGTCAGGCACTGGGCAAGCTCGTGGCCATCCTCAAGACCCCCCAGGCCGCCGACTTCCACCTCTACGTCGCCGGGCACACCGACGACGTGCCGATCGGCAACCCCGAGACGCGCAAGAGGCATCCGACGAACTGGTATCTTTCGGTCCACCGCGCGATCGGGGTCCAGAAGGTGCTCGTCCGCGCGGGCATGCCCGATGCCCGCATCGGCGTGATGGGCTTCGGCGAGTATCACCCCATCGCGCCCAACAAGCCGAACAAGAAAGGCAATGCTCTCAACCGCAGGGTCGAACTGTGGATCCTGCCGAGCAGCCGCCTGCTGACCAGACCCATGGTCGGCGGCGAGTAACGCCTCGCGCCGCGCGACTGTCACAACACGTAACAGCGGTCCGACCGTCATGGTCGGGCCGCTTTGCTTTGACGATACTCGCGCAGCGCGCTACGCGTCGGTGTCCTTCTTCGGCACCTGGCGACGCTTGCGGAGAAGCAGGCGGATGGGCACTTCGCTGTAAGGCAGGCGAAGACGCAACTGGTTGACCAGGAACCGCTGATACGTCCGGTCGAAGCTCCGCACGTCGTTGACGAAGCACACAATGGTCGGCGGGCATGTGCCGATCTGGGCGGCGTAGAGGATCTTCGGGCGGCGCGTGCCTGACTTGTGGCTCGGACCGCGAAGCTCCAGGATCGCCGCGATGTGAGTGTTCAACTCCCCCGTGCCCACGCGCGTCGAGGCCTGGTCGAACAACTGCTCGGCCAGCCGAATCGTCTGCCGAATGTTCGTGCCCTCGGTGGCCGACGTCAGGCTGATCGGCGCGTACGGCAGTTCAGGGAAGACCTTGCCGAAGTACTCCGCGTAGTCCTCTCCGCCGACGCGCTCGCGGGCGAGGTCCCACTTGTTGACCACGAGCAGGACCGGCTTGTGCTGCTCGACGATCATGCCAACAAGCTGCTTGTCCACGGACGATATGGGCACGGCGGCGTCGACCATCAAGGCCACCACGTCCGCCCGGCGAATGCTCCGCAGGGCGCGGCGGTTCGAGTAGAACTCGATGTCCCCCTTGATTTTCCGGCGCTTGCGCACGCCGGCCGTGTCGATCAGGATGAACGTCCGCCCGTCCAGCACGCAGGTCACGTCCACGCTGTCCCGCGTCGTGCCGGGGGTCTCGGAGACGATCAGGCGCTCGGTCCCGCTCAGGGCGTTGACGAACGTGCTCTTGCCCGCGTTGCGTTTGCCCACGATGGCGAGTTTCATGACGGCCTCGGCCGGGGCCTCCGCCGCCACGCCCGCCAGGCGAGATTCCAGCACGTCAAGCAGGTCGGCGATGCCTTGGTTATGCGTGGCGGAGATCAGCAGCGGCTGGCCGAAGCCGAGACTGTTCAACTCGCCGATCTCGCCGGTGATCTTGGCCTGGTCGACCTTGTTGGCCAGGAGAATCACGGGTTTGGCCAGCTTGCGGAGCATGCGGGCGACGTGACGGTCGAGCGGGGTAACCCCTTCGCGGGCGTCGACGACGAAGAGGATGAGTTCGGCCGCCTTCATGCCGTAGGCGATCTGCTCCTCGACGTGCTCGGTCAGGTGGTCGACGTCCTCGATGCCCATCCCCCCGGTGTCGACAAGTTCGACGAAGCCGTCGCCGAGTTCGAGCGGCACGGAGACGCGGTCGCGCGTGACGCCCGGGGTGGGGTCCACAATCGCGATCCGCCTGCCGGACAGACAGTTCAGCAGGCTGCTCTTGCCCACGTTGGGCCGGCCCACGATGGCTACGGTCGGCAGACTCATGACGACATTGTCCACGCGGAGCGTGCCGGGGGCAATGGGTAACGCCGAGCAAGAGCATCACACGTCAGGCCTGGCATTACGATTTCCGTCCGCGTCGGGAGCGCGCCGCCCGGCGCGACTTGGCTTCGACCGCCTGAAGCAGAGGGTCTTCGTATTCCGTGAACACCAGCCTGTGGGGGTTGAACTCGACGGCGACCATGCGGTTGCCGCACTCCGGACAACGGTCGGGCGCCGAGCTGGACCTGCCTGAGGGCACGGCCGCCGCCGTCTTGTCGGCCGCCTTCTGCCGGGCAATGCACGCGGAGATGATCGCCCCGACCGCCTGGGTGGGGTACTTTGCGCGGCACATGGCACATTCGAGTTTCAGGGCCCGGATGGCCAGTTCGGAGGCCTGCTCCTGCGTGAGAAACTCGTGCGCCTTGGCGATCTGTCGGGCCAGCGCACCCCATATCCCGGGAAGTTCCTTCAACGCCACCGCAACGCGCGCCCGCGAACCTTTCAAGGCCTGGGTGAGGAACTCACCCGTCGAGCGTGCGTTCTCCCACACGATGCTTGCCGAGCCCGCGTCACCGCCGCGGCGTCCGGGTCGCCACTTTCGCCGCCGCATCGCCACGTGGGACGGCGCGCCCGACCAGTAGTTCCGCAGGTGCATGCCGGACATGTGCCCGTAGGCCCACATGCACAAGACCCCCACGCCGAAACCCAGCACGAGGCTCGTCACGACGTGAGCGGCACTCAGCACGTCGTCAAACAGCAGTGCCCACGTGATCCCCACCGCGATGATGCCGACCACGGAGCCGACGGCGAGCATCGCGGACATCACGCGCAGGTGGGTGTAGCACTGATGGCAGATGGGGGTGCTGCGTTTCTGTCTCCTGAGGACCAGCCCGTCCTTGCGTTCGAGCACGCCGGCGAAGCGCCGGGAGGCCGAAACCGTCGGGCTGGCCAGGGCCTTGCGGCAGTAGTCGCAGACGCGGGGCGGGCCGAGGTCGCCCGGCCAGGCGCCACGCGCCAGCGCGCCGGTGCCTGGAATCCGGTTGGCCGCCCCGCAGGCCGAACAGTACTCCTGCGCCCCGCCGAGCGAGGCCAGAGACCGCAGCGTCGCTCCGCAATGCGCGCAGGGGTAGTTGACCTGCTGCGAGCCGGTCGCCCCGACCCGGACCGCATCCGCCTGGGGCACGATCGACTGCACGTCACCGTCTGATTCGCCGGTCCGCTCGGGCACCGGGACGGTGAACTGGCGGCCGCACGTCTGGCAGTGGGCGCTCCGGCCGATCGCCGAGACCGGCACCGTCAGCAGCGTGCCGCATTCGCACTTGAGTCTGAATGTTTCAGCCATCATGCCGGGTTCTTATGCCGTCAAGCCGAACCTCTGCCCGATCGCGATCAGGACGAGGTTGATCCATCCACCAGCGAGCCGCTGACGAACTTGTGCAACACGCTGGAGATCAATGTCTGGTATGGCAGGCCGTCTTCAAGGGCGCGTCTCTTGAGGTCCGCCAGGTCCCTCTCAGATATGCGGATGTTGATTCGTTTGTCCTTACGGAATGTCGCTCTGGCCAGGCGATCGAGGCGCTTGGCCCGGGACTTCACGCGCCCCAGGGACCGCCACTGATCCTTCTCGAACGACTCAAGCAGGGCCTTCTCTTCATCGTCAAGTTTCATTGCTTCTGTCTCCCAGGTACCGCTGCGTGGCCTTTCGGCTCGGGATGATCGTCTTGAGGAAGACAACACCTTCGGATTCGACAACCGGAACCAGACAGGCGTAGTCCTCGATGGCCACCACGAGCAACCGTTGTCCCGGGTATCTGTCCTGGTTTGGATGGACAAGTACGTCCAGCAAACCGCCGTGCATCAAGGCGAGGACTACATCCTCGAACGTTACGCCACGCTCCAATCGGAGCTTGGCGTTCTTCTCGACATTCCAGTCGAAGTACTCCATGAGCCAAACATATTATAGCGTGTGCCTATTGGCAACACCACCCGGAGATGGACCGGCCCTGAGCCCCGGTGTGGGTTTTCCGGATAAGGGCCCGCGCTACGGCTTCAGGACCACGCGGAGGCCCTCGCCGCGAGCCATCAGGTCGAAGGCCTCGTGAATGCCGTCAAGCGGCAGGATGTGCGTGGCGATCTTGCTGCCGTCTATCTGCCCGCTGACCAGCATATCGACACCGGCCCTGACGTGATCGGCTGTCGAGTCGCTCGTGCCGACGACGCTGATTTCACTGTAATGGATAGCCCGGCTGTCGATGGTGAGGATATTCTTTCCGACGGGCAGCGAGGCGAACAGGGCAACGACGCCCCGCTTCCTGACGAGGTGTACGGCCTGCTCCTGCGGCTGGGCGGCGGGGGCGGCGACGATGGCAATATCGACGCCGAGCCCGTCGACGGACTCGGCCTTGACGATCTCGGCGAGGTCCTCGGCCAGCGGGTTCACCGCGACGTCGCAGAACGCCCTGCCCTGCTCCAGCCGGGCCTCGTTCGGCTCGGACAGGATGATCTTTGCGGCGCCGCGCGCGCGGGCCACCAGCACGTTCAGCAGGCCCATCGGCCCGGCCCCCATGACCAGGACGGTCTCGCCGGCGGTGATGTGGCAGCGTTCCAGGCAGTTGACCGCGCAACTGACGGGTTCGGCCAGGGCCGCGTGCTCCGCAGCCACGCCCTGAGGCACCTTCACCACGTGCCCGCCCGAGACCGCCAGGGCCGGTATGGCGCAGTACTCGGCCATCCCGCCGTTGAAGAAGAAGCCCATCGGTTTGATGTTCCGGCAGAGATTGCGCCAGCCCCGCCTGCAGTAAAGGCACTGGCCGCAGGCGACCGAGGTGGCCATGACGACCCGGTCCCCGACGGCCAGGTCCGCAGCGGCCTCCGGGCCGATCTCCTGGATGAGGCCGGTGAACTCGTGGCCCATGACAACCCCGGCGCCCATGCGCGGGTTGCCGACCTTGAAGGTCTTCATGTCGGACCCGCAGACGGCGCAGGCATCGATCTTCACAAGGACCTCATCGGCCCCGCAGGCCGGGACGGGCACGTCCTCGACCCGAACGTCGCCCGGTCCGTGGTAGACCACAGCCTTCATCGTACTCATGGGCGTTCGCTTCTCTCGATGCTAGTAGTCATCGGGCGTGTAGCCGCCGGCGCCGGTCTGCCCGGTGACGATGGCGACGCTCGAGACGGCCCCGATGCGGTTGGCTCCGGCGGCGATGATCTGGACGGCGCGGGGGTAGTTCCTCATCCCGCCGCTGGCCTTGACGCCCATCTCCGGACCGACCGTGCGGCGCATCAGGGCAATGTCGTGCGGGGTGGCCCCTCCGCCGGCAAAGCCCGTGCACGTCTTGACGAAGTCGGCCCCGGCCTGCTGGGACAACCGGCAGGCGAGGACCTTCTCGTCGTCGCTCAGCAGGAACGTCTCGATGATGACCTTCAGCACGGTCTCGTCGCCCGCGGCGCTGCGGACGGCCGCAATGTCCTCGGCGACCCGATCCGGATGGCCCGACTTCAGCGCCCCGACGTTCATGACCATGTCCAGCTCGACGGCCCCGTCCTCGACGCACCGGGCGGCCTCGAAGGCCTTGGCCTTCGTGTCCATCTGCCCCAGGGGAAAACCGACCACGGCGGCGACCTTTATGGGGGTGTCCTTGAGCTTCCGGGCGACGTAGACGACTCGGCAGGAGTTGACGCAGACGGCGCAGAAGCCCCAGTGCAGCGCCTCGTCGCAGAGCTGGTCGAAGGCGGCGTCGGCGGCCTCCGGCCTGAGCATCGTGTGATCGATGTACTTGGCCAGGGAAGCCGGTTCCGGCCCCTCGAGGGGCTCCTGCGCGTCGGTCTTCTCAGGCGTCGGCTCTTCCATTGGGCTGTGCTCGCTTTCTGTCTGGTTTCGGCTGGTATCGTCCGGGACGGCCGGGACGCCCGTCAGTGCATCTCACGCCCGCCGGTGATGTTGATGGCCTGCCCGGTCATGTACGCGGCGCCGTCGGAGGCCAGGAAGGCCGTCACCGCCACCACGTCCTCGATCTTGGCCAGACGCTTGAGCGGGACCTTCGCGCTGAAGGTCTTGACCAGTTCATCCACGGACTGGCCCATCGTGCGCTGGTAGGCGGTCGAGACGTGGGACCAGACGCCCGTGCCTTCGGTAATGCCGGGGCAGACGCAGTTCACGCGAATGGTGCTGGGCGCCAGTTCGTAGGCCAACGCCTGGGTGAAGGCGATGATCGCGCCCTTGGCCGACGAGTAGGCGCTCATCAGCGCCGAGCCGGTCTTGCCGGACTTCGACGAGAAGTTGACGATGGCGCCGCCGCCGCCGGCCTTCATGATCGGCACCACCTCCTTGACGAACAGGAAGGTGCCCTTGCAGTTGACCGCGTAGACGACGTCCCAGTCCTCGGGGGTGATGTCCTCGACCTTGTTGCCTTCGCCCGTGACGCCGGCCACGTTGATCAGCACGTCAATGCGGCCCCCGAAGGCCTCAACTGCCGCGGCCACGACGGCCTTGACCTGCTCGTGGCTCGTCACGTCCCCGGCCAGACCCTTGCAGACGGACCCGTCGGGCGACAGGTCGGCACAGACGTCATCGACCATCTCCTGCTTGAGATCGGTGATGAAGACCTTCCCGCCCCGGGCGCAGATGCAGGCGGCCAGGGCCTTCCCGATCGAGCCGGTAGCGCCTGTGACAAGGGCGACCTTGTTGTCGAAATCCACTTCTCGATGCTCCTTGTTTCAGCGCTACGTCGCGGGCGGGTTCAGGAAGAAGTCGTTGCAGGCCTTGTCCTGGTGGCGCACGGCCGAGTTCGAGTGGACGTTGGCCACTTCGCTGAGGATGGCGCCCTCAGATCCGGCCCACTGCCAGTGCTTGGACTCGACCTTGGCCAGGGGCACGAACATGCCGGGCGTGGCCACCACACAGTGCTTCGTCTCGGTCTGCCCGCCGCAGTGGCATGCGGGGATTTTGACCTCGGGCGGCAGGTTGGGCTCGCCGATGCCGACGATGTACGACGTGCCGTAGCGGACCAGCCAGCCCTCGAGCTTGGCGGGGTTGCCCTTGTCGTCGCCTTCGGTGCCCTCGAGGTGCCAGTGTTCCGGCAGCATCTGGTTGGGCATGAGGAACAGGTCCATGAGCATGTACCGGTCCTTGGCGTTATTCATCCACATCCGCGCGCCCAGCCCGAGCTTGGCGAACTGCCCTGTCCCGTAGTCCGAGACCCACAGCCCTTCCTTCATGCCCGGATAGACCGGGTAGCCGTGGTACTCCATCAGGGCGATGTAGGCGTCCTTGGCCTTGTCCTCGGAGAACGTGCCGTCGACGTAGTACGCATCGTTGTCGAGTTGAATATCAGGCTTACCCGTCAGGATATTCGCTCCATTGCCGCAGCCGCTGGTGCCGGCGGCAAGCATTCCCAATCCGACGGCCGCACCGGCCGACTTCAGCATCGAACGCCTGTCCGTTCCGTTGTCCTTGTCCATGGCATACCTCTTTCGTTGTGTTTTTGGCTGTGATCCGGCGGTGGATCATCCTGTATGTCGCACGTGCGGCACCGATGTCCGGACATTCTATCCCCCCCCGGGGGGCCCTGCAACGCCGTCAGGGCCGTTTTTTCCTCGGGCGAGCGCTCTCCCCAAGCCCGGGGGTCCCCCTCCCCGGGCTTGGGCGCCCGCATTTCGGCGTGTCTTCCGCTGCGCTATCCGCTAGAATGTTCATTCACGCCCGGGCGCGCCCGGGAACGAAGGCGCCGTGTACCGGCTAAGGAAGATGACAGATGGCTGTTACCGTTAATGGCGAGACGATCGAGCAATCGGAGATCACCGAGGAGATCGAGCGTCTCAGGCCGCATTACGAACAATACGTCCAAGACAACGACCACCAAGGGTCCGACGACCAGTTGGCCGAGTGGGCGCGGGAGAACGTGATCGAGCGCACGGTCGTGCTCCAGGAGGCCCGCAGCCGCCACGCCGACATCCCAGCCGAGGACATCGACGAGGTGTTCGAGCAGGTCAAGGAACAGCTTGCTGACGACGCGGACGTCCAGGCCGTCAGGGACGATATCGCACTGCGCATGCGGGTCGACCGCCTGATGGCCGAGGCCGCCGACGCCGCCGAGCCCCCGTCAGACGAGGACATCCAGGCGTTCTACGACGAGCATATCGAGCACATGACAGCCCCCGAGCAGGTGCGCGCCAGCCATATCGTCAAGCACATCGACGGCTTCACGGACAAGGAGGTGGCCTATGCGGAGATATCGGCCCTGAAGGCCGAGCTGGACTCCGGGGCCCAGTTCGACGAGGTGGCCTCGCGCGACTCGGACTGCCCGGGCAACAGCGGGGACCTGGGGTGGTTCCCGCGCGGGCAGATGGTGCCCGAGTTCGAGGACGTCGTGTTCAACATGGACGTGGGGCAGGTCAGCGATATCTTCCTGACCGGCTTCGGCTATCACATCGTCAAACTGTACGATCGCGCCGGGGGCGAGGTCACGTCCCTCGACGAGGTCCGCGACCAGATCGTGGCCGAACTGCTCGAACAACGCCGAACCAGGGCCATCGAGGACTTCGTCGACAAGCTCAAGAGCGGGGCGGTCATCGAAGAGTCCGCCCCTTGAGCCGCGCCGAGACCGGCCGACGCGGAGGCGCCACTTCCAGAGAAAGCCGTCATGCTCCTTCGAGCACGGAGGGCATGAGATACTTGACATTCCGGTGTCTGGCTTCTAGAATTTCAGTGTAAGGCTGAAAGATGGAAGTCAGGTTCTCCGATCGGAAACTCCAGCGCCTTGAACATGACCGCGAATACACGCTCGGATTTGCCAGGGAAGTGGTTAAGGCATTCCGCAAACGGATACAGTTCATCCGGTCTGCGGCAGACGATCGCGACTTTTACGGCATGAGCTCGCTGCGATTTGAGAAACTCAGAGGCCAACGAAGGCATCAGTGTTCCATGCGGCTGAACAAGCAATGGCGTTTGATCCTTGAGTTCGAGAACGATGGCGACAGCAAGGTTGTGGTTGTTGTAAGCATAGAAGACTACCACTGATAGCAGCGTGCTAGAGGAAAGGAACTCCCATGATCAGAACTGATTCGGTAGCAGGTGTTCCTGCCGAGGTCTTCGCGCCTGGCGATTTCATTCGCGAGGAGATCGAGGCGCGCGGCTGGACACAGAAGGAGTTGGCCGGGATCCTCGGTCGCCCGCTGCAGACGGTGAATCAGATCATTAACGGGAAGAAGGAGGTTACTCCGGCTACCGCTATCGCTCTGGGCGAAGCTTTCGGCACGTCGGCGGAGCTATGGTTGAACCTCGAGAGCGCATATCGACTGGCCAACGTCGAAAGACCAAGCTCTGACGAGATAGCCCGGCGTGCGAGATTGCGCTCCGTCGCTCCCGTGCAAGAGTTGATTGACCGTGGGTGGATAGAAGAGCGCAGCAGTATCGGCGAGCTTGAAGAACAGGTCTGCAAGTTCCTGGACATAGAATCCCTGACCGAAACACCGCGACTGCTGATCGCGGCCCGTCGTAGCGGCGTGCGCGACGACTTCTCGCCCAGTCAGGTTGCCTGGGCTTGTCGCGCAAAGCATGTCGCATCCACGATGGCCGTTCCGACGTTTGACTATGAGCAGTTTACCGATCTGTTGCCCAACCTGTCGCGATTCTCTTCTTCTGAGGAGAAAATGCGCCAGCTCCGCCCGACGCTTACGAACCTTGGCTTGCGACTCGTGGTTGTACCCCACCTGCGTAACACGCGCATCGACGGAGCAATGTTCTGGCTTGCGCCGGACTCACCCGTTGTCTGCCTGTCCCTTCGATATGATCGCATTGACAGTTTCTGGTTCACGCTGATGCATGAGTTGGCGCATGTTTGCCAAGGGCACGCTGAGGGTCTTGAGTATCTCGACAGCCAGTTGACTGGTAAGGAAGCCCAGCCGACCAACAGCAAAGCTCCATGCGAGCGCAACGCTGATCGTCTTGCAGGCGATTGGCTTGTCCCGGCCGACGCGCTTAAGCGGTTCATACGCCGCACCAAACCCTACTACTCCAGAGCAGCCGTGTGCACCTTCGCTGATGAATTGGGCATACATCCGGGGATCGTCGTTGGTCGCTTGCAGCATCTTGGTGAGATTCCTTGGCAGAATCTGCGAAGACTGCTTGTCAAGGTAAGCCCTATGTTGGGCTTTGGCTGAGACGATGTCAGGACCCGATGGCAGAGAGACGGGCATTCGAGGCGAGAATGGCTTGTCGCACAAACCAGACACGGCGGAAGTTCCTGAAGTCCGCGTCGCTGGCCGCCGGGACGATGCTGGCGGCCGGCTGCTGCTCGCGCAGACGCCCGGAGATGCCCCTGATGAATGAGCCCGTCATTGACGTGCACGTGCACATGGCCGCCAATGACGCGCCCGGGTGCACGACGTCCAAGGCCATGCGCAGCAAGTTCACGTGGCTGGTCAGGCTGGGCGTCTACGAGGACGTCACGACGCGGCAGTTGACCGAGGACTTCGACGGCACGGTCCGCAGGCACCTGGCCAACGTGATAGGCACGGCCGCCCACGTGGACGCCGCGGTCGTGCTGGCCATGGACGGGGTGTACAGCAACGGCACGCTGGACGCGGACCGCACGCAGTACATGGTCTCGAATCGCACCGTGCAGCAGTACGCCCGCGAGCACACCGTCAACGGCGTGCTGTTCGGCGCGTCGATCAATCCCGAGCGCGGACCCGAGCACGCGCTGGCCGAACTGAAGCGATGCACCGGCGAGCTGCCCTGGCCGGGCCAGACCGCGCCGTCCGGGCCGCCGCCGGCGCTGGTCAAGTGGCTGCCCAACTCGCAGGAGTTCGACCCCGCGGGGCGATACGAGACGTTCTTCGAGGCCCTGGCCGAACGGAACATCCCCCTGCTGTGCCACACCGGAAAGGAACACACCGTCCCCACGCGCAAGGCCTGGCAGAAGATGGGCGATCCGCGACGGCTTACCCGGGCGCTGGAGATGGGCGTGACCGTCATCGCCGCACACTGCGGGGCCAGGACAACCCTGCTCGACTGGAAGCACCACTACGTCGGCGCGCTGGCCGACATGCTGGTCGAAGCGAAGGAGCGCGGCTGGAGGCTCTACGCGGACGTCTCGGCGCTGAGCATGGTCTTCCGCAGCAGCCTGTCCGTGCGCGACGTGCTGCGACGCATCGCCGAGCCGCACGGCGACCGGCTCGTCCTCGGCAGCGACTACCCCCTGCCTCCGAGGTCCTGCAGGAGCATCAGGAACCCGCTGGACCGCAACTACTACTGGCTCCTCGACCGGGGCTTTCCGCCCTCGATCGGCCCGGCCGGGGCAAACATCCTCAACCCCAAGGCCCTGGCCTGGACGCCGTAACGGCCGATCGTCACCCCGGGGCCGGATGCCCGGACCGTTGGAGAGCGGGAGAATGCTGTACGAGGGATTGCATGTGCCGAGGATGAGGCCTATAAACCGGTCGCCGACGAACACGTTGTAACCGACCTACGTAGAATGATAGAGATCAACGAGCATGAACGTAGCCACTCGAAGGGCTAGCCGAATGACTGAAACTGATACGCCAATACCCTCCTACAAGAGGCCGCCCATTATAGAGTCTGTGTGGAGCGTTCAGTTTGCCGAGATGGATTGGCTGCTTCCTCCGCATACCGGGCTGTTCTGGAGTCTCATCCGCGAACAGTTCCCGGGGTGTGAAGAGCAGGCGCCAATAGCCCACGTGATCGAGTCTGAAGATGTGTTTTCGCAACCAGCAAGACGGACAGAGATACGTCGCGTGCCTCCCCTTACCCGCCAGTGGTTCGTGTCCGATTCAGAAACCGAGTTGATCCAACTGCAACGGGATCGGTTCTGCTGCAACTGGCGCAGGACACAGCCTTCTGACGTCTATCCTCGATACGGACACATGAAGGAACTCTTTGAGTCAGCATGGACGACTCTTACCGAGTTCATTGTAGGAATGGGACAGCCCCCTCTCTCCGTGGATCAGTGTGAGATGACATACATCAACCATATGGAACAAGGACAAGGCTGGAGTACCATTAGCGAGGTCGGGCAAGTGTTTCCGCTAATGACTTGGCAAGATGATCTGCCCTTCTTGCAGAACCCTCGGACCATTGCCGCCAAGCTTGCCTTTGATCTCCCGAGTCTCAATGGGCGACTGCATGCCTCGTTGAAACACGGGATCAGAACAGATGAGCCGGCCGAGCGGAAGGAGGTGCTAATCCTCGAGATAACCGCTCGCGGGCTTCCCGGCGATACGGAACCCTCTGGTTTACTACAGTGGTATGCTCTTGCGAGAGAGGCTATTGTGCGAGGATTCACAGACCTGACTTCCCCGGAAATGCACAGACTTTGGGAGAGAGAGCAATGAGCCTGGCCCTTGCGAACACGTTCTACCGAACGTCGGACTTACTGGGGGTTAGTAACGCAACATGCTTTCAGCAGGTTGAATCTGATGTGGAGGCTGAAGGACCTCAGTGGATCCCCGATTCCTGGGAGTCGGTGGTCGTAGCACCCAATCCGACAGTTGGCGCAGTGGAGCAAGGATACGAGCTCCGCGGTGAGTCGTGTTTCGTCACCTACTTGATGCCCTTGCGAGGCAAAACGCGCTATCAAGTGATCGATATGGTCTCCGCGCGAGTGACGGTGGCGCAGGAAGATCTGGAGCAGCCTGCTCCGATCTTGTCACTGAAACCGTGGTCCAGAATAAGAGTACGAGCTAGAGTCACTATTCGAAGGGGACGACTCTCATTGGTTGTTCCGGATGTCCTGGAGGAGGCCGAATAGAGTGGCGCCGGACTTCCCCTGGTACACCGAGGTTGCCGACGGAAACTTGGATCAGGGAGACATCCTGCCAGGATGCCCGGCCGGATATCTCCCACTGAACTGGGATCCCAACAGCACCGACCAGGAGTTTGAGATTGATGTGCTTGACCTTGTCGTTCTCACGCAAGCCTGTGATCTTGCCCACGACAAAACCGAATATGTGGTCTGCTGTCCGGTGTTCCCGCATTCCCATATCGACGAAGAGTACGCCGGCCGGAGCAAGAAGTACATCAACGGCCAGAAGGATAAGATACTCCAAGGGACTTGCCCAGGTTATGCCATGATCGCAGCTCACGACGGCGAACCGCCACGACCCATATCTGTTGTGAGCTTCAGACATGTATTCAGTATTCCCAAGTCGTTCCTTCAGGCGGTCGCAGAGTCGAGGCACCTCAGGTTGCTGCCACCTTATCGTGAACACATCAGCCAGGGCTTCGCCAGGTTCTTCATGAGGGTAGGACTTCCCAAGCCCATTCCATCCTTCCGGGCCTGACCCCGCCCAGAGAGCCCTGGACTTATTCGGGGGGTCTGTGCCAAGGTGATGGGCCATGGCCCGCAACAGACGCCGACGTCTGCTGGGGCTGATCGTGGCGCTGGCGGACAGGCTCCAGGGCCCGCTCGGGGCGACCGGGCGGTGGGTCTTCCTCATCGGCGCGTGGGGTGCGCTGTTCAGCAGCCTGCTGGGCGTCTGGCGGGCCGTGCCGTACCTCTTCGCCGACTTCCGCAATCTCACCCGTCTGCGCGAGGCCCGCGATGCGCCCGCCGACCACGCCGGCGGCAAGGGGTCGGATCGAACATGCGAAGCCGCCGAAGCACGAATATCCTCCTCTTGGGCGCGATTGTCCTGTTCCTGACCGCCGGGGTGTTCCTCGTACGGAAACTGTTCCTGGGGGCAAGGCTGTAACAACGGTGCTCCCGTACACAACAGGACAATGGCGGGAAGTACAACCCGTCATCTCCCCTGCCGGGGGGGAGCCTGGTGACTCTCAATGGGGAGATAGCCGCATCACTATTTCGGTTTCTCGCCCTTCGACGGCCCGGCGTCACAGAATGCTTTCCATTCCACCTCAACCTGCCGACGGGTCAGGATGCCGGGGTGGACGAGTATCCGATAGCGAAGGGTCAGGCTCTTGGCGGCGGCGAGGGTATAGTCCTGGGCCCCTGTGAAGACGGGATTGAAGTACGGCATGCCCTGGATAACGCACCACGGGGGCGGCTGGCGGGGGTTGTCGCGGTGCACGAGGACGGCGACGCCCGCCTTGGTGCCCCCTTCGAGATCGCCGCTGAAGTCGACCCACTTCGAGCGTTTGCGCGAACAGCCCTTCTGGCCTTCGCGGCCCTCGCTGTCGCGGAACGTCCATTTCGACGTCCTCTTGGCCATCCTGAGCGCCATGCCCCCGTACCAGTTCTTGTTCAGGGTCACATCCTTGCTGCCCGCGGTGAACGTGGCCGTCCAGTCAATGCGGTAACGCCCCTCGTTGTTCGGCGCGCTTACCGCGACCAGGCGCTTCTCGGTCAGCACCGGCGCCTGCTTCGGCAACTGGTAGCTGACGTCGAGGGCGACCCGGGCGGCGCAGTCGTCCCCGGCCGTCACGTCGACCTTCACGGGAACGGTGCCCTTGTGATTGCGCTCCCAGAAGTTGACTCCGTTGATGAACTTCCACGACCACCACATCGCCTTGTGCCAGGTATGGTCATAGCCCTTGTATCCCTTGGGCTTCGGCCAGGGACGGGTCAGCTCCGTGCCGTCGATGAGGCAGACCTTCATGTGAGGTTTGCCCGGCTCCTTGTCGTGATGATGTGCCCAGACCACTCGCCCGTTGTTCAACAGCGTCAGCGATGTCTCGGTCTTCTTCCACGCGAACCCGGTTTTGGCCTTGGCCTCGGCGCCTGCAGCTTCAGCGACAAAAGCTGCCGCCGTCGCGAAAACCACCGCATATATCTTGTTCCGGAACACGTGCAAGCTCCTTGCCGCCATGTCGTCACGGGGAATCCAAACCGTCAGTTCAGACTCGTCAATTCCCCTCGGCTGCCGTGTCTTGCCTTACCGGCTCTCCTGTGGCCTGGGCGGGCAGTACCACAGCGATCGCCAGTAGGCGCGGTCGACCTTGTAGCAGTCGATGGGGTCGGTCTTGTCCTTGAAGGACTCGGGCAGGACGCCGTAGACCTTCATCTCGCGAATGTAGTGTTCGTTGGGCCGGAAGTCCGGCATGTCGAACCGCTTGATTCTGTCGAGGCGGGCCTTGTCCTTGGTGATGCCCGCGAGGATCGTTTGGTAGTCGGGGTCCTTCGTGTCCTTGAAGACGACGATGCACTGGTCGGCGGTTTTGCCGTCCTTCTTGACCTTGCGGACCATTCCGCCGCCCCCGGCTTTCGGGTCCAGGGGCATCGTCAGGACCAGCGACTTGGCCGGATCGCTGAGATTGAACGCGACATGCTCGTTGAACCTCGCCCCGCGGTGGCATGTGCCGCATCGCGAGGCGAAGGCCTTCCTCATGCCGCCGTCTCGCCCGATCCCGCGAACCATCCCCGTGCCCAGGGCCGCGTACGTGCCCGGGTACGCCGCGGCACTCTCGATCCAGTACCGGATCATCTTCTTCTCGTGCGCGGTCATGGCGACCTTGTGGTGGCCCGGTTCGAGCTTGTTCATCAGCGGGCTGGCGCAGGCGCCGATGGACCTCGGCGGGCGGTTGCCGTCCCCGTTGCGCCCGTCGGCCACCTGGCGCTTGAGCGTCAGCATGGCGTAGCTGTGCGAGTACATGCCCCCCCGCCCGCCGTCCAGCAGCACCTTGCCGGCGTACGGCCCGCCTTGGGCCGTCTTGACCGGCCCGTGACAGGACACGCAGTGCCTGTCCAAGATGGGCTGAATGTCGCGGGGGAAGTCGAACACGTCGGGGACCTCGGCGATGGGCCGGATTGTGCTCGCGGGGCGGAACATGGCCTTGGCCCGCCGGCGGGGCAGGGCCGTCGTGCCGCGCTCCTCGTGGCAGCCCAGGCAGCTCAACCGTTCCCCCGGCTGGACCGTCATGAAACTCTGCATCCGCTTGACCGAGACGTCGTTGGCGTCCAGCGCCACGAAGAAGAGGCTCCGCAGGGCCGGAAGCTCCATGTGCGCCGAGCCGTCGTCCTCGACCGGCACCGTGCCGAGAATCCGCTCCAGCGTGAACGACCCTCCCATGGTCAGCGGCTCCATGCCCCCGGAGAAGTTGACCGGTTTGGGCAGGGCCTCGAGGATCAGCAGCTTCTTGATCTCGCCTTTCGTGATGCCCTTCATGTTCCGCCCGACGTACACGTTCTCCAGCGTAACGGTCCCGGTGGTCTGTGCCAGGTCCACCAGTTCCGGTCGGATGCGTTCGCGCCGGCGCCCGCGCAGGGGGCGGGGCTCGTGGATCTGCATCGCCCCGACCTTCCACTCGGCGGGCATGTCGTACAACTGGGCGACCTTCCCGCCGCCGTAGATCACGCAGATATCGGTGTGTCGTGCCACGAGGAAGCAGTCTTCGCTGAGCGGATACGGGTCGCGGTAGTGCCCGCGGGTCACCGTTCGGGCCATCGACCGGTCGTCCGGGCCGTTGCTGGGGTCGACGATCGTGATCGTGCCGGCGTGCTCCTTGCGGCCGTGCCCGGGCGAGAAGGACGCCACCACCTTCTTCGTGCCGGGGATCGGCTTGGCGTCGATCATGACGGTCCCGCCGTACATGTTCCCGAAGTAGACCATCTGCCCGGTCCCGTCGGGGTTCATGGTCCAGAGGTGGTGGAACCTGACCTGGCTGCGATCGATGTACTCCCATCGCTGGTAGAGTATCCGCCCGTCGGGCAGGACCCAGGGAGTGTTGTCATGCTCGACGTTGCACGACAGCTCCCGGATGCCGCTGCCGTCAGGCTTGCACCGGTGGATGGTGGCCACCCGGACGTAGTAGCACTGGACGAAGCGGTTGGCCCGCGAGGAACAGAAGACGATATCGCCATTGGGCAGGTAGGTCGGCTCGATGTCGTCAAAGGGCTCTTTGGTGATCTGCCGAAGGCCCGTGCCGTCGATATTGATCTCGTAGAGGTTGTAGTACGGCTGTCCGCTCTTTCGGTAGGAGACGAGGATCTTCTTCCCGTCGTAGTGCATTTTCGGGTCGCGGACGCCGCCCTTGGGGTCGTCGATCAGCACGGTGACCTTGCCGGTGGCGATGTGGAGCCGGCACAGGCGCCCCCCTTCGTGGTAGAGTTTTCGGCTGGGGTTGTTGGACCAGTAGCTGAAGTTGGCGTACCAGTGCCCGTCGCCGTCCACTTGGCGCGTGGTGAAGATGATCTCGTTGACGCCGTGCTTCGTGAGTTGGGCGAGGGCCTCGGCGCGATTCCCCGCCGCGGCGGGCGCCGGTCGGCGCGACGGCCGCGGGGCCGGTGCCGGCCGACCGCGACTCGCCTTGCGGGGCGTGTCGCTCTGTACGATCTGGTCCACGTTGATATGGCCCCACCCGCCGGAGGCGTTGTCCACGATCCGGATCCGCGCCAGCTTGCCCTTGAACGCGGCGACGTCCCACGAGGCCCATAGCAGCCGTTCGTTGTTTCGCCCGGTCGCCGTGCGGATGACCTTCTTGTCGACCAGCAGGTTGACGCACGTCAGTCCGACGTGCCCGCCGCCGCCGATGAGGAAATTGATGTGTCTGCGCTGGATCGCGAACAGCGGGCTGGTCAGCGTGCCTCGCGGGGCGTCCCCGCCGAGATACGTGTTGACCAGTCCCTTGCCGGCGAAGCCGCTGACCTTCTGCTGCCTGCCGAACGTTCCACGTGCCGGGCCGCGCCCGAACGCCTTGCCGTACGCCTTCCACTGCCCGTAGTCTTTGCCCTCGAAGTCGGCGATCGGGATATCTTTGGCTGCCGGGGCCGGCCCCGCCGAGGCCAGCACCGCCAGGATCGTCACTGCCGCTTTGCCCATGCCCTTTCCTTCCAGGTCCGAACCGCCGTCGTCGGCCCGTCCAGACATCATACCCCTCTCGCCGCGCCTGCCCAGACCCCCGCCGCCAACTGCCGCAGCCGCCACACAATACAACCGCAGACGGACAGGGGCGGACCGCACCACACCGAGCCGAGATTGATTCGGCACCCGCAAGCAACTACGATAGCCTCGGACCCCGTAGCGTGTGCCATCGAAGGAGCGCCCCATGAACCGCCGCGATTTCCTCAAGACGGCCTCCCTGGCTGCCATCTCGACCCCTGCATTCGCACAAGTCCGCCATCCGCCATCCGCCTCCGCCAAGGCTACGGAGGACACGTCCGCAATTCGCAATGGCACTGACCGGCCGAACATCCTCTGGATCACCTGCGAGGACATGAGCCCGGCGCTGGGGTGCTACGGCGACACGTACGCCACCACCCCGAACATCGACCGCCTGGCGGGCGAGTCCGTGCGGTACACCAACGCTTTCGCCACCGCGCCGGTCTGCTCGCCGGTCCGGTCGTGCCTGATCACGGGCGTCCTGGCCACGAGTCTCGGCACGCCGAACCTGCGGTCGCAGTTTCCGATCCCCGCACGGATGACCGGCTTCGCGTCGTACTTTCGCAAGGCGGGGTACTACTGCACCAACAACGTCAAGACCGATTACAACACGAGCAACGCCCAGGCGATCATCAAGGCCTCGTGGGACCAGTGCAGCGGCACCGCCCACTGGCGCGGGCGAAAGGCCCGCCAGAAATTCTTCGCCATCTTCAACGACATGACCACGCACCAGTCGCGGACGATGGTCTGGCCGTACGCGAAGTTCGACCGGGGCATTCGCGCCCACCTGAAGCCCGCCGAACGCCACGATCCGGCCAAGGCGCCCGTCCCGCCTTACTATCCCGACACGCCCGTCGTCCGCCGGACGGTTGCGCGCTTCTATGACTGCGTCACCGCGATGGACGCGAACACCGGGCGAATCCTGAAGCAGTTGGCCGACGACGGCCTGGCCGACGACACGATCGTCTTCTTCTACAGCGATCACGGCTCGGGCATGCCTCGGCACAAGAGGCTGATCCTGGATTCGGGCATGCGCGTGCCGCTGCTGATCCGCTTTCCAAAGAAGTACCGGCACCTGGCGCCCGCCAAACCCGGGCAGACGGTCGACAGGCTCGTCAGCTTTGTGGATTTCGCGCCGACGGTACTGTCGCTTGCGGGGCTCGACGTGCCCGACTACATGCAGGGGACGGCGTTTCTCGGCCCGAAGGCCGGAAAACCCCGCACGCACGTCTACGGCGCCCGCGACCGGGTGGACGAGGCCTTCGACCTGGCCCGGTCCGTCCGCGACGCCAACTGGCTCTACGTCCGAAACTACATGCCGCACCTGTCATACAACCAGCCGAGCTGGTACTCCGACCAGGGCGAGATCCGCCGGGAAATCACCCGCCTGGCCAAGGCCGGAAAGCTGACCTCACCCGCCCGGAAGCACTACGCCGGCCCGGTGCGCGCAAGGGAAGAACTGTACGACACCGCCAACGACCCGCACCAGGTCCGCAATCTCGCCTCGGACCCGGCCCAGAAGGACCGCCTGGCGGCGATGCGCTCGCAGCTTCGTCGCTGGCTGCTCGAGAGGCGCGACCTGGGCTTCCTGCCGGAACTCGACATGGCTCGCCGCAGCCGGCGAACCACGCCCTACGAGATGGGCCGCGGCGGACGGATCTATCCGCTCGAGACCATCCTCGACGCCGCCGAACTCGTCGGCGCCGGACCCGGTGCGATAGGCCGCCAGTCCGTGCTCCTGCGCCACGCCGACAACGCCGTGCGGTACTGGGCGGTCGTGGGCCTGCGCGCCCTGGGCAACAAGGCCCGCGCCGCCGCGCCCGCCCTGTCCAAAGCCCTGCGCGATCCCTCCGCAGCCGTGCGCATCGAGGCCGCGTGGGCGCTGGCAGACCTCGGCGGCCCCGACAGGGCGCTGACCCTGCTCCAGAGGGAACTGAACGGCACGGACCGCCGGGCCGCCCTCCGCGCGGCACGGGCGCTCCAGATGCTCGGCAAGAAGGCTTACCCCGCACTGTCGGCCATGAAACGGGCGCTCAATGCCTCCCGATCGGGACGCGGCGACAACGCCATGTTCATCCGCTTCGCCCTGGAACCCGCCGTCAAGGCCCTCGGCGGTTGAGCCTGAAGGAGAGTGTGAGTCATGGCGAAGAAGGTCAAGGCTCCGGTCCGGTTGGCCATCGTCGGCGCCGGCGGGATATCCGGCGCCCACGCCAAGGGGATTCTCGAACACCCCGACAAGGTCGAGTGCACCGCGCTGTGTGACGTCTCCGAGAAGAGCCTCCAGGCCCGCAACGCCCAGCTCGGCGGCGAGAGGCCCTGCTACCCCGACTGGCGAAAGATGCTCAGCCACATGGGCGATCGCATAGACGCCGTGCTCATCTGCCTGCCGCACCATCTCCACGGGCGTGCCATCATCGACGCTGCCGCCGCGGGAAAGCACATCCTCTGCGAGAAGCCCATGTGCACGAGTCTGCGGCAGGCCGACGCCATCGCCGCTGCGGTCAGCAAGGCCCGCGTCACGTACATGTCCGCGCACAACCAGCTTTTCCTGCCCGTGGTCCGCCGGGCAAAGCAGCTCATCGACGCCGGCACGATCGGCCGGGTGCGCTGGCTGCGGTCGCAGGACTGCTTCGTGGCCGGAGTCGACTGGTTCCCCGGCACGTGGCGTGCGAACGCCAAGCTCCAGGGCGGAGGCGAACTGATCGACACGGGGTACCACCCATGCTATCGGCTGCTGCACCTGGCCGGCTCGCCCGTGGCGGCGGTGCGGGGCTCCATGGCGCGGTTCCTCCAGAGAATCGAGGGCGAGGACACCGCAGGCGTCCAGGTGCGATTCGCCAACGGCGCCCTCGGAGAGGTCCTGACCTCCTGGGCGTTCGCCAATCCCTACGGCACCCACCAGATCCACGTGGTGGGCGACAAGGGCCAGGTCTTCGGCTCGGACAACGACCTGTACTACCTGCCGGAGGGATTCTCCGAACCGGCCAGGATCACCCTGCCCGAGGCCCACACGTTCGTCGACCAGATGGCCCACTTCGCCCACTGCCTGATGACCGGAACCCGCCCGCCGCACGCCGTCGAGGAAGGGCGAGCCGTCCTGGAGGTGATCCTGGCAGCCACGAAGGACGCCAAAGGCTGGCAGGCGCCGGCTGAGCGCACGCCCCGCCGCGGGAGGACGTAGCCGCCGGGCAGACGAGAGGCGCGGCACGAACCGTTACGCGAAGGGCTGATCGATCGACGGGCTGGGCTGGGTGAAGAAACGCGGACCATCAGCCGTGATATGCATGCAGTCTTCCAGCCGCACCCCGAACTCGCCGTAGATGGCGATCATCGGCTCGTTGGAGAAGCACATGCCCGGCTGCAGGGGGGTGGTGTTGCCCCGGACCAGGTGCCAGCACTCGTGGACGTCCAGCCCGATGCCGTGCCCCGTGCGATGCGGCAGCCCGGGGACATCGTAGTCCGGGCCGAAGCCCGCATCGGTTATCACCTTGCGTGCCGCGGCGTCGACGTCCTCGCACGCAGCGCCCACCCGCGCCGCCGCGAATGCCGCCGCCTGCGCCTCGGCCTCCAGGTCCCAGATGTCGCGCTGGCGCTGTGTGGGGCGGCCGAAGACGACGGTTCGGCTGATGTCCGAGTGGTAGCCCTCGACGGTGCACCCGCCGTCCATCAGCACGACGTCGCCTTCTTTCACGCGGGCCGGGGCCGGACTGCCGTGCGGATACGCGGTGGCCTGGCCCAACTGGCAGTCAATCCCCCCCGCGGCCCCGAGGGCCTCGTGGGCGGCGCGACTGTTGGCGGTGAACTCCGCCCGCGACATCCCCTCGCCCAGCAGCGCCAGGGTGGCCTTGTACGCCGCGACGGTGATGTCCATCGCGCGCTGGATCAGGGCGATTTCGGCGGGGGACTTTATCCCCCGGCAGGGCAGGACCACCGGCTCGGCGCTGACCAACTCCAGTTGCGGGGCCTCGGCGCGAATGCCGTCGGACACGAAGAAGCGCACGTGGCGTTCCATCGCCAGTCGCCCGGTCGCCGCGCCGCGGTCCCTGAGCACCCCCGCCACGAGCCGACAGGGATCCTCGTGCTCCTGCCAGACGCGCACCTCGTCGCCGAGAGTCAGCTTCTCGCGGAGCCTGGCCTCTTCGAACGCGGCACAGACGTACGCGACGTCCCCCGCAGCCGGGACCATCGCCGCCATGATCCGTTCGCTCAGACCCCACGGGACGCCGAGGAAATAGCGCATGCTGGAGCCCGGCTCGAGGAACATGGCGTCGATGGCGTTCTCGGCCATGAGGCGCCGCGCCTTGGCCAGGCGGGCCTGCCGCTCCTCGACGCTGATCGGTTCCACGCCGTCGGTCATGGGCTTGAGGTGGTCGAATGTCGCCGGCATGGGCTTCTCCTTGTCGCAGGCGCGGTCACAACGGGAACGGATCTCCGTCGAAGCCCGTGAGGACTTCCGCCGGGGAAAAGGGGTCGCTACAGTTTCCCCGCGGCGTACTGTGCGTATCGCCGGACGACGCCGGCAGCCTTGACGTCCCCGCGGTGGACGAAGATCCCCACGCGGCGGGTCAGGCTTTGGCCCTTGCCCAGGACGTACTGCCTGTTGCCGCTGCGCTTGTCGATCCGCCGCGGACCGAAGCAGCCGTAGTCGCGCGTCAGCCACTTGTGGGGATGGGTGTTGTCCGGATGGCTGAAGATCGCCAGCCCCTCGGTCGCCCCGTCGACGGTTCCCGAGTAGTCCACCCACTTGGCGACCTTGTTGTTGGTGGCTTTCTGGTTGATGCCGCCTTCGGAGTTCGTGATCCGCCCGCCTTGCTGGACCGAGAACTGCGGGTGCATTCGCACGTACGGCCAGGCGTAGTGCACCGCGTCGCTGGTGAACCGCACGTCGCCGTAGGAAGCCGTCACCGTGAACGTGATATCGAGGAAGTACTCGCCGGAGCCGAGCGCGACGATCCGCATGTCGCGCCTCTCGTCGAGGTACGCCGTCTTGCGGTCCGCCTGCCAGAGCAGCTTCATGCCGATCCGGGCGGCGCCTTGCGTCTTGCCGGCGGGCGCGGGGGCGAACGCGACGTGCTTGATCCGGTCGCGGAAGGCGCTCTTGGGATCCTTCTTGTCCAGCCGACCGTAGTACGCCGCGTAGAAGTTCACGTCGCGATGACCGGCGAGCTGGATCTTGTCCGTGAACCAGAACGAGCGGTGGTGCGGGTAGTTCTGCTTCTTCTCCTTGTCGGCGATCTTCAACGTCATCAGCTTGCCCGACGGGCTGCGCACCGGATAGAAGAACGGCAGCTCGAGATCGTCGGCGTATTGATAGACCAGCGCCTCCTTGCCGGCGATCCGCACCGTCAGCGCCGAGGCCTTCGCGTCGTCGGTCAGTTCGATCGTCGCCGCCGCCTTGTCGCCCCCCGATTCCGCCCTGACAGCGGCGACCAGTGCCAGGCAGCCCACGGCAAGTGTAAGCACGTGCTTCATGGTCGATCTCCTCATTCCAGCCCCCCAATCGTAGGTCGTCCGTCGCGGCTCGTCAATCGATCCCTTGGATGTTCCATGTTCCACAGGTTTCCACTTCCGGTGTAACCCCTCGGCCGGCCCAGTCAGGAGTATTGTTATAAATATTTATGTATCAAGTGTTTATTTGAATACATAGCCGCTATTCCCGTGTGGCGCTTTCTTGGAGTGGAAATTTGCAGGTTTCCCAGGTTATGTATAATGGACGGCGCGTCAGGCCCGACGTCGAGCACCCCGGGGATTACCGGTCCGCCATCACATACCAGGTGGCACCAATCAGGAAAGGTGGTCCTCTTTTCCGCCCTGCTTTCGCCATTGCATCCAACCCAACCGCCGGCGATGATGACCCCAAGACGGCCGAAAACAAGGGGCCCGGCAATGCGGCTGACGAAGACTCGGATCTATGTACTCATCGTTCTGCTGGCCTGTGCGGCGTATGCGACGTGGTGGTGGGCCGAGTGGTACACGGTCGAACTCGATATCGGCCCGGAGACCACGGTCATCACCGGCCCGCTGAACCCCGACGGCACGGTGAACTACGTGGCCTACATCAACGCCCAGCTCAGCGAAGGCGTCACGCCCGAGAACAACGCCGCGATCGGCCTGGCCCGCGCCGTCGGCCCCACGCTGTTCCATGAAGACGTGCGAGAAAGAGCGTTCGAGATTATCGGCATGGTCCCCCCGCCGGAGCACGACGACTACTTCGAGCTGCTGGACGACCGCCATGAGCTTGAGTTTCTTGAGGCGACGAGGGCCCCGTGGTCGGCCGAGAAGCTGCCCGCGATCGCCGATTGGCTCAAGATCAACGCCAAGCCGCTGGCCTTGATCGAGACGGCAACGACGAGACGGCATATCTACATCCCGCTGGTCTCGCTGGACGACCCGCCGTCAGCCATTACGATCATGGTCCCCGGTCTGACCGAGTTGAGCGAGGCCGGCAAGGCCTTCATAGCCCGGGCCATGCTGAAATGCGCAGGGCAAGACCTTGCCGGGGCGTGGAAGGACCTCTTGACGGCCCGCAGGCTGGCCAGGCTGATCTCACAGGGCGGCAGCCTTATTGAGGGACTCGTCGGCATGGCGATCGAAGCCGAGGCATGTTCCGCTTGCCGCGTGGTGGTCGCCGGCCACAAGGCCTCTGCCGCACAACTGCGGACCTGGAGCAGGGAACTGGACGCCCTGGCGCCCCTGACCGACATCCGCAAAGCGATGGCCGCCGAGCGGTTCTCGTTCCTCGACGCGGTCATGATGCTCTACCGCGCGCAATCGTTGGCGGAACTGGACGGGGACGTGAGCACCATGGGTGCCGTCTGGGTGGACTGGAACGAGGTCCTGCGAAGGGGCAACGCCTGGTACGATCGCTCACAGGCTGCATCAGCCCTGCGCGACATCGCCGAACGACACGCGCGCCTCAAGGAGATGGAACACGACCTGGAGAAGATGCGCACGGAGGTCTCGGGCGGGTCCGTGTTGGATGTGATCAGGACGCTGACCCCACCCGGCAGGCGCCGACAGGTCACCGAGACCGTGACCGTCCACCTGTTGAGTGTGGTCTACCCCTCCTTGACCAGGATCGCAGACAACCACGACCGCGTGGTGATGGAATCCGAGATGCTCCAGGTGGCCGCGGTGCTGGCTCTCCACAAGGCCGAGACCGGCCGCTTCCCGGCCAAGCCGGCCGACCTGGCGCCGAAGTACCTCAAAGCCCTGCCGAGAGACCGCTTCAGCGGCAAGGCCCTGGTGTACAAGCGCGAAGGCAAGGGCTGCGTGGTCTACAGCGTGGGCCTGAACCTCACCGACGACGGCGGGATCGACAATCGCGGCGACGAAGACGTCGATCCCGACGACGAGAAGGACGACATCGTCATTCGGTTCACGCGGTGACTCGTCGCACCTGTTGGGTGCCACCCTCAAACGGAGTCCTGAAGGGACGGAGTTTGTGGGTGCGAGACAAGGCTGTCGCCCCCGGCGGACGTTACCATTCGAAGCCTACGGTCGCGCCGCCGTAAAACTCGTCGTTGAGCAGGTCCTCGCGCAGGGCATCGCTGAAGTTGACGAACACTCCGGCGCTGAAGCCGCCGTACCTGGCAGGGATGTCGAGCAGCTCGTTGAGGTCGAACCCGGCCTTGAGGCCGACCTCCACCGTCGCCAGCCGCGTCGACTTGTGACCGGTGGGCGCCAGGGCCTTGTCCCAGTAGCGGTTGTCCACCAGCAGGCCCAGCGACGG
>Ga0180432_10001515_pt1 | contig 36539 bp, 28 predicted proteins | sample SS_ome_10_FD_132414 | JGI IMG/M metagenome (GOLD analysis project Ga0180432, IMG submission 132414) | Hypersaline lake sediment archaeal communities from the Salton Sea, California, USA - SS_1_MS_2 metaG | ecosystem: Environmental > Aquatic > Non-marine Saline and Alkaline > Hypersaline >... | reverse complement strand
TCACTTTCCGGACCGTACCCTCCACAATTGACCGACGATACACGTCAGTGAGCTTGCCCCCAGTACGAGCAACCATCCGGCCCAACCTGGATTGGAGAGCTTCAATATGCTGGCCATGAAGGGTACGTAAACGACGAGTATCAAAAGCGCCGTGCACAGCCCGAGAGCCCCCCAGACAAACGGATTGCTTGTCACGTCATTTTTGAGCACGCGCGTCTTTGGCGCTCGCATGTTGAAGATATGCCACAATTGCGCGAAGGCCAGCGTCAGAAATGAAATCGTCACCGCCAGCTTTTCCCTATCCTGATCGGTTTCCGGTCCCGGCAGCTTGAAGGCCAGTCCGAAAGCCAGAAGTACCGAGAACGTCAGTAACGTGCCGTAACGGAAGATCGAGAGCCATCGGCCGCGCGGCAAAATTGGCTCGTCAGAAGGCCTCGGCGGCGCCTGCATTATGCCCGGATCGCCCTTGCCGACGCCAAGCGCCAGCGCGGGAAAGACGTCGGTAACCAGATTCAAAAAGAGAATCTGCAGCGGCAGGATCGGCAACGGAGCGTTGACGACCGAAGCCGCAAAGACGATCATCACCTCGCTGATGTTGCAGGATAGCAGATAGATCACGAACTTTCGTATGTTCTCGAAAATGATGCGGCCCTGCTCGACGGCCACGACTATCGTGGAGAACGCGTCGTCCTTGAGCACCATGTCGGCGGCTTCGGCGGCGACCTGCGTTCCCCGCAGGCCCATTGCGATGCCGATGTCGGCCTTCTTCAAAGCCGGGGCGTCGTTGACCCCGTCGCCGGTCATCCCGACTACCGCCCCAGCCTGTTGATGAACCGCAACCAGATCGAGTTTCTGCCTCGGACTTACCCTCGCGAAGACGGGCGTCCTCTCGTAAGTCTCCTTGTCCGAGTCGGACATTGTCTCGTATGTTTTCATATCCCTGCCGATTATCACGTTGTCCCGGCCGCTCTCGGTCAGGCCGATTGATCCGGCAATGTTTGCCGCCGTGCTGGGATGATCTCCCGTTATCATGACCGTTTGAATGCCCGCGTTTCGGCAGGCCGTTATCGCCTTGCTAACGTCCTCCCGGGCCGGGTCTTCCATACATGCCAAACCCAGGAAGGTCAGGTCTTTGTACGGATCGGTTTCGATAGAGTCGGCCTCTTTCATCGCCAGCGCCAAAACGCGGTAGCCCTGCTCGGCAAGCTTGCCGTTTTGCTCCAGCCAGAACTCGCGCCACTTGTCGTCCATCTGCTCGCCGCCGTTCTTGCCCGCCACCAATGTGGAATCATCGAGAATCGCCTCAGGCGCGCCTTTGACGGCGACCCAGTACTTGTCGCCGGAGCGGTTGAAGGTCGCCATCTTCTTAGTATCGGAGTCGAAGGCGTCCTCGTACTCTTCGGGGTATTCCTTATTCACCTGCTCGTAGTCTATGGATGCTTTGCGGGCCGCCACAAGAAAAGCCACTTCGAGCGGATCGCCAACGCCGGTCGTCGAGTCGGGCCTTGTTCGGTCCAGTGATGAATTGTTGCATAGAACGGCCGTCTGGAGCGTCTTGGTGAGCCTGTCGTTTTGCGCCGCGTCGATTGGTTTGCCGTCAACCGAGAAATCGGCACGGCCCTGCTCGTCTATCCGCCCGATCTTGATGTGCTGATCGGAGAGGATAATGTCGGTGACGGTCATTTTGTTTTCTGTAAGCGTTCCGGTCTTGTCGGTGCAGATGACGCTGACCCCGCCGAGCGTTTCGACGGCGGCGAGGTGATTTACCATCGCGTTTCGCCGGGCCATTCGTATCATGCCGCGGGCCAATGCAAGCGTTGCGACGATGGGGAGCCCCTCAGGCACGGCCGCAACCGCCAGAGCTATCGCCGTTTCGATCATGTGTACCGTATCTTTGCCTCGGGCGATTCCGGTCCCGGCGATCACCCCGATGAACAGGAGCGTCACCCAGAGCAGCTTTCTGCCGAGCAGGTCCAGCCGCTTTTCCAGGGGAGTAACCTCGTCTTCGGCCTTCTGGACCAGATCGGTGATTTTGCCTAACTCGGTCGCCATGCCGGTTGCGGTGACAACGGCCTCGCCGGATCCGCGCGTAACGGATGTTCCCTTATAAAGCATGTTCGTTCGATCGCCTAAAGAGGCCGATGCGTCGATGCTGTCTGTCTGTTTGCTGACCGGCAGAGATTCGCCGGTGAGGACCGACTCATCCGCCTGGAGTTTGCCGGCAACGACCACTCGCATGTCAACACTGACAATGTCGCCGCCTTCGAGCAGGACAACATCTCCCGGCACCAACTGACGGGCCGTCACTTCCTTCACCTGGCCGGAGCGGCGGACTCTCGCAGTGACTTTCTCCATGCGATGAAGCGCTTCCATCGAGCGGACCGCCTTGAGTTCCATGAAAAAGCCGATTGCCGTATTGATCGCGATCACGCAGGCAATTGCTATGCCGTCCATCCACTCCTGGAAAGCGCACGACAGTATCGCTGCGACGGCAAGAAGAATAACGATCAGGCTCTTGACCTGATTGAACAGTATCTTCGCGGTGCTTTTCTTCTCGGCTTCGCGAAGGCGATTGGGGCCGTACTTCTTCAGAAGGGCTCTTACCCCTCGTTTATCAAGCCCCTTTTCTCGGACCACGCCGTATTGTTTGAGAACATCTTCGCTGTCGCGGGCCCACGGCGTCAGGATTCCTGCCGCACCTTCCGACTTGGATTCTTTCTCTGCCATTAATTTAATTCCGTTCCTTTATATATCCTTAAACCCGCCCAATGTTCAGTTTTTTGCGGGCCTCCTTTGCGGTCATAGGCTCCAGCCCCATCGCCTTAACTAAAATCCTTAACCTGGTCACTAACTCGGCGTTGGTTTTCGCGGTGCTCTCGGGCGTGTAATAGAAACTGTCCTCGAGTCCGACTCTTACCACCGAGGCGCCCATTCCAAGAGCCGCTCCCAGCATCCGGAAGTCTTTCATGCCGTCGTGTATAACGCCCCACGTGGACCCGATGGGAACTACGGCCTGCATCGCATACAGATTCGCCGGCGTTGCCTGGATCGCGCTCTCGAAGCCGAGGCAGATGTTAAAGTGCATCGGTCTTGAGATCAGTCCTTCGTCGGCGATCCTGCCGCATGTTGCTATCATGCTCAGATCGAAAACCTCCAGCTCCGGCACGGTCCGGGTTTCCTGCATGCGTTTGGCCCAATATCTGATATCCGGAAGAGTGTTAATGTAGACGTCGTCTCCGAAATTGCACGACCCCATGTTCAGCGAAGCGACCTCTATGCGCGGGTCGTTCAAAGATACGCACCGTTCCTCTAACGACAAGGTCGATAGCCCCCCTGTCGAACCCTGGATAATAATATCGGATTCGGCACGAATCAAATCAAGCGTTCGTGCGAAGACGTCCATATCCGCCGTCTGCACGCCATGCTCATCCCGGACGTGCAAATGAACCATAGCTGCTCCCGCTTTGGCGCAGGCCACAACTTCCTTTGCGATATCCTCTGCCGACTCGGGATTGCGGCAGCCCGGCGGCATTTCCGAGCCCGGGTGCTTTACCGGAGCGACTGCGACAATGACCTTTCTGCTCATGATGGCATATCCCTTCTGCGATTTCTAAGAAGGTAGGTGGGGCTCGCCCCACCATTATTTATCGGTGGGCTAAAGCCCGCCCTACGAATTCGACAGCTTAACTGCAAGGATACTACAATTCCGCCATGGATTTCAAATTCTTTTCCCCGCCGACAAAGAAAGAGCCCGCCGGCAAGTATTTCAGCGGGCTCTTGAATACGCACACGTTGTACCAAACCAATATCGTTCAGTTCTGGCTTCGGCTCGTCGATCCGCGCCTTCTGAATTGGCGCCTGGTGCCGGTCACTTTGGACGTGCCTCGCGAGGTTTTAAGTTCGCCGGTGAGTTTGGATTCCGCAACTTTGCCCTCGAAGCTCATTTCATATTCCTGATCGCCAAATTGAAGCTTATACTTGAAGCTTACCTTGTCGCCGTCGAGATTGATCTTTTTGATTACAGTGGATCCGTAGAGCGCGCTCATGTCGGGATTTATCCTGAGCCTCTGCTTACGAGCGCCGCGCTCGGATTCGATTTCCAGATTCCACGTGCCGATAACGGCGGCGCCAATCCGTGTTGCCGTGGCGGTCGCTTCACCACGGTCGCTTTTGAATGCTCCTTCAATTGAGTTGTAGCCTACCGTCCCTTCAAAAGCCAAATCCATTCTGTTGCCTTCCCTCTCGATCACTCTCGTGAAGGTCAGCTTGCGGTCCTGGTATTGCACATTGGAAAGCTTGATCTCGCCTCGGGAGCTTTTCCACGTGCCACTGAGATTGCCTTTTTCATCGGCAGTAATCACGAAAGTACTCGTTCTTTCTCTCTCGCCGAATTTTACTGTCATATTCCAGCCACCGACTACGCGAGGTGTTCTCGGGACGCGTTTGCCCTTGATCTCCGTCTCGCGCTCGTTGCCGACCAGCATTCCGGAAAGCTCACCCTTCTCGATCTTTCCGCTAAACTTCGACGTCCTCTCCTGATCTCTGTACCGCATGACCTGCGTGAAGCTGAGCTTGTTGTCCTCGAACTCAACATCCTTGAGATCGTTGACTCCCCAGGAGCTGATCCATTGGCCGGTGTACTGGCCCTCCTGGTTCCTTGAAAAGTAGAGGATCGACTCGAAATCCCACTCGCCGAACTTCATTTTGATCCGCCAGTCGCCGTACAGTCCGCCTCCGCGGGATCGGGATTGAGCCGATACGCCCGCAGGCAGGGCGAACGAGACCACCAGCAAGCCAACCAGCACTACTTTTAGAATTGCTCTGCGTTCCATAATCTCTACCTCCAAAAAGATAATTTTGGTTACCCCCGGTAATTTAACTCCACGCTAAAGAGCCGTATCCCCAACAGGATACCAGTTGCCTGTCAAGATTCCAGTGCTTTTTTCAGGCAAAGTTCGATTTCACAAAACAACATTTTGATAATTTTCCTGGCTACCCGCATCGGAGCACGTTATAATACGACCAGTATCTATGGAATGGATCGGTGATTTCTCGGTATAAGGAGATGCTCAAGACTCAACTTTAGGGTGCTTCTTTGCTTTTCTGCGGCTTGGAGTGGTTTTCTGCGCGAATAATCTGTAGCGCCGGAGGCCGACCAACCCGGACCGGGCGTAGTGGTGCGATTTGTGTTGCGCCGTCATTCATGACAAGAATGAAAGGATATGGAGGTCTGCAAAATGGAATCGAAAAAATGGTTATGGATTTTAGTTGCGTGCCTGGTGATAGTCACAGTGTACCATGTCGTCAAAATCGCACGTGTAGATCCGGCCGAACCACAAGCGCCGCAGGAAGAGCCGGCTTTGCAGCAGGACCGGCACACAACGCAGACGGCCTCGCTCGGAGGGCTGCCGAGTATGCCGGAGGAAAAGACACCGCCGACAATCGAACCGGTCAAAATAGAAGAACAGAAACAACCGAGCGGGCCGGTAGAACCGGAAGAAGAAGACTCAGCCCCAATGCCGAAAGCGAATCAGCAAGACGCTGAGGAAACGATAGAAAAGCAGGAAGCGCCCGCGGCCGATCAACAAGTAGGGTGGGCTTTAGCCCACCGAAACGATGAAGACGGTGGGGCAGGTCCCACCCTAAACGCTGTCGTCGATGTAACGTCTTCAAACAAAGGTCTCGTTCGCGGCATAGTCTATAGCGCCGATTCGGGCTCTGCCCTGATCGACGATAAGATAGTCAATACAGGAGATACTATCGACGGCGTCAAGGTTGTAAGAGTACACGCCAGCGGCGTCGATTTCGAGAAAGACGGCCAACGCTGGACACAAAAAGTAAGCGAAACGCCGGATTCGTTGTGGCAGTAGTGATTATTGAGTTTCTGGTCTCGGAGGGTGACAGCCTCAAAGCCGAAGGCTTTGCCGATGGTGGGAAAAGCCATCCCCAAGCTGAGCTTGAGGCTGCCACCCGATTACAGTGAACGTAGGGTGTGCAGCTCGTTCCTGGGGATCAAGTTGCCCATGCGGTTTTTCATGTTCCCCTTTGTCATGTCGAGCGCAGCCGAGACATCTGGACAGCGATTGATTATGCTATTCCTTTGCAACCAGATCCCTCCGCGCGGCTCCGCTTTGGTCGGGATGACACGTTATCCACCCACATAACAAAGAACGGTGAAAAATCGGCCCCGCGTTTTGTCGTAGAACAGGTCTGCGGTGAGCAGCCCTTCTGACCAGGGGATTGACTCAGGCGTCTCCAAGCGAGTCCAGCGCACGCTGAATCTCAGTTTTGGCATCCCCTTCGGCGCACTGGTCGTGTAATTCACGCAGAGTCTTCACGTCTTTCCACACCCACAGGACATCAACGGCAACCACACGTTTAAGCTCTTCCTCCTTGTCCCATATCATGCGGATTCTCTTTCGGTCCAAATCCTGAGGTTGGACTATCTGGGCCAGCAGGTAAAGAACGAACCAATCATTGAGTCCCTTCTCGGCCAGTGCGGCTCGGGCAATAGCCTGGTCGACTTCCTGCGGCATCCTGTAAAACTTGCGGTGAGGCCCGGTTCTCTCGAGTATCCATGAACGCAGATAAATAGGGCGGGTGCCGGGCCTCGGGTACGTACGGCCATCGGTCACGCGGACCTCGATCTTGTTCTGGTGCTCGACCCTCAGGCGCGCCGCCATCGCGATTGCCTCTTGCGAACCGCACGCGGCCTCAACTCTTAAAAAGTACCGACTCAGTATAGGATCGGGTCGGATCCTCTCGCGGAAAGCCCGCAACGCCGGAAGCAGTCGGGTATCCTGCGTGAGCGCCGCTCGCTCCATCACCCAACCAACCAGCCCCCCGGGAATCCTCTCACTCTTATTCCAGCCAACACTCCAGAAGCTGTCTCTGCCATCAGTCGGCAGGACCGATATGGCTTTGGACAGAATATCCACCAACTTCTCTCTTTCGACGGCAGTTCCAAGGTGCTCCACCCAGTCGGCGGCAAAATCTAGTTCTGCCGCTTCAGTGTCCCCGTAGTACCACCAGGGCAACTCGATGTATGGACTGCCGTCTCCCAGATCACGCTCGAGTTGGTCGATCAGAATCGACTTGAGCTTCTTTGAGCCAATCTTGGTCAGGGCAACGTAGGCTTCCATACGAATGACTTGAATTTCGTGTCGAGCACAGCGTAGGAGCACTTCTTCAATCGCGTTGTCGGCTCCGTGCTCAAGGCTTATTTCCCCCAATGCCCAAATACAACTTCGCAGATGTGCGCATCGGTACTTGGATCTGCCACGAGCCTCAGGGGATAGTATGCGGCGGGATATGTGCTCCAATTCCTTATAGTCTTCCTTGCGAGGTCGGACTTGCTGCAAGCGGTCCGGGGTCAACGATTCGAGCAGCAGCGGCACGCCCGCAGGGTCGCGATGGCGGCCGTACTGTGTTGCCGCCTGGCCAATTGCCAAGGCAGTCCCTTTCTCATGGAGCTGGGCATAGTCCAGCCTCTCGAAGACAATGTCGTCGGTCATCTCCTGGGGCTGGAAAACCTCACGCAGCTTCGTTAGGTACTCGCGGACGGTTGTCTTGGTTCGGCCTTCCTTGAGTTTGATGACGCACTCCATGTCGGACATATAGCCGGGGTTGGGCACCCAGTGGTCGGGGCCGCCAAAGACTTCGATGTCCCAGTTGCCGCGAACTGTCACGGGCTCGTAGTGAGTTGGGCCTTCTATGTAGATCAGTTCTTCCACAGGTCCGGCCGTGAGTGATGTCAGCCGGAGCGGATAGATGCATTTTGGAGACTTGAACGTGTACTCGAGCGGATCGAGAGTGCCTGTGGCGAGTTTCTCGCGTGTCACATCCGTCAGCGCGTCGCGGTGAATCTTCGCAGCGACCATCCACCACTTTTCGGCGATATATTGCTCGAGGATGGGGATCGCCTCGTCTGGGACTCCGAACTGATTGGAGTTGAGCCATTGGATGACATGCTCGCCGCCCACCGGAGAGAGCAGTACAACGTCGTAGTCGCCGATCCGTCGGCGCCATTTAACCGTGCCCGGCGGCGGGGCGCCTCCGCTGCCACCCGAATAGCGCTGGCGGAAGTATGTGTAGCTGAAATCTCTGTCTTGCGTACGCTTGCTCAGCGTCTCGAAGACGTTGGGATCGCCTTTTTCGACTTTTGGCTCCGAGGGGACCGGGACAACCCAGACCATTTTCTCGGCCGGGCCCTCGTATTTCGTTTGCAGAAGCAGTTTTTCCTCGGCTCCGTCCCAGCGGATATAGGCTTTTTGTGTGGGCTGATAGATATCGGCGTCCTTGTTGCGCCAGATGAATACTTTGCCGTCACTCCAGGCCACATTAATTTTGGTTAGGACGCCCACACAAAGTATGAACAGGAAAAATCTCCTTGTCGCCATGGCACGCTCTCCGCTTAAATGTGCTATCGTCCTGTTGTCACGTTAAACAGGATTTCACTCACTATTATATCCTATCATCGAATCATGAACAACATCATTCCCCGTATGATAAAACAAGACTTTAGATAAATAACTGGTGGGATGCATCCTCTGTTATTCTATTTGTTGATCGCGTTGCCTTGTATTTATATCATTCGGATCGGAGAGCTGGTCGACCTGAACTGTCGGCTGGTTTGCGTCAGGCGGCATTGGCGGCTGCGGTCTGTCATCTGCTTCCGGAGGGATTATACACTTTGGTTCGTTCGGATCGACATCGCATGGGTCCGGCAGGGCAAACTCGACGGCAGCTATGTTGGAGAGTAAATCTGTGTTACCGATACCTGCGACCTCAACATTGATCGTGGATTCTGTGGGTATGCCGGCATACAAACTACAAACGCAGATTGTGCCGGCGACAATCGCAATCGTTACTACGGCGGTTTTCACTAATCCCAATTCTGCGGTGATTACGCCTATCACGGCAGCTATTGTTGGTGTTTTCACCATAGACGACGTTACAGTTACGGCCGCTGATGCACTTTTTGTGTGCGCGGCGGTGATTATTCCAAACAGCGACAGACCCGTCAGGAAATACTCGCGTCCGAATCCGCGATTGTGCAACCGGCGTTTCAGCGCATGTTTGGCATTAAAAAAGAGCACTCTGGCCCTTATTTCCGAGCACCCCATGACGGCGGCGATCTCTGCATAGGAGAATAGCTCGAAACATCGCAAAACCAGCACACTTCTTTGCCTTGCCCGCATCGTGCCGAGTGATTTGCAGATCGCTTCACACAATTCAGCCCGTTCTGCATGCTCCAGGGCATTTTCTTTGACGTCAGCCGTCAACTGCAATAAAGCCTCATGATTTACAAGGGTGTTTTGGATAATACGTTGATGACCCTGCGGCCGGAGGTAATGGTGGAAAATCCCCCAGGCGCTGCGGTAGATCCAGGCCCACAGAGATGAATTGCTGGCCGTTTTCAGCCTCGGTAAAGACTCGATCATATAGAGAACCGTGTCCTGGACGAGGTCCTCAGTTAGATGATAATCCAGGGTTATGCGATACAAATAGACAAACATCCTTCGCCTGACGTAGGCGCTCAGCGCCCCCAGGCTTTCCCGGTCACCCTTCTGGGCCCGGCTGACGAGCTTGGAAATGTCGTGTGCTCTTGTCATATCATTACGTTGCTTTCGAGGCATAAGAGTTCGCTTCATTTGACCAATATTCCCTTCAAGACTTCAATAAACAGGGCTCTATCCACTCAATATAGACCCAAAAATAGCGAAATCCGTTACACAAAAAATTACTTGAATTGTAGACGGCAAAAGGGTTTAATATAATCTGAGGTGCTTTTCTTTGGTTGGTTTTGGGAGTTCGACGATGGCTCTGAAAGAGTTATGGTCCAGTACGGGTAGATGGCTGCGAAAGAATAATCCGCTTGCGCCGGTGGCTCATCAGCCACAAATAGGCGATGACGGCCTGATAAGCCGCGACGACGAGTCCGACGAGCAGGCAATTGAGGGATCGCCGCGGGCCGAGATTCGCAATAATAAGGTCACGGTAAGATCTGTCCCGCAGACCGAAAGACAGGAGCAACTCGAGAAGCTCCAGAAAGGCTTCGAGCAGCTTGTCGAGCAACTAAAGGGCATCAACGAGCATCTTGATCGCCAGGCCGGCCGGCAGGAAGAGTTGATGGGCCGGATTGAGCAATTGCCCAAAATACTCGAGAGCTTTCCTCAAGTCGTTGAGAATCAGAAACGCACGACCGAGGAATTGCTCGACCAGTTGAGAAACGCCGCGGCCAAAAACGAGAAGTTCGTCGACGCCGTCGAGAAAATCCCCAACGAGACCGCAAAGCAGACCGACGCTCTGGTTAATATCGATCATCAACTCGGCGCCGCCGCCGATCTCGAAGTTCAAAGGACCGAGAGCTTCAACAATTTCAACAACTCGCTGGATAAACTGAACCAAAGCACCATGAGCCAGACCGACGGCATAATCCAGATGAGCAAGACTTTTGCCGCCAGCGACAGATACCTCAAGTACATCATATCCAGGCAGAACAAACGATTTATGTGGATTTTCATTGCCGCTATCAGCGTTTGTGTGACCGCAATTTTGATTCTGACCGGGATCGTTATTTATCTGAACTACTGAGGATACTACGAAATTCGCCCACCAGGCGCCCCGCAGGCTCGCCTCACTTCTCCAATTCAGGAATAAAATATTTACGCCAAATAAAGCAGCAGACGATAAATACAGTTGAAAAACGCTTTTGTTTGAGTAAACTATGCGGAATTTACGCGCGTTTATTGCCAATGATAATTATCTCGAATTCGAAAGGAGCAAGAAAGTGAAGATTCTTAAGAGTATTTTTGTACTTTTCGTCCTAAGTCTCGGCTTCACCGCGACAGCATTGGCGGGCGAAGGCTCACAGGCGGCGGCGGGCGGCGCCCCGGCGGCAGGTGGCGGCGGGGCATTGTTGTGGTGGATCGCGCCGTTTGCCTCGCTGCTGGCGCTTGGCTTTGCATTCTACTTCTATAAGAAGATGATGGAAGCCCCCGAAGGCACCGAGAAAATGGTGGAGATCGCCCGGCACGTTCGTCAGGGCGCCTACGCGTATCTGTTCAGGCAGTACAGCGTCGTGACGCTTGTGTTCATCATCCTGCTGGCAATCCTGGGCTTCTGTGCGTATAAGGGCGTTCAGAACCCATTCGTGCCGGTTGCGTTCCTGACAGGCGGTTTTTTCAGCGGCCTGTGCGGCTTTTTAGGTATGAAAACCGCGACCAACGCCTCGGCCCGAACCGCCCAGGGCGCCAGCAAGAGTCTCAACAGCGGCCTGCAGGTGGCCTTTAGGTCCGGCTCTGTAATGGGCCTGGTCGTCGTCGGCTTCGGCCTGCTGGACATTTCGCTGTGGTATCTGATCCTCGATAAGCTGGTCTATACCGACATTCATATGACAGAAGGCCTGAAGTTCCTCGGCCTGGATCTTGTGCATGCAGGAATGTCGGCAGACCACAAACTTGTCGAGATTACCACCACAATGATTACTTTCGGCATGGGTGCTTCGACACAGGCATTGTTCGCCCGCGTCGGTGGCGGCATCTATACCAAGGCCGCGGACGTCGGGGCCGACCTGGTCGGCAAAGTCGAGGCCGGAATTCCCGAAGACGATCCGAGAAACCCCGCTACCATAGCTGATAACGTCGGCGACAACGTCGGCGACGTCGCAGGTATGGGAGCGGACCTTTACGAAAGCTACTGCGGTTCGATACTCGCAACCGCGGCACTCGGCGCGGCTCTTTCGACAACGGTGCTTGGCCAGTACGGCATAACCCCGCTCCAGGCCGTTCTCGCTCCGATGGTTGTTGCAGGACTCGGGATCATCCTCTCGATAGCCGGCATCTTCATGGTTCGCTGTAAGGAGGACGCCACGCAGAAAAATCTGCTGCGTGCACTTCTGATAGGAACGCTGGGCAGCTCGGTGCTGATTCTTGGCGCCGTGGCGATACTGGCGGCAGCTCACTGGATTACCTGGGGCATCTTCGGCTCGGTGGTCGCCGGGCTGCTCGCCGGAGTGGTCATAGGCCAGCTTACCGAATACTACACTTCCGATGAATACAAGCCCACCAAGGGTATCGCCGAGCAGGCCGAGATGGGACCGGCAACGACGATCATCGACGGTTTCGCCACCGGCATGTTCTCGGCAGGATGGCCCGTGGTGGCGATTGTGATCGGCATCCTCTGTGCGTTTGGCTTCGCCGGCGGATTCACCAATATCTCGATGGGCCTCTATGGCATCGGGTTTGCGGCCGTCGGGATGCTGGCAACGCTCGGCATCACCCTGGCGACCGACGCTTACGGTCCGATCGCCGACAACGCAGGCGGAAACGCCGAGATGAGCGGTCTGGGTGAAGAGGTCAGGAAGAGGACCGATGCCCTCGATTCGCTGGGCAATACGACGGCGGCAACCGGCAAGGGCTTTGCAATTGGCTCGGCGGCATTAACGGCGATGGCTCTGCTGGCAGCCTACATTGAAGAAGTCAGAATCTGGATAGCACGGCTGGCAACCGAGGCCGGCGGGACCTTCCAGGTTGGTGAAGTCGCCTTTACACCTGAGAGCGCAAAGAGCGCGGGAGTTGCCGATTTCGTCGCGGCGTACGATCTTACGATAATGAATCCGAAGCTGATCTGCGGCCTGTTCATCGGCGCGATGATGGCATTCGTCTTCTGTGCGATGACGATGAAGGCGGTAGGCCGGGCGGCCGGAGCGATGGTCAACGAGGTCAGACGGCAGTTCAAGGAAATAGCCGGGATCATGGAAGGCACGGGAAAACCCGATTACGCCCGATGCGTTTCGATTTCCACTAAAGGCGCGCAGAAGGAGATGATCCTGCCGTCGATGCTGGCGATCATCATCCCCGTAGTGACGGGATTGCTCTTAGGCGTAGCCGGTGTGATGGGCCTGCTGGCAGGCGGTTTGACCTGCGGCTTCGTTTTGGCTATCACGCTCAATAACGCAGGCGGCGCATGGGACAACGCCAAGAAGTACATCGAAAAGGGCGCACACGGCGGCAAAGGCTCCGAGGCCCATAAGGCCGCAGTCGTCGGCGATACCGTAGGCGATCCCTGCAAGGACACTTCCGGCCCCAGCCTGAACATCCTGATTAAGCTGATGACGATGGTCAGCGTGGTCTTTTCAGGCGTGGTAGTAAAATTCGCCCCCCAAATCAGCGAAATGCTCCACCTTAAATGATCCGTTGCACTACGACACGGTTGACGTAACCACACAAGCAAGTTAACCTGCCGGGGCGGCCAATTCGGCTGCCCCGGTTTTGTTGTTGATAAGGATGTATGTTGTGACAGGCAGTAAGAATACAAAGGCAAAGCAGTTTGCTCTGGCGGCGGCCAAGCTGGCGGGAGAGCGGCATTGCACGGATATTGTGGTTATGGACCTGACGGGCGTCTCGCCCGCAACGGATTATTTCGTGATCGCAACCGGCACGAGCGACCGGCAGATACGCGCGGTCGCCGATGAGATATGCCAGGAGGCGAAAGAACAAAAGGTTCAGCGTTTCGGCCGGGCCGGCTACGAACAGGCCCGCTGGATACTGCTCGATTTCATCGACGTCGTGATCCACCTGTTCGACGCCGAGTATAGAGACTACTACGACCTGGAGCTGCTCTGGGGAGACGCGGAGAGATTGAATATTGATGATTGATTACTGACTATTCCGAAAGACTTAGCCACAGAGGGTACAGAGATCACAGAGGATAAAAACAAAAAATAAGAAACGAATTAGACCCTCTGTGTCCTCTGTGCACTCAGTGGCTAAAGAAAGATACTTGAATGAAGTCGGTCCTTGAAACACTGGAAGAACGAATAACGGCGGCGATGACTTCCTTTGCCGGAGGTGAGGATTGTGCGGCGATAGTCAAGCCTTCAAAGGACGCTAAGTTCGGCGATTATCAGGCCAACGGCGTGATGGGCCTGGCAAAGAGGTTGAAGACCAATCCTCGGAAGCTCGCTGAGCAGGTCGTGGAAATACTGGACCTGAGTGATATTTGCGAGCCGCCGGAGGTTGCCGGGCCCGGGTTTGTCAATCTGCGACTAAAGCCCGATTTCCTGGCCGACAGGCTGCTTGAGATCAACGAGGCCTCGGCTGATCTCGGTATAGAAAAGACAACCGAGCCCAAAACAATCGTCGTCGATTTTTCCTGCCCTAATATCGCTAAGCAGATGCACGTGGGCCACCTGCGAAGTACGATCATTGGGGATTGTATCTGCCAAATACTCGAATGCCTGGGCCACAAGGTGATACGCCAAAACCACATCGGCGACTGGGGCCTGCAAATAGGAATGATTATCTATGCTATTGAGAGCGAGGTAACAGGCGTTCAGGTATATGCCCCAGGAGATAGGCTTATCGACGAGGATTGGAGCAAGGTAAATGATCTTGAGAAGCTGGAAGAAGCCTATAGAGGCATATCCATACAAGCCGAATATGAACCAGAAACTACTCAAGCTTGTCGAGATGCTACAGCCAGGCTGCATAAAGGAGATGCTTCGGCCAGAAGATACTGGGAATACGCGAGGAAAGTGACGTTACAGGCCTGCCTTGATATCTACAAGGGATTGATGAAAAGACCATTTACCGATGATGAGATTCGCGGTGAGAGTTCCTATGACGAAATGCTTCCTGATGTGGTGAGAGATTTGCAGGAAGAGAGTGTCGCTGAGACATCCGATGGTGCGGTTTGTGTTTTTCCCGAGGGGTTCAAGAACAAAGAGGGCGATCCGTTGCCGTTTATCATTCAAAAGTCGGATGGAGCGTTTCTTTATGCGACTACCGATCTGGCGGCGCTGCGATATCGGGTTGACGAACTTAAGGCTGACGCCATCGTGTATGTCACGGACTCGCGGCAGAAGCTGCATTTCGAGATGTTGTTTGCCGTTGCGAAGATGGCCGGCTGGGCGCGTGACGATCTTGAGCTTTCCCACGTTATGTTCGGCAGCGTTTTGGGCGAGGACGGTGCACCTTTGAAAACTCGCTCGGGCGAAAATGTCAAACTCAAGGAGCTGCTCGATGAAGCTGTCGAGCGAGCAAAGGCAGTGGTCGAAGAGAAGAATCCTGATTTGCCGGCGGAGAAGAAGGCTCAGATCGCCAAAGCGGTCGGCATCGGCGCTGTCAAGTACGCGGATTATTCCAATAATCGAACGAGCGACTATGTCTTCAGCTTCGATAAAATGCTGGCGATGGACGGCAATACCGCGCCTTACATGCAATACGCCTATGCGAGAATAAAGTCGATCGAGCGAAAGGCGCAGAGCAAGGACCTGGATATCGAGGCTGAGCTTGAAGGCGTAGAAACTATTAGCCTTGTCGAGCAGTCGGAAGTGGACCTGGCCAAGCATCTGATCCGTTACGGCGAAGCGATCCAGGCGGCCGCAGCCGACTACAGGCCGAACTACCTGACAATGTATCTCTACGAGCTTGCGCAGAAGTTCAACGCGTTCTATACGAACTGCCCGGTCCTCGGCGCTGATCCCGATCAAAGGCCTACAAGGCTCCTTCTCTGCGACCTGACCGCCAGGACAATCAGGCACGGCCTTCATGAGCTATTAGGCATCGAGGTAGTCGAGCAGATGTGATGTTTATCCTTGCAATCGCGGGAAAATGAGCTACCTTAACCCCAATCATTACAGGAATATGCAATAATGGCTTATTCACTCGCACAGAAAATGTCAAAAGATAAGCTGATTGAGTTCTGCAAGAAGAACTACATTAAGAAGCTGTCTCTTTTTGGTTCGGCCCTTCGCGGATCATTGGAACCGGAGAGCGATGTTGACATTTTGGTGGAATTCGAGGAAGGTCGCACGCCGGGGTTGTTTTCGATTGTCAGGATGGAAATGGAGCTTACGGAAGCACTTGGCAGAAAGGTAGATTTGCGAACACCTGAAGACCTGAGCAGGTACTTTCGCGATGAGGTAATCCGAAATGCCAGACTTGAGTATCAGTCCTGAAGACAAAGTCAGATTAAGACACATGCTGGACGCATCGCTTGAAATCCGGCAGTACGTGCAATCTGCGACGCGCGGAGACCTTGACAGCGATCCCAAGCTCGTTCATTCCCTCGTTCACCTTCTTGAAATAATCGGTGAAGCCGCAAATCAAGTCTCCGATGAGTTTCGGAAAAAGGCAAATAATATCCCGTGGCGCATATTAATCGGGATGAGGAATAGACTCATTCATGCCTACTTTAACATTAATTTAGACGTTGTATGGAGTACTTCAACAGAAGATATTGCTTTGCTCGTAACCGAATTGGAAAAGCTTATTGGGTAAAAACTAATGAAGATCGTCAAGGAAGACTTTCGCGTCAGCACCAAAAGCCGCAATCAGATGATTGATATCACGAGCCAAGTGCGATCACTAATCAAAGAATCGGGCATCACTAACGGCGACGCGATAATCTATTGTTCGCATACCACAGCCGCGATCACAATAAATGAACACGCAGATCCGTCCGTTCCTCATGATATACTCCTGACTCTTGAAGAATTGATACCTCAACGCCGCTCCGGCTATCGGCACGGCGAGGGAAACTCTGACTCGCACTGTAAGAGTTCGCTCATAGGCTGCAGCGAGCAGATTCTGATAAGCGACGGATCGCCCGATCTGGGGACGTGGCAGGGGATTTTCTTCTGCGAATTCGACGGGCCTCGCAACAGGACCGTGACAGTCCGGATTCGCGGCGAGTGAGACATTCGCCTGCCGGACCACCGAGCGCGTAAAAAAGGCGAGGTGGTGGAACCGGCTGGGGGGGAGACCGGTGAACCACACTGCCTCGCCGAGGTCTATTAGCTGTCTGCAGACAGCATTATTTCGTCATTCGGACTTATGTTCAACTGGGGAAAATATCACACACAACATACCCCGTCAAACGAAAAAAAAAGAAAACCGGAAAAAACGCAAGGGCGATTGCAACACCACCCCACACTATGTTTAATATCCATTAGTATACACATTTAAGGCCCAAAAAGCAAGCATTAAATGGGCATTTTCTTATTTTTTTGCAAATATCACTTTGCCCGGCCGATCCGGCTCGGGCTCCTGCAAACAGAGGGTTTGCAAGCTGATATAGGGGAAAAAGTCGAAATTCGCGTGCGGAGGGTTTTTTGCTGGCCAGAAGGCTCCTGAATTGATATCGTAGGCGTTTTCCGGGATGTGGTTAATAGTTTTCATTTTTCCTGGTTCTGATTTATTGCAGTTTACTTATGACAAAGATTGCTATAAAACTCAAACACGTCAGGGACACGGTTGATGCCGCCTGTGCCCGCGCCGACAGAGGGCCCGACACCGTCAAGCTGATTGTTGTCACCAAGTCGGCCGATATCGAAGCTGTTAAGGAAGTTATTCGACTGGGATTCACCGAACTGGGTGAAAATCGCGTCCAACAGTTGAAGAAAGTCTCAGCGCAGGTGACCGAGTTCCTGCAGCAGTCCGATGGCGACAAGGCCCTGCCCGAGAAGGTCAACTGGCATCTTATCGGTCATCTTCAGCGAAACAAAGTAAGGCAGGCGCTGCCGATAACCGCTCTTGTGCATTCGGTGGATACGCTTCGGCTTGCCGAGGAGATAAGCACCGCCGGCGCAAGATTGAACCTGCATCCTAAGGTGCTCCTTCAGGTAAACGTTTCCAACGAACCGCAGAAATACGGCGTTCCCGTAGGCGCCGCTACGCACCTGGCAGAGCAGATAGAAAGCCTGCCGAACCTTGATCTGGTCGGCCTGATGACGATGGCGCCGCTGACTCACAACAAAGACGTCGTCCGGGCGTGTTTCGTTCGGGCCAGAGAGCTGTTTATCGAGATGCGCGGAGAGAAAATCGTCGGGCCTCAGTTCACCGAGCTGAGCATGGGCATGAGCTCCGACTACGAAATCGCCGTAGAAGAAGGTGCGACAATGCTGCGAATCGGCTCGGCAATCTTCGCCGGCTGACCACAAAGTGATTGATTATTGACTATTTACTATTGAATATTGAATAGGGCATCAGGGGACTACTATTTCATGTAGTGAGCATCCCCTGATCTCCTGATATCCAATTAGCAAAAGTCAATTGTCAATATTCAATAGTCAATTCTAACAGGTGGTTTTCGTCTGTCCGATATCGGACGTTTTTCAGGCATTCTTCATGTTGTACTTCCGGTCTGTTCCCATATCTCCCGTAAGCACCGTAAGGCGTCCCTGTCGGGAGGACGCCTTAGAGTGCTGTCGGGAGGACACCTTAGGCAAAAAAAGTACAGTAAAAACCGAAAGTGCCGTCTGTAATAAGCCGATTGGAATTGAATATCGAGTAGATGGGTAATGAGTATATGCGTAGATGGGTAGATTCGTAATGAGTTACTCGTGTTTGGCATCACTCATTACGCAGCCACCGTCCTATATGATACTACTGATGGGCAAGCAACAATGGGCACAACAGAATCTTTGAACGACATTCAGATTCGTATAGGTTCCACAGATGTTCTGTATCTGACGAGCGGCAACTCCATACCATTGGAGTTAAAGCGTTTCTTCAAGCAAAAAAAGTTGTCTTTTCGCGTCCTTTCGACGGATAAATTCAGCGAAGTGCGCGACAGCCTCGATCAAATAGGAACGGTCGTTATAGATACAAGAGATTCGGAGTCTTCCGAGCAACAGTTGGTCCGAATAATCGAGTGCCTCGAAATGGAGCACATCGGTGTGATACTGCTCACCGGCCCGATGAAGATTCCGGTAAGAAGTTTCTCACTGACACCGACCAAGACCAGTTTTTGTATGAGCAGCACAATCGACGGTATCTCGACAGAGGAGTTATGGGCGCGAATCAGCATAAACCTGGCGTGCCGAAAAGGCGCCTCTTCGGCGTCGGTCAAGCCCGTGCTTCCACTAAGACAGGTGCATACAATTTTCAAGAACAAACTTGCGGAGCAACTTAACATGACCAAAGCTCTCGCCGAAAGCCTTACCGAGCAGCTTCGTTTAGCCGGTCTGGTCCAGCAGGATTTTCTACCCGCCAGGCTGCCCAACACCGACCAGTTGCAGTGGGCTACGGTCTTCAAGCCGGCTGAGTGGGTGTCGGGCGACATTTACGACGTAGTGCGCGTCGACGAGCAGCATATAGGCTTCTACGTGGCCGACGTGGTGGGCCACGGCATGCCCGCGGCGCTGCTGACGATCTTTCTCAAGCAGGCCCTGGTCATGCGGGAAACGAGCGGCAGTAACTACCGCGTGTTTTCCCCTGCCGAGGTCATTAAGAATCTCAATTTGCGAATGACCGCCCAGAAGCTGTCGGGCTATCAGTTTGCCACCGCCTGCTATTGCCTGCTGAACACCAAAACGCTCCAGTTGACGTTTGCGCGTGCGGGGCATCCCTATCCTCTGCTAATCAGGGGTGACGAGCCGCCGAAGCAGCTTCAGGGGCGAGGCTCGCTGCTCGGGATATTCGAGCAGGCCGAGTACTTCCAGGAAACCGTGCAGCTACAGCCGGGCGACAAGCTGCTGCTGTATTCAGACGGCGCCGAGCCGTTTATCGGCTGTTTTGACGAGCAAAGCAGCTTCATCTTCAACGAGGACTTCTGTCAGTCCGTACAGCAGCCTATTGTCGAGGCCATGGACTTATTCAACCTGCTGATGAAAAAACGCCAAATAGAATACTCCGAGATTGACGACATCACGCTTTTAGGCCTCGAGATATTGACTATTTACGATTGACGATTGACTATTAAGGCAATCCAAACGCAGCACGCAGAACGCAGCACGCCGCACGAATATACCACAGATTTTGCTTGACCCGGAAGCGGGCGATCTGTTATATTGACTAACTACTATTGAATATTGATATGCGCGTTGCGTAGATACAAAATACTCATCGCTTATCTACCCATCTCCCATTAGTCAATAGTCAATATTCAATAGTCAATGTAAAGAAGCTTGTGTTTGGAGGTTGAAAAGGAAGGATGTATCAGTCAACTCTGGAGGATTTGTTCGGGCGGGGATATACAGTACGTGACTCATTTTAGGGTCTTCAAAAAACACTACATTTTTAGAAGGAGGTTCACTATGTCTAAAACACACATTTGCACGATCTTTTTGGTCCTGACTGTCGCCATGTGCGGATCAATCGCCCGGGGCCAGGAAAACCAGATCGTCAACGGAGAATTCGACGACGGCCTGAATTCGTGGCTCTCATACGGGTCTGCAGGCTTCAATATTGAAGTGACAACCAGCGCCGGGCTGTCGGGTAACAACGGGGTCGTATTGGATGTTCTGGACTCCGGTTCGGCAACGGCTATCGGTATCGCCCAATCTGGTTTTCTCATTGAGTCGGGAAAGACATACCCCATCGGCTTTCAGGCAAAAGCCGAGCAGGACAGGGAGATAGTCCTGCTAATCCAGACAAACCGTAATAACACGAGCTGGTTCGACCAAGTAACACAGAGATTTCAACTTACCACAAAAGCACAGAAATTTGCATTTGAATACACGCATAGCGGCGACACTCTGGGAGATGAAGCAGGAGAAACAGTTACTATGTATCTGATGTTAAAGGGCTCCTTGTGGCCGATGGCCGGTGATAACCTTAATGTGAAAGTCTGGTTCGATTGGGTGTATTTCGGCGCCCAGCCTGCTGTCCAGGAGAGAGGCCGGGCAGTCGATCCGGAACCCGAGGACGGCGCACTGCACGAAGCGACATGGGTAAGCCTCGGCTGGCTGCCCGGCGACTTCGCCGTATCACACGATGTGTATATGGGCGATAATTTCGACGACGTCAACGAAGGTCTCGCCGACACGTTCCGCGGCAATCAATCCGCTGTAAATTATGTTGCCGGTTTTCCGGGATTTGCCTATCCCGAGGGTTTGGTTCCCGGAACCACATATTACTGGCGAATCGACGAGATCAACAATGCCGATCCGAACAGCCCGTGGATCGGTGAGGTCTGGAGTTTCACGGTTCCGCCGAGAATTGCGTATGCTCCCAATCCGCCCGACGGCGACAAGTTCGTCGATCCCGACGCCATCCTCGCGTGGAGTCCCGGCCTCGACGGAGCGTTGCACACCGTATATTTCGGCGACAATTTTGACGACGTCAAGAACGCTGGGCCCGGAGCACCTCAGTCGGCGATGACCTATGATCCCGGAGCCCTTGAGCGTGAGAAGACCTACTACTGGCGGGTCGATGAATTCGACGGCGCGACCACGCAGACGGGCGACGTCTGGAGCTTCACTGTCGCAAGGGAAGGCGGAGGCCTTAAGGCCGAGTACTTCAACAACAGAAATCTCACCGGCGAGCCGGTGGTGACCCGCATCGACCCACAGATAGATTTTAACTGGAGCAATGGGGACGTGCCGGGCGAGAACTCTCCGGATGCCAGTATCGGCGTCGATGAATTTTCAGCCCGCTGGAGCGGAGAGCTTGAGGTGGACATCACTGACACGTACACGTTCACTATCAACGCCAATAACGGCTTCAGGCTGTTCCTGGACGGTGAGAAAATCATCGACTACTGGGATAATCCCACGACGGACAGCCGCCGGAGCGACCCGATCGATCTGATGGGCGGCACGAATCACTCGATTCGGATGGAGTACTATGAGGGCACAGACACGGCTATTGCACAACTGTCCTGGACCAACACGGTGCGCCAAGAACAGATCATTCCACAGGCCGCGCTCTCGCTGCCGGTCAAAGCCAACACTCCGAGTCCGGCCAACGGCGCCGACGACGCCAAAATGACCGCGATCCTCACCTGGAGCGCCGGAGATTCGGCCAACTCGCATGAAGTGTACTTCGGTACTGATGCTGATGCTGTGGCGAACGCCACGACCGCTTCGCTCGAGTACAAAGACTCCAGAACGCTCGGTTCCGAGAGCTATGATCCCGGCAAGCTCGACTGGGGCAGCAGTTACTACTGGCGTGTTGATGAAGTCGACGCCGCCGCCCCGGACGGCCGCTGGAAGGGCCACGTCTGGAGCTTCAGGACGGGCAACTTCCTCATCGTCGACAATTTCGAGGATTACGACGACATTGACCCTGCGCCCGGTGAGCCTGGCAACAGGATCTTTGACAAGTGGATCGACGGCTACCAAATCATTACGAACGGAGCCATCGTCGGCAATGACGTGCCACCTTATGCCGAACAGGTTATCGTACACGGCGGCTTACAGTCGATGATATACCGCTACGACAGCAACCTCAAGACCTGCGAGGCAACCCTGACGTTGGTCTCAACTCGCGACTGGACCGAGGAGGGTGTCGGGGAGCTGTCTTTATGGCTCCAGGGCGATTCTGCAAATACCGCCGAGCGTCTATATGTTGCTGTAGCCAACACCACAGGAGCATACGCCGTGGTATACCACGAGGATCCCGATGTGGCGCTGACGGATTCCTGGACTCAGTGGGTAATTCCGTTGCAGGCATTCGCGGATCAGGGCATCGACCTGACCAACGTCGACAAGATTGCCATCGGCTTCGGCACAAGAGGCGACACTGCAACGGCAGGCGGCTCAGGGACAATGTACTTTGACGACATTCTGCTTTACCGAAGCGGGGAGGCCGCCGGTCGGTAAAACTCACCGTGACGGAATTGTATTGCTTCGGGGCCTGTGGCGATCGATTCGTTACAGGCCCCTTGTTTTTGGAGGGCAAAGTTGGTATTATATTTTGGCAATTTAATATTTACTATGGCTAAGCCATAGATTGACTATCGAGGAGGCCAAAGATGCTTTATGACAAAATACCATTTCACAAGCATCGCCGAAGGCGATTCCACAATTTTACTTTTTGCTTTTTGCTTTTTGATATTTTTGTTCTGAGTTCATGGACCACAGGGGTACTCGCTCAGGTCTCGATTCCAATCAATAACGCTTCTTTCGAGGCGCCTGCGGTAGATCCGAACGGTTTCTCGGCCGTGCCGTTTGTCGATGGGTGGACCGAGATCGACGTTGATACAACCGGCAGCACTAACACCGGTGTTTTCGCCAATCCCGGCGAGGGCAGTCCGGGACGGCTGATCAATGCGGACGGGAACCAATTAGCGTTTTTGGGCTCACAGACGGGCAACGCTCTCGAACAGGAACTGATTGATACTCCCTCAGGGGATGCCTCACGGTATTACCGAGTCGGCTGTGAATACACACTTACTGTAGCGGTAGGCATATCCGGCATGTTCGGCCCATCGATCGTTGAGCCTGTCGACAAGCTCGAATTGGTGCTTTGCTATCGCGATGGCGATCAAACCATCGACATAGCTACTGAGGCTATAGAGGCAACCGGGCTATCGTCTGCCGAGCTGAAAGATTTTTCGCTCTTTTTGCCGCGCGTGCAAGCCGGCGATGCCTTTGCAATGAAAAGAATCGGCGTGGCCTTGCGGGCCGCCGGGATGGCCGGGGGATTCTGGGATATCGATAACGTGCGCCTGATCGAGTCGCCGCCGGTACCGATTCAGATCGAGAATGCCTCATTCGAGGAACCCGTGGTGGACCCGAACGGCTTTTTAGCCGTACCGTTGGTTGATGCATGGACGGAAATTGATCTGGATGCTGAAATGAGTTCCAACACCGGCGTTTTCTTAAATCTCGACGAGGGCAGCCCGGGGCGGCTGATCAACACCGATGGCGATCAATTGGCCTTCCTGGGCTCGGAGACGGGCAACGCCCTCGAGCAGGACCTGACCGACGTATACAAACCGGGATGCGCATACCGGCTGACCGTTGCCGTGGGCGTTTCGTTCCTGTTCCCGCCGTCAATGGTCGAGCCGGTCGATACACTCGAGCTGGCCCTGTACTATTACAATGACGCGAACGAGCCGGTTGACGTCGCAAGCGAAACCGTCGAGGCGACGGGATTGTCCTCGATCGAACTGAAGGATTTTTCGCTCTCTTTGCATCCCGTAGACCCTAATGCCGCCTTTGCAACTAAAAGAATCGGCGTGGCGCTGCGCTCGGCAGGATTGCCCGGCGGATTCTGGGACATCGACAACGTCCGCCTCGTCGAGACGGTACCCAAGTCGGTACCGATAGAGAATGCTTCTTTCGAGACGCCGGTGATCGATCCTAACGGCTTCCCGGCAATGCCTGTAATAGATAAGTGGATCGAGATAGACGTTGATACTCTGAGCAGCGCCAACACCGGCGTATTCGCAAATACGGCCGAGGAAAGCTGGGACCACAAGACCGACGCCCACGGACAGCAATTAGCTTTCCTCGGTTCCGAGCAGGGAAACGCTCTGGAGCAGGACCTGGACGGCACGTACAAGGTTGGCTGTGAGTACCGCCTGACCGTGGCCGTGGGCGTATCGTCGAGATACGCGCCTTCCACAGAAGCCCCGGCCGATCTGCTCGAATTGGCGCTTCTCTATCGAAATGGAGATGAAATTCTGGATATCGTGAGCCAGATGATTGACGCCGCCGGATTATCCGATAAGTATTCGACGGACGTCTCGGTTCGACTTCCGGCAGTGCAGCCAGAAGATCCATGGGCCCAAATGCCGATAACAGTGGCCCTGCGTTCGCTCGGAATGCCGGGCGGCTTCTGGGTGCTGGACGACGTCAGGCTCACCGAGTCGCTGTTCGATCCGATTCCTTAGATGCCTAATCTTCATTTCGTAAAAGTCCAGGTAGAATAAATGACTTTTTACAGCGAACCGGGTATGATGGGCAGCGTACTCAGTAGCCGGGAATTAAAATGGGCACGTTAGACTATCCATCGACGACAGGAATGCGACGGCAAACAGGCTTCAGCCTTCTGGAGCTGCTTGTTGTCATAGCCATAATGGCGCTGCTGATAGGGATACTGTTGCCGGCTCTCAGAATGGCTAAGCATCAGGCGCACAGAGCCGCCTGTTCCGGAAATCTTCGGCAGGTGGGCGTGGCCGTGCATCTCTACGCAGAGGATTTCGCCGACAGTATCCCTTTCGGACCCGCCGGCAGGCCCGTAACCGGCTCGAACTTCTACACTGTAACCGGCAACGTAACCAGCCTGCTGTCGCTTGAAGACGGCGCCCCGGTCGGTTTGGGGCTCTTGCTCGAAGACTACCTCAAACATCAGCCTACCGTTTTGTTCTGCCCCGGCGCCGACCAGCCGTCAGAGGCAAAAGAGCAATTAGCCCGCGTCGGCCAGGCCCAAACCCAGAGCGACTACTACTACCGCCACGCGTCCGTGGCGCTTCTTAGCGGTAAACCGAAATCCAAACACGTCAAGCTAAGCAACCTGGGCCGAAACAACAATGGCCTGCCGATTTCCGCTTTGGTCGCCGACGTGCAGTTTTTGGCGCATCCGTCGTTAGCGGCGTTTCAGGTCAAGACACGAACCAGCCATCAGCGAATGGTGAGCAACGTCCTTTTCGCCCCCGGCCACGTCAGAACAATCTCGAACCGCGACGAGAAGCTGACGGTGGATATCGGCAAATCCCCTTATGACGCACTTAGCCGGATTCTGGACATGTTCGAGTTAGCCGACGAGCACCGTTGAGAGTCGCTCGCCCCTGTGAAAATGCTCCGAGAAGATTTTTTTTGTTTTTTTTTACGCCAAACCAGCCATTTGCGGGCATTGAGGACGTATTTTCCCTACAATCATCAAAATAGCTGCCGAACAATCGCCCGGCCTTGCCGTAGTATCTTCCAGAACTCATCCTCCTCCTTCAAAAACAAGGGGCAGCGACGCCTGTCGTTGTCCCCTGTTTTGTTTATGAGAAAGATACTCCTCATGCTGATTTGAACAGAATTCGACTCATCCCCCCGAAGAAGTGCAATTCACTTGGCGGGTAGATGAATCGTTACGGTCGTTCCGCTGCCGAGTTCGCTGGTGATTCCAAGCGTGCCGCCGTTCAGTTGTATGAACCTGGCCGCGTAGGCAAGGCCCATGCCGCGTTTTCGTCCCGCTGGTCTGGCCGAGAAGAACGGCTGGGTTGCTTTTTTAAGGGTTGCAGCATCCATGCCGCAACCCTTGTCCTGAATTGCCAGTCTGACTGCATCGCCGGACTCATCGGTCAGGGCGGTGATTGTGATCGGGCCGGTTTGATCTCCGTAGGATTCGGCGGCGTTGGATATGACGTTGGCAATCGCCGAGACAATCTGTGCAGAGTCCACGAGAACATTCTCTACATCCTCTGCGATTTCAATCCGGACATCCAGGTCTTTGCCGCTTGTTTTTCTGCCTGCAAGCTGCACGGCCTCATCGAGCATTTTCTTTACATCCGTTGCTGCAATTCTGGGCTGGGGCGGCTCGGCGAAGCTCATCAAATCTTCGATAATACCAGATGCCTCTCGAGCATTCTCCCATATCTGCTTGAGGATTTCTCTCTGTTCGACGTCGCCCTCGGCCTCGGCAAGCAATTGTGCCCGGCCTGAAATGACGGCCAGAGGATTGTTTAATTCGTGCGCCGCACCGGCAGCCATTTCAGCCAGAGCGATCAACGAATCCTCGGTTGTATCGGTCTGAGTCGGTGCGGCCGGCGGTTCGGCAGGTAACTCGGGCATACGCCTCGCCCCGGATACAAGACGGACAAAGCGCTCGGCAAAGTGCTGCTGTTTCTGCCGTGAAATGGCCATACCAAGTATAGAACCTGCAATCGAGGCGGATATCCTGAATTTCTGCTCGAACAGCTCGGCATCACCCGGATAGTGAATCTCAAAGGCGATCGCTCCAACGGCCCGACCTTCGCATAGCAGCGGCACCAGTTTCGTTCGTCTTTCGTCGAAGTCCGCATCTAACTGCTCGAACAGCCAGCCGAGGTGATCGTGGGCATTCAGGACCGAGAAATTGTTATCAATCGCCCGAGGAATGACAGGAGCCTCGTCGGGAACATCCAACGAAATGATCCTGCTCTGAGAAAGGCTTTCCACAACAACCGCTTCAATCGCATCGGGCAGGATCGACGGCGCCACGTAGAGACAAACCTTCCCGGTCTGATAAAATCTCTGCCAGCGAACAGCGAAATCCTCAGCGATATTTGCAGTTCCTACAGCCGGGCTTGTAGCAAGTAAAAAATCGGTCGTAAAATCGAGGTGGCTCTCCGAACTCTGCAACCGGCGGTTTTCAGCCGACAATTCAGCCTGCTCGCGAGCCAGCTTTTCCGCGGCCCCGTGGGCCGCGCGGCAATAGTCCACTACCGCCGCTTCGGAATCCAGATCGAGTACTCGTGTTTTTTCAGTAACCTCTTCGCTAAGAGTCTCCCTGATCCGTTCAAGCTGCTCAGCACTCATTCCGAGTCTCTCGGCAATCGGTTCAGGAGCCTGCGGCATGTCGAAACTGCCCGATCCGCCTATGTTCGACTGCCGGGCCACCAGGTCGGCCAACTGCACGACAGCGGCTATTCTTGCCTGCGGCATGTCCTGAGATATCGCAAGTGTATCACTGTGATGAAGCCATGCGGCCAATACTATCGCATTCGGCAACTGCCATGCCTGTGCCAGATGTTTGCCAACGACTGTATGATCTATACCGAGATTCCTCTGCTCTGCGGAAACCGAGGACTCCTCCGCAGACCGGGCCTCTTCAACGAGGCGGACAAAACTCTTTGGCATCACCTCCCGCAGCGCTAACTTGCCAATGTCGTGTAGCAATCCGGCATAATACGCCAGCTCCGAATCCATGTCCGACGGGATTGCCTCGGCCACTTGCCTGGCGCAGCATGCGACCGCGAGGCTGTGGAGCAGAAGTCCCTTCCTGAGTGCGGCCGCGGGCCCGCCAAGGTGATTGTCGGGCTCAAAAGGTCTGAAAGCCTCTACCGACAGAACGGTATTTCGAACTTCATTTTCAGGTAATTGATCCAGCGCCCGACGCAGTGAAAAAGCTCCGCCCTCGGGAGCTGCGCCGCGCCGGCAGACGAGCGAGAGACACTTGGCTGCAAGGGCCGGATCGGACTGGATTATCTCGACAAGCACCGACGAGGACAGTTGGCCCTGCCGGAGCTTTGAGAGAATCTGCACCCCAACAGAAGGCAACGTGGAAAGCGAGTCGAGCCGCGCCACGGCAAGCTCCACCTGCCGGGCGGCAGCGTTGGGGTTGGGTAATACGTCCAGCATAAAGTCGTCCCTGCCTTGTGTCAACCGTTCTCAGTGCGACCGTATCGTTTCCTAACTCATCTGGAGGACCGCAGTGATTTTGCCGGTGAGTTCGGTTACGTCGAACGGTTTCCTTATGAAATCTTCGGCGCCGGATTTGATAAGCTGGGCGATTTCATCCCGCTTGACGACGCCGCTTACTACAATGATTTTGATGTTCTCAAATTCAGGGTTTCCCCTTATCGCCTGGCAGACGATGTTGCCGTTGACGTCGGGCAGCATGTAATCGAGCAGTATCAGCTCAGGTCGAAATCGCTCGGTGGCGATTCCCGCTTCATAGCCGCTCGATGCCGTTTGTGTCTCGAACCTGCCGTCCTTATCAAGAACATCTACTATCAGTTCGACAATCTCGGCATCGTCATCAACGACCAGAACCTTCCTCTTGCCGGATTCGATGGCGTCAAGGGGAATCTTGTTCTCTTTCATGAATTTGACGAGACTCTGGCGAGGGATCCTCCGAAACCTTGATCCTGGAACCCGGAAACCCTCCAGCCGACCGGCGTCGAAGCAACGAATGATTGTCTGCTGACTTACTCTACAAACCTCCGCTGCTTCGCCGGTGGTAAACAAGTCCTTCATTTTATCCATTCCTTTTCTTTAACCAAATCCCTTTGATAGAAGTTCCCACCAGGTTACCTTCTTGTCCTAATTTAACTGCCACACGCATACGCTGTCAAGGGCAAAAATGGTGAAAAACGCAAATTTCTCCCCTATGAGGCACATTCTTATAAGTCCTTGATCTAATTATGGTAAGCTCAACGATCAGACTTATTTCGTCGGTTCCAGCAGAAAATTCTCTGAAAAAATTCCTTGTGAACCAGCTTATTCATTCAGCATTGATGCTGTAATCAGATGATTTTCAGCTATGTTATCGTTCAGCAACTTTGAAATATTCTCGGTTGTCGGCAACGCCAAACCAACAACGCATTAACCGGACGAACCATATTCTCGTGGAAAATTCACTTTTTGGGTTGAACATTTTGACAGAAGCACATTAGTATATAACTATATATCAATATACTGTTATGTTTCTTTTGATTTCCCAAGATGGATAAGGAAGCAGCAGAACATGTGGCAAAGGTCATGAAGGCAGTCGCGCACCCAGTCCGGCTTGAGATTATCGAGTTACTTGAGAAAAGGGAAATGTGTGTCGGCGATATTGTCGAGGCTCTGGGAGTCAAGCAGGCCATCACGAGCCAGCAGCTAAACATGATGAAAAACAAAGGCGTTTTAGGCTGCAGACGCGACGGGAACAAGGTTTTCTATCGAATCGAGAATAAGAACGTAATTAGACTGCTGGCCTGCATTTCCGACCATTGCAGGGTTAAGAAACGCTGAATACAATTGTCTGACCAGTGGAAACCGAGAATTTCATTCCACAGCTTTTTGAGGGCAGTAATAATGATAAAGAAAAGTAATGGAAAGATCTGGATATCGGGCATCGCAGGTTTTATGATCGGCTTTGTATTATGTGGTATCACTGTGTTTGCGGCAATGCCTTCCCTAATGATTGTTACAAGGGAGAGCAAATTGGGATTTGACGAGACTGTTGCCGCTATGGAAAAGCGAATTCCCAAATACGGATGGGCGATATCAGGAAGCAGGCCGATAGATATGAACAAGCCTATGGCCGAACACGAAGTTACCTTCGAGCCGCACGTAAGGCTTGTCAAACTCTGTAAGTCTGAATATGCAGAAAGCGTGTTAACAACTGCGTGAACAACAGGATCATAAGACAAACGATATGAGGTCAAAAAAAATGGAAATTTTCACGAACACCGTATATCAAACTTCGGACAAACCCGCCCAAACCACGATGAGCGGGATAAGCGAAACTGAGGTTGGCCCCCCCCCCGAATACGGCGGCAGTCCGGATTCATTGAACCCTGAGGAGATGCTGGTTGCATCCGTGAACAGTTGTATCATGCTGGTCTTTTTTCATTTTGCAAAGAAATACAAGGTCGAGGTCGCCTCTTATCATTCGGATGCCGAAGGCAAAGTCGAAAAGACCAGAAACGGCCTGCGATTTACGAACGTTCAAGTCAACGCAAAAGTGAGTCTGGGCGGTTCCGATTCGGCTGAGAAAATAGAAGAGATCGCCCAATTGGCTGAGAAGTATTGTCTCGTTTCGGGATCGCTGGCGTGCCCCGTTCAGTATCATGTTGAAGTGGCAAAGTGAAGTGCGGTGGTGAACGTTGCAGGCAAGCAATAAGATCAAAAATGAATGGTAAATGGCAATTTAGTAAGGATCGATGTGGGAAAAAGCCCTGTAAAGATTGTATTCGCCGAGTAAACTATGGAAAAAGAGAAGCAGAAGAAACAAATATACCGGAGAATCCGCATTACGAATGTTAGAAATGATATTGAGAATATGATAGGCTAAGGGGCAAAAGCTTTAGGATGGATGAAGAATGGATATCAAGCAGAAAGTCACTTCTTGTTCTTTGGAGCATTACAAGCGAATAACGGCGGTGATGGTGGTTTTTACTCTGGCTCTCGGCGCCTTGATACCGATGATAAAGGTCGATACTGACCCCGAGAACATGCTCGCTGAGGACGAGCCCGTACGGAAATTCCACACCGAGACAAAGAAACGCTTCAACCTGAGTGACATTGTAGTAGTGGGAATTGTCAACAACAAGGACCCGAATGGAGTGTTCAATCCCTCCTCACTGGCGAAGATACACAAGCTGACCGAGTTTGCCGAGACGCTCCGATGGGCCGACGAAGAATACCCCTATGAACAAATCGGCGTTATCAAGCAGGATCTTCTTGCCCCTTCCCATGTTGACCACATCGGCCAGGGCGGACCGCATGAGGTTAAGTTCGAGTGGCTGATGAGAGAGCCGCCTGCGACACAGGCTAAGGCACTGGAAATAAGAGATAAGGCCATGTCCAATCCCATGCTTAAGGGGACAATGGTTTCCGACGATGGAAAAGCGATGTGCCTGTACTTGCCCCTGACAAAGAAGGATTTGAGCCACCGGATCTACACTGAGATTCAGAAGCGCATCCCAGTTATAGATACATGGATGGGGCTCGGCCAGGTGGTGATAACGCAGTCTGCTGAGAACGAAGAGATTTCACAAGAATCTGCCGAGAGTTTGCTGTCAGGATATAGCATGCTGATGCAACTACTTGCGTTCCAGTCCGAGAGTCCTGCTCAGTTCAAGGCCGATTACGAGCGGGTTTCGGAGCTGATGCGACGGCCTGATTTTACGATGGGCTCGGCAGCGGTAAAGCGTGCGTTTACCGCTCAAGCGTGGAGCGACAAGGTTAAGTCCCTGGATAAGCGGTTCAAACCGCTATTTGATCCTCTGACAGAGCAGCAGAAAAGCCTCGCAGCCAAGCTAACGGAAGAGGCCGACAGGTTGATTCAAAACCTTCGCTCGCAACCGCCCGACCCACAAGACTCCACACAGTGGAATGAGCAAGTCGAAGCGCTCGAGGAGAAGATTTCTGCGATCGCCAGGGCCGTATCGGATGGGCTCATCGCCAAGAGTCTGGAAGACAAGTTTATAGACGACTTGGAACAGTTCGGCAGCATAGTCGAAGAACTCCAGTTCGAAGGCGTTAGCTTCGAGCATTTCACAGCGACAACCCTCGAAGCCCTGCAAGTGAACAGGCAGATATGGCAAGTGAGCTTTGAGGCAAGCAATATCTCCCACACCGCACTGAACAAACGGCTCGCTGAAGCGCTAAAGGATCCGGCAATTGTCCTCAAAGAGACAGCGCAACTCGACAGCACCTGGCTTCATCTGGCTCAACTCTTTGCAAATTCGCTGAAAGGTGAAGCGTACACGGCACAGAATAAGGCCATGAGGATCCAGGCGCTCGTTGAAACACTTGGAGCAGAGCTTGAGCACAGCCGGTTCCTGGACTCGCCATCTCTGAGAAGTCAGTCAGACACGATTCCACCCGATGAGGAGTACCATATTACCGGCTTGCCGGTGGCTGAGGATACGTTCGGCGTCGAGATGTTTATTCAGATGGCCATATCGGCGCCGCTGGCGATGGTGGTCATCTTCCTTTTGATGCTGCTGTTTTTCCGCAAGCTCGTGCTGGTCATTTCGCCGATGATAGTTGCGATGGTATCGGTAATCTCCACGATGGGGCTGCTGATCGGATTCGGATTTCCCGTTCATATCATGAGTTCGATGATACCGATATTCCTCATGCCGATAGCAGTCGTCGATTCGGTGCACATTCTCTCGGAATTCTTCGATCTCTATACGAAAGAGAAAGGCAGGAAAGAAACGACTGTCGAAGTCATGGGGCATCTGTTCATGCCGATGCTGTATACTTCGCTGACGTCGGCGGCAGGATTCGCATCTCTGGCGCTTACGCCGATTCCGCCGGTACAGGTGTTCGGCGTATTCGTCGCCATTGGCATAATGATCGCCTGGGTTTGCACGATTACTTTCGTGCCGGCTTACATTATGATGATAAAGGAAAGCTCGCTGGAGAATTTCGGCTCGGGACATTCACAAGCCGAGGCCAAAAGCTGGCTCAGCAGACTGCTGACAGGGGGCGGAAATTTTACCTACACCAAGGCAAAGCCGATTCTGGTCGTGATTTTGATAGCCGCGGTGGTCGCGATTTACGGCATTACTCGAATTGAAATCAACGACAATCCGGTCAGGTGGTTTTCCGAAAGTCATCCGATCCGTATTGCCGACGACGAGCTGAATGATCACTTCGGCGGAACTTATATGGCCTATCTGGTGCTCGATCCGAACGACGACGGATCCGTTCAGCATTCGTACGTAGGCGAGCTTAGAACGCGACTCTCCGACAAGCTGCTTGAATTGAAAGACGACTTTCCGAACGTCGGCGAGATTCTCACTGAAGCTGAAACGAAACTCCTGGACCAAGCATCTCAAATCAAGACCAAGGACGATTTGCTGGACAAGCTGAGCACTTTCGCAAGTGACAAGATCGACACCGTCGATGAGAAGGACGTCGATGTCTGGTACGAGATAGCGGATTTTTTCGAGTTGGAGAAGGAAAGGCTCAAGCTGTTCAAGCAGCCGGAAGTGCTTCGCTATATTTCCGGATTGCAGAAACATCTTGGACCTGAGGACCTCGAAATTGTTGGAAAAAGCAATTCAGTAGCCGACATCGTCAAAAAAGTACATCAGGAACTGATCGATGGCAAAGATGAAAACTACAGAATTCCCGATTCATCCGGAGCCGTAGCCGAATGCCTGTTCCAGTTTCAGAACAGCCACAAACCGGAGGACCTGTGGCATCTGGTGACAACCGATTACATGCGAGCCAATATCTGGATACAGTTGCCCAGCGGCGACAACAAGGACATGGAAAAAGTTGTAAAAGCAGTGGATAAGTACTTCGCCGACAATCCTCATCCCGTGCCGCTGCAACATAGCTGGGCGGGGCTTACGTATATAAATACCGTATGGCAGGACAAGATGGTCTGGGGTATGCTCCAGTCGTTTATGGGCAGCTTCATCATCGTCTTCATCATGATGGCGATACTGTTCCGGTCGTTGCTCTGGGGTCTGGTTTGCATGGTTCCCCTGCTGGTCACAATCATCGTGATTTACGGGATAATCGGACTTGTCGGCAAAGACTATGACATGCCCGTCGCGGTGCTGAGCGCTCTTACGCTCGGCATGGCGGTCGATTTTGCGATACACTTCCTCGAGCGCGCGCGGGCAAGCTATGCCGAAACGGGATCATGGCAAAGAAGTGCCGGTGTAATGTTCGGCGAGCCGGCCCGGGCGATAGCGAGAAACGTCCTCGTGATTGCGATCGGCTTTCTGCCGCTATTGGCCGCACCCTTGATTCCGTACAAGACGGTGGGAATATTCCTGTGTGCGATAATGGCGCTTTCCGGCGCCGTGACGCTGCTGGCGCTGCCAGCCATCATAACGCTTGCGGGGAAGGTGCTGTTCAAGCGAGTGGACGAAACCAGGCCGTCAACCTGCAAGTGCGCTTTCTGTTTTGTCATATCGATGGCGGTGGTGATCCTGGTGGCGGTGAACCTGCATCAGTACTGGGAGCTTGGCTGGGGGGCGATGGGTCTGATTAGTATAGCGGCAATAGCTGCTTCTACAATTGCCTGCGGGTTAATATCGCGCCGACAGGCTTGTAGAAATGTTGCCCTAAGAGAGGGGAAACTACAAGAGAATAAGAGTTCTGGAGATGAATCATGACCGTTGAGAGATATTTGAGAGGTATTGCCGGCACGTTTGTATTGTTGAGTATTCTGCTGGCGCATTATCATTCGTATTACTGGCTGTTTTTCACCGGATTCGTAGGATTGAATCTGTTGCAATCTGCATTTACGAACTGGTGCCCAATGATTACAATATTGAAAAAGCTTGGCGTTGAAAGCCAGGCTTGTGCAAGAAGCTGAAAGTGAGGTGCAAAATGAAATCGGTGTGGAAAGTAGCATTGTTTCTCGGCCTGGCGTCGCAGATAGCCGCCGGCGAAAAGCCGGACGTCCAGACTATCGTTAACAAGGCCAACGTCGTCGCGTACTATCAGGGCGAGGACGGCAAGGCCACGGTTAAGATGACAATCACCAACAAGCAGGGCCAGGAGCGGACCAGGGAATTCAACATCCTGAGAAAAGACGTCAAGGACGGCGGCGACCAAAAGTACTTCGTCTATTTCGAAAGACCGGCGGACGTTCGCAAAATGGTGTATATGGTGGATAAGCACACAGAGAAGGGCCGGGACGACGACAGGTGGCTCTACATGCCGGCACTTGATCTGGTCAAGCGAATCGCCGCCAGCGACAAACGCACCAGTTTTGTGGGATCCGACTTTGTATACGAGGATATCAGCGGCAGAAACCTGGACGAAGACACACACGAGCTAATCGAGACAACGGACAAGCTATTCGTAGTCAAGAACGTGCCGAAAGACCCCGACACCGTGGAGTTCGGATATTACAACGTCTCAATCGACCGAAAGACTTATGTGCCGTTAAAGATGGATTTCTACGACAAGAAGAGCAAACTCTACAAGACGATTGAGTCAACAAAGATCGAAGAAATCCAGGGCTTTTCCACGGTGGTCAAATCGGTGGTCTCAAACCTGGAAACCGGCAGCAAAACCGAGATGGAATTCAACAAAGTCAAGTACAACCTAAACCTCAAGGACAGCATATTCACCGAGCGGTACCTCCGCAGACCGCCGAGAGAGGCAATCAGATGAAATAGCCGCGGCATTACCCTATTTCTCGCAAGGTGAATTGACTTCGTGGTCGGAGCCGTCTATTCTGTACTATGGCAAACGCCAAATTGACAACAAATTTGAAGCAGCTCTCGACAAGGAAAAACCTGTGCCGGTCATAAGCAGATTCTTCGGAATTGTGATCTACATGTATTGGAAAGACCATTCTCCGCCCCATTTTCATGCGAAATATGGTGATGACGAAATAGTCGTGGGAATCAAGACGGGGGACGTAAGCGGAAACATGTCGAATCGGGCAATCAAAATGATTCAGGAATGGCGTAAATTGCATCAAGAAGAATTATTGAGGGACTGGGAGTTTGCTGAGCAGAAGAAGGCACTGTTTGCAGTTGATCCTCTGGAGTAATACTATGTTCTTGCATGTTGAAGAAGCGAAATACTTGCGTGACTATGTTATTTGGGTCAAATTCAACAATGGTCTCGAAGGAGAAGTCGATCTGGAGGGCGAATTAACTGGAGAAATATTTGGGCCGCTTAAAGACAAAAAACTTTTCAGGTCTTTCAAGGTTGACCCCGTATTAGAGACTGTCGTATGGGAAAACGGAGCGGATTTGGCGCCTGAATTTTTACGAGATAACATTAGAATCCCTGCGTAGTCACAAGCAGTGCTATTAGAATCAAGTATTTTCCTATAAGGGCAAGAAAATCTTAATGAGGGTAACTTAAGAATGACATCTAAGCTTTCGTGGATTATTGGATTTTGCGTGTTTTTCTCTTTAACAGCAGGAACCGTTGCTTCTGACAAAGAGGCCGATATGACAGAATCATTTTTCTCCGAGTTGCCGGTGGAGATGCACGGTTTTTATGAAATGAGAGGAGGGTACCGGCTCCGGAAGGACAAGTACGAGAAGGACATGTCGATTATGGAGAATCGCTTCCAGCTCGATTTGTACTCGTATCTTGACTGGGGCGATATTCGCTTCAAGGGCGACGTGTACGGCGATCTGGTTACGGAGAAGGGCTACTTCGACATGCGCGAGGCCAACGTTTTTCTGCGGCCCCTCGACTACATGGACCTCAAGGCCGGACGACAGATTCTGACCTGGGGCACGGGCGATCTTGTCTTCATAAATGATTTGTTCCCCAAAGACTGGCAGTCCTTCTTTATCGGCAGAGATGTCGAGTATCTCAAGGCCCCATCAGACGCCGCGAAGGTGAGCCTGTTCGGAAACTCTGCCAATCTCGACATCGTCTACACGCCCCGATTCGACCACGACCGTTTTATTCGCGGCGAGCGAATCTCCTACTGGAACTCGAATCTCGG
>Ga0180432_10001514_pt1 | contig 36551 bp, 31 predicted proteins | sample SS_ome_10_FD_132414 | JGI IMG/M metagenome (GOLD analysis project Ga0180432, IMG submission 132414) | Hypersaline lake sediment archaeal communities from the Salton Sea, California, USA - SS_1_MS_2 metaG | ecosystem: Environmental > Aquatic > Non-marine Saline and Alkaline > Hypersaline >... | reverse complement strand
TGTTCCTCAGCAACGAGGACCCGGACGCCGACATCAACCTGTACATCAACTCTCCCGGGGGGACGGTCTCGGCGGGCCTGGCCGTCTACGACACCATGCAGTTCGTCCGCCCGGACGTGGCGACCTACTGCGTGGGCATGGCCGCGTCCATGGGCGCCGTGCTCCTGTGCGGGGGCGCGACATCAAAGCGATACACCCTGCCGAACGGACGCGTGCTGCTGCACCAGCCTCTCATCTCCGGCGTGCTGACCGGGCCGGCCACCGACCTGGACATCGAGGCCCAGGAAATCCTCCGACTGCGCAGACGCCTCTACGAAATCCTCGCCCGGCACACCGGGCACGACGTCGAGGCGATCGAGGCCGACTGCGACCGGAACAAGTGGCTCAGCGCCGAGGACGCCGTGGCATACGGGTGCGTGGACCAGATCTTCGAGCGCATGCCCGAGGCGCCGGAACCCGAAGACGAACAGGGGAGCTGATCGGACGGTGCCGTCCCGCGCATCGCACCCCCCGCGCCAAAAGGCAAAGCCCGGGGCGGAGGACGCGTCCGGTTCACCCTTGCCCTCAGGCACGGGGCGGCACGACACGGAAACCCGCTATCGCGTCCGGGCTCTTCGCTTGTGGAAGGGCCATCCGTCGTACGGAACGACGAACGACCAGTCTTGCGGGGGCAGGTTGTGCTTCACGAAGTTGCGGTGCACGTACTCGATTGCAGCGCGCACGGCCTGAGGGGTGTCCTTGTATCTGACGTTCCGATCCTGGCTCCAGACGGGGTGCGTGGGGTCCACGAGCCTCTCCGTCACCAGCGCACGGTGCGACGCCTGGGCAAAGGCGCGAACCATCTCGGTGTCCTTCATCCGGTGCACGCGCACCACGACGTGCACGTGGTTCCGCATGATGCCACAGGCATAACATGTCAGCTTCTCGGCGGCTACCACCTCACCGATCGCCTGGCCGATCGCGCGCATGTGGGCGTTTCTGAACCACAATACCGGATACTTGAGGTACCGCTGTGCCTCTGCATAGAATGCTTTGAGTTGATCGAGGCCGGGTTGATTTGCTCTGCGCCCGAAGTGGATCTCGCCAAGTCTGCGAAGCTCGGGATTCCTGAAGACGCACGACAGGCTGCCACGCGGATCGTTCGGGAGCCAGTGTGCGTATCCCGTGAGCATGATATGGTGCGCGATGATCATCGTCTTGCCCCTGTCCGCAATCGACCGCGGATGTGTGTACACGATCCCCTGTCACAAGGCAAGTCTACCTCCTCGCGGAGATCTTCCGCCCCGGGCTTTGCCTTTTGGCGTGCTGCTGCGCCTCGCGCTGCTCCGTGCCGTTGAAAGCAGGCCGCCGCGCGGATACTCTCCAACCTGATGACAGCCGACGATCGACTGAAAGGGCACCCGATGACTCCGTGGCGTCGCGCGATGGCGGTGGCGAACATGCTGACGGTCGCCTCGTGCGCCGCGGCAGGCGCGCAGGTGCCCGGGCAGGTCTTCAGCGGCCCCGCCCACTACGCCCAGATGTGGTGGACCCACGGGCTGCGCGACCCGCGCGGAACCTTCAGCATTCAGACCAGCCGATACGTCGCCTCGTTCGACGCGGTCAAGATTCAGATCACCCACCTGGCGCCGCTGGCCAAGCCGCCGTCCGAAGCCGAGGCCCTCCTGCGCCGAAACGAGGACGTGTTCGACGTCGACCGACCGAACGCATCGCTTCGGCTGACGGTGCAGGTCGGGCCCAAGCGCTACCAGGCGCTCGGGGCCGGGCCGAACCGCGAGGACTGTCACCTCGTCGAGAGCGGGCGGTTCTTCCACCGGCGATGGTTCGACAAGGTCACCTGGCCGGGCGGGATGCCGAACATGACGGGCGGGGTGGAGGTGGCCGCCTGGCCGGACCGCCTGGCGGTGCTGCTTCGCCTGCGTCCGGCGGTGAAGGTCACGGGCGCCGCGCTCGAGATCGCGCTGGACCTCGATAACGTCTACACGACCCGTCTGGGCCGCGGCGCCGTGCAGGCCCTGACGCAGGCCGGGGGGGCGGGTTTCGTGGCCGCCGCCGCCCCCGCGACCGCAACACTGAGCTGCGATCCGCGCCGCAGCGTCTTCACCGTTCGGCTGCCGGTGGGCGACTGGTCGGCGGGCACAGAGCGAACGGTGGGCCTGGTGCTCTGGCCCGAAGCGAAGGACATCGACACGAGACTCCGCCGCGCCGTCGCCGAGGTCGACAAGCCGCTGAAGGTCACCGCCGTCCAGACCGTCCCGACCAGATCGCCGCTGGCCACGGCGGTGGATCGCGCACTCGGCTGGCATACGGTCTCGCTGCGGAACGACCGCAAGGCACGCGACGCGGACGGACGGAACAGGCGTATCGAGCGCGTGATGCTGACGGTCGAGAACCCCTCGGACTTCCCGCGTCCGGCGAGGTTGTGCTTCGAGAAGGTCGGCAGAGTCCTGAATATCCTCGGCCTTTCGGCGATGCTCTGTGACACGGACGGCTATCCGGCCGGCCTGGACGTGCAGATCTCCAAGAACTGGCACGCGAGCAAGCCTGACCACGTCCGCCGCCAGTGGCAGGCCGGGCGATACCGCGGCCCGTGGTATCGCGGGTTGACGGTGTTGAGAGTCCCGGCGCGGACGAAGATCGAACTGATGTACGTCAGCGCCGGCGCGCTGTGGGGCGGCCTGCCGGCCGCGTCGCACGCGCAGTTGTGCCTGGTGGGGTGGGGCGGCAACCAGCTCTGGGAGCAAGCGGCGATCGGCTCGTGGGGCGAGACGCTCTGCTTCGACCCCGACCAGAACCTTCGAGGAGCCGCCGTGTGCGACACCCGACCCCTCATGGTCTGGGCGATGGGCACAAGGCCGCGGCGGAAGTGGACCTGGACCCACAACGTCGGCGGGGCGGGCTTCCTGGTCTATCACGACCGGCCCGGCCACAAGCAGTGGCCCAGCCGCATGAGAACCCGAACCGTTCGCAACGGTCCCGTGCTCACCGAGGCCGTCACCGCCGGGCGGTCCGCCGACGACAAGATCGACCTGCGATACACCGTCAGCCTGTACCGCACCGACGACATCGCCCGCGGGATCTACCGGTTCCGCTACGACGTCCGCAAGCCGGTGACGTTCGAGAGGCTGGTCCTGTTTCAGTGCGGCGGGGACGACTACAGCTATACGGGCGAGCGGAAGTTCGCATGGGGAAACGAGACCGGCCTCCAGCGCGAATGGTCGACCAACTGGGGCGGCAATGCGTACAAGACCCGCCCCATCGAGGTCGCCGGGCGCGTGCGGTGGTTCTCGATGCACCGGGCCGTCCGACGCAGGAACGACCACGGCGCCTGGGCCAACCGCGGGATCATCATGCGGCGCTGGCGAGCGAGGCTGGGCGGTCGGCCGGTGCGGCCCTGGGCCGCCGAACGCGGCGCAAGGGTCCGCGGGCGCGACACGTCGCTGCTCGACATCATCCCGCCGCCCAGTGTCAAGCAACTCGAGGCGGGCGACTTTGTGACCGGGATCATCGAGCACGTGGTGATGCCCCAGCGCGCCGACGACTACTACGGGCCCAACGACAACCTGCGAAAGGCCCTGACCCGGTGGGGCGATACCTGGCGGATGATCCACCGCGAGGCCATGGGCAACGATCTCGGCCTGGCGGTCAGCATCGGCACGCTCGAGCGCAGCCGCCCGACGAAGATCCGCGCGAAGAACGACCGCGCGGAGTTCACGATCCGTGGCGGGCTGGGGGCGGTGCCGATCACGATAACCGGGCTGAGCGGTTACCGGCGCCCTCGGCTGGAGATGCGGGCCGGGGCGACGCACTGGAAGAGGGTCGACCAGGCCGTCCACGGCAAGGACTTCTGGCAGACGGACTACGACGTATCAACCGGCACGTGGGAGATCACCTACAGCGTTCCGCTGGACACCCCCGCCGACACGAGGCACACCCGGAGTTTCCGCTTTCGTTTGGACAGGTAGGCCCGGTCAGGCCCAGGGGAACGGTTGTCCGGTCAGGCGGGTGTAAGCCTCGATGTACTTGTCGCGGGTCTTCTGGACGATCTCAGCCGGAAGCGGGGGCCCCGGGGGCGTCCGGTCGAACGCGATTTCGTCGAGGTAGTTCCGCACGAACTGCTTGTCAAAGCTGGCCTGGTCTCGCCCGGGCTTGTAGCTGTCGGCCGGCCAGAACCTCGACGAGTCCGGCGTGAGGCATTCGTCAATCAGGATCAACTCCCCGTCGTCGGTCGCGCCCCACTCGAACTTCGTGTCGGCCAGGATGATTCCGCGTTCGGCGGCGTAGGCGCGGGCCCGGGTGTACAGCGCGATCGAGCGGTCTCGCACGGCGGCCATGGTCTCTTGCCCGACGATGTCGCAGCCCTGCTCGAAGGAGATGTTCTCGTCGTGGCCTGATTCGGCCTTCGTTGCGGGGGTGAAGATGGGCTCGGGCAATTCGGAGCACTGCTTGAGCTTGGGCGGCAGCTCGATCCCGCAGACTGTGCCGTCGGCCTTGTACTCCCGCCAACCGCTCCCGGCCAGGTAGCCCCTGACGACACACTCGATCGGGACGACAGAGGCCTTTCGGCAGACCATGAACCGCCCGTCGAGTTCCTCCCCGCTGCAGCCGTCCGGGAGGTCCGCCACGTCGGTCGACAGGACGTGGTTCGGCGTGACATCCCGCAGCAGGTCGAACCAGAATGCGCTGATCTGCGTCAGGACGCGTCCCTTGTCGGGGATGCCGTTCGGCATGACCACGTCATAGGCGCTGATGCGGTCTGTGGCGATGATCAGCAGCTTCTGGCCGAGGTCGTAGATATCTCGGACCTTGCCGCTGCGGCGGGGGAGGTTCTCAATCGACGTCGTCAGCAGTGCTGTGGTTCTCATGCCGGTTTTTTACCTCTGGGCTCTGTCGGCGTCAAGCCGCTCTTCAGGGCGGTGCGGCCAGCGGCGCCCCGCGTGCGCTCAGCGGATATTTGCGAGATAGGTCAGGATAAACGTGATCTGGGTGATCATGTTTGCCGCCAGCAGGGCGCGTCGCGTGGGTCCGGCCTCTCGCCGGCATACCAGCCAGCCCCCGAAGATGGCGGCCAGGATCGGGGCGGCCGAAATGCTCAGCCACCACCAGCCGACAACCGTCCGATACATGCGATAGGCATAGAGCGTGGCCGCCAGCGGGGCCAGCATGCACGCCGCGGCGGTCATGGGCCCGCACCCGGCGATGAGTTGGGCCACGGCCGGCTCGGTGCGGTCGGTCGGCCTGCAGAACTGCGGCGTGATGAGCATCGCCCAGGCGCCCCAGAGGGGGGCGAGAATCAAGGTGCGGTACATCGTGCGAGGAATCCACCGCAGGTACCACTGGAGCGCGTCATGGTGGTCCGGATGCCCGCTCTTCAGGCCGAGCATCGCCAGGGCCAGCAGGACGGTAACTCCCGCGGCGATCGGGGCGGCGTGGACATCGTTCTTCCCGGCCAGCGTCCGCGCCAGGTCGACAACGGCCCGCCGGTAGAGCCACGCCACGGTGGCCAGGACTACCGCCGCCACAGGCATCGACACCACGCCGGACACCTCCCCGAAGACGGTCCACGCCGCACCGTGCAGGCACGCCATGCCCACGCCCCACAGCAGCCCCAAGGCCATCAGCCCCAGCCAGGCCCGCCGGAACCGTTGGGGCGCCTCGGCAGCCAGTCGAGTGTCGTCGGCCGTCATCAGCATGTAGCCCGGCCGCGACACCAGCCACCTGTATACCGAGACAATCGCCTGGTTCATGAGGTCTTGCCCATTCGACAGGGGGGTTGAATTCGGCTTCATCGCCGCCTGCGTTCCAGTCTCTCTCGGGCCAGCCTCTGGGCCTCCCCGGCCAGTCTCTGGGCCTCTCGGCGGCGCTGTTCGCTCTTGGCCCTGCGGAGGGCCTGCTTGTTGGCCCTTTCCAGGGCCCGTCTTTCCTTCTCACTGAGCGAGGGGTCTATCCATCGCTCTGTCGGCCCGGCCGGTTCGGCCGACCCGACCGCCGTCATGCGCCCGCCCCCGACCGCCGCGTGCTGGATCAACCCCATCAGGGCGTCGGCGCCCAAGGGCTTGGCGAACAGGCGGACGTCGTCTATCGCCGCACGCCCGAAGTGCTTCACCGCACCATCTTCGCCGGCGCCCAGGTAGAGGTTGAAATGGCTCGAGACGTCCGTTGTGCTGTCCGGGGCCTCGGCGAGCTTCCGCCCGTCGACGAAGAGGCTCACTGTCTTGGCGTCGGCGTCTCGGACGGCCGCCAGGTGCACCCAGGAGCCGGTCTCGACTTCCTCGGCCGCCACGCTGACCGCCGAGCGGGTATCGCCGTGCTCGACGGCAAAGGCGATTCTCCCCAGACGCTTCTGGATGACGAACCGCTTGCCGTACCCGGCCCGAAGCCACTGCGCCAGGAGTTGGCCGCCCTCGACCATCGGCATGCCCTTGCCGAGAAGGACGGCCCCCTCGGCCAGGACCTCCGTCCGGACCCACAGGGCCAGGGTCATCGACCCGCGCCCGAGTTGGAGGATCGGCACCTTGCTGTACACCTCGACGTAAGCGGCCTCGCCGTCCAGTTGCAGCCCTTTGCCGCACACCCCGGGCACGAGGGCCGAATCGTCCAGGTTCCACAGCATGGCGTGTGACTGCCCCATGCTGTCGACGGCGAGCTTGACCCGGGCGCCGGGGCGGATCTCGTCGAAGGTCCACCACGCCAGAGACGGCGTGGGGATCGTGGTGCCGGGCTGACCGTTGGCCTGTTGCCGCTCGGCCTTTCCCCCGGCGGTGTGCTGCGTGGGCGTCGGCAGCTTGCCCGTGAAGGACCGGGCGAAGAAGACGGCGATTCGCCCACCTCCTCCCGCACCGGCCCCGTGGTTCTGGCCCCGGCCGCCACCGCCCCCGCGCGCCGACAGGGCCCCGTGGATTGTGATCGCCGGCGCCGACAGAACGATGGCCCCGCCGCTGCCCCCGCCCCCGGCCCCCTGGGCGTTGGAGGCGCCGGCGCCTCCGTCGGCGAGGAGTGCCCCGGCGGAAGTGATCTCGACGGCCTTTGCCGCAGCGAGTTGGATGGCCCCGCCCCCGGCCCCGCCGCCGACCACCCCGCCTCCGCCCCCGCTGCCGCCCTGCATCCAGGACATCGGCGAGCGGCCGTACGTCGACGTGGCCTTGGCCGCCTGCCCGTCGGCGCCCCGCCCGCCGAAGGATCCCCCGCCGGCTCCGCGGCCGCCTCGCCCGGCTCCGGGCCCGTGCCCGTCGGCCTCGACGGCCCCGCCCTGGTGTCCGCCGCACACGCCCGCGCCTCCCGCGGTACCGTCGCCGGGAGAACCGCTGACCGTCAGGCGCGTCTTGACGACGATGCTGCCCCGGCTGACGATGGCCAGCGGCAGCACGCCGGTGGTACGAACGGGCCGATCCACGTAGACGTCGTTGAAGCAGAACACCGCCACGGGGACGTCGGCGATCTTCCGAACCTCTCCGCGCAGCGTATCGGGGCCTATCGTCACCGTCGGCGGACGCTTCAGATCGCCCGTGTCGAACACCACGCTCTGCCCGGACGCGATCGACCCGACCGCGAAGAAATCGCCGGGGACGAGGACGCACGTTTCCCTGCGAGGCGGTTTCTCCGGCGGGGCCTTGCCCGTAGTCGGCGGCGTCCGGGCGCGTTCGGACGTGTTGTCATCTCCACCCCAGCGGACGGCCACTGAGGCCACGAACGCGATCAGGCCGACAACGACGATGATGACGAGGATTCTATTCATGGACTGACCCGCGCCGGCGCCCCTGCCGGGCGAGACCTCTCATACTCTATCCGATCCGCCCGGGGGACGGGAATCGGAAAGTTGAAGAGACACGGCTCTGGGGTGTTCGTGGGGGAGGTGGCGTCTTGTCCGCAGGCACCTCCCGGGGTGGAACCCGGGGCGGTTGGGGGCAAACGCGCTTGCCAGTGCGCCATGCCGGCGGTACAGTGCCCGCCGGGCCGACGGAAAGTGAACCGTTCATGATAGACATCAAGCTGATCCGCGAGAATCCGGACAGGTACATTCGGGCCGCCCGCGACAAGAACGTCCAGGTGGACATACCGGCCCTGCTGGAGGTGGACCGCCAACTGCTGCAAGCCCGCCAGGAGCTTCAGGAGGCCCGCACACAGCAGAACGCCGCCGGGAAGGACATCGCCAGGCTCGAGGGGCAGGCCAAGGCCGACGCAATCGCGGCGATGAAGGACCTGAAGATCCGGGTCAAGGAACTCGGCGAACAGGTCGAGCGGTTCGAGCCTGAGTTCACCGCCCTGATGCTGCGGGTTGCCCAGCCCCCCGCGGACGACGTGCCGCTCGGGCACGATGACACCGAGAACGTCGAGGTCCGGACCGAGGGGCGGATTCGCCGGTTCGACTTCGAGCCGAAGGACCACGTCCAGCTCGGCGACGACCTGGACATCATCGACATTCCCGCCGGGGTGAAGCTGGCCGGGTCGCGGAACTTCATTCTCAAGGGCGCCGGCGCCTGCCTTCACCAGGCGATCCTCCGGCTGGCCGTCGACCGGATGATCGCCAAGGGGTACCGGTTGATGACCGTGCCGGTGCTGGTCAACGAGAACGTGATGGAGGGCACGGGCTACTTCCCGGTGGGGCGCGACCAGGCGTACCTGTGCGAGCGGGACGGCATGAGCCTGGTGGGCACGGCCGAGGTGTCGCTGACGGCCTACCGCGGCGGCCAGATCCTGGACGAAGCAGCCCTTCCCGAGAAGACCATCGCGCTGAGCACGTGTTTTCGCCGCGAGGCCGGGGCCGCCGGAAAGGACACCTACGGGCTGTATCGCGTGCACTACTTCGACAAGGTCGAGCAGGTGATCGTCTGCCGAAACGACGACGAGGTCTCACTGGCGTTTCACCGGGAGATCCTGGCCAACGCCGAGGACGTGCTCCAGGCGCTGGAGCTGCCGTACCGCGTGGTCAACGTCTGCACGGGCGACCTGGGGCAGGGGCAGATCCAGAAGTTCGACATCGAGACGTGGATGCCGTCGCGCCAGAGCTACGGGGAGACGCACTCGGCCAGCCGATTCGGCGAGTTCCAGGCCCGCCGGCTGAACATCCGCTACCGCGACGCCGAAGGGACCGTGCGGTTCTGCCACACGCTGAACAACACCGTCATCGCCAGTCCGCGGGTGCTGATACCGGTGATGGAACTGAACCAGAACGCCGACGGGACGATCACCGTGCCGAAGGCGCTTCGTCCGTACATGGGCGGGCTGGAGGTTATTGCGCCCAAGGGGTAAGCCGGACGCGCTTGCCGAACGGCGCGCGCGACCTGCCTGCGGCAGGCAGACCGCAAGCGGTTGCGTACGGCGCATCTCGAACGCTGTATCGTCCCGAGCTGTATCAGTGCACCGAGCAGGAGATGCACGGGTCGTAGGCCCTGACGAGCATCTCGCACAGGTGGGTTATCTCCTGGTCGGTCTTGCCCTCGGAGACGGACTGCTTGACCAGATCGGGAAGGTCCAGGTGGATGTTGCCGTTGTTCTGCGTGGTCGGAATGACGCAGTTGGCCTTGGTGATCAGCCCGTCGGCGTCGATCCGGTAGTCGTGGTAGAGTATGCCGCGAGGGACCTCGACGGCCCCAACGCCCTGGCCGGGCTTGACCTCGTATTCGGCGCGGATATCGGGATCCTCGGCGCCCAGAAGCTCGTCGATCATGTCGATCGATTCGAGCATCGCGTGCTCGCATTCGACGAGCTGGGCGATGTTGTTCATGAACGGGTTGTGATTGACCGGCCGCAGGCCGAACATGGCGGCCGTCGCCCGGGCCTCTTCCCGGAGGAACGCGTAGTTGTTGTTGAATCGCGCCAGGGCGCCTGCGGCGAAGGACTCCCGGCTGAGCTTGGTGTGCTTTGATGTCGAGAAGTCGACGACGTATTCGTTCGTCATGGCGCGGTAGTCGGCCTCCGGCTTGACCACGCCGTCGGTGGAGACCAGGTCGCCGCCTATCCAGGGATAGCTGCCGTCTCCCTTGAGGGATACGAACTCAGTCTCCCTGACGAAATCCGGGAGATCGAGCGTCTCGAAGAGGGCCACCGCCGCTTCCATGTCCTCCATTCGGTCCTGGACGGACTGCTTCATCGCCTCGAGGTCTCGCTTCGAGGGTATCGTGCTGACACCGCCGACCACCAGGCTTACCGGGTGCGTCGTGCGTCCGGCGACGAGGTCGCACAGGTCGTTGCCCAGGCCTTTGAGCCTCGCGGCGATGCCGACTACTTCGGGATGCGACTCGATCAGCGGAAAGACGCTGGTCGTGCCGAACAGGTCGGGTGCCGCCAGGAAGAACACATGCAGGGCGTGGCTCTGGAGGGTCTCGCCGTGCTTGGCCAGCAGCCTGAGCGTTCTGGCGGCGGGGGGGATCTGTACGTCCATGGCGTTTTCGACGGCCCGCAGACTGGCCAGCGTGTGCCCGATGGAGCATATCCCGCATATCCTGGACGTCAGCGTGGGCGCCATGTGGTGAGGCTTGCCGCGAAGAATGGCCTCGAAGAACCGCGGGGTCTCGACGACGGCCCACTCGGCCTCGGTCAGCTGGCCGTCCTCGACCGTCACCCGGATGTTGCCGTGTCCCTCGACGCGCGTCAGGTGGTGCACGTCGACCTTCATTGTCGTGTTGCTCATTGGTCCACCATTCCATTGAAGCCGCCGAAGAACCGCAGGCTCTCCAGAATCTCGCTCTCGCTGTGTCCTCTTTCCATCAGGGCCTCTTTCAGGGCGTCGATGTTCGCTTCCTCTGCGGGCCCTCTACATCCTAGGCAGCCCACCTTTGCGGCGGGGCACGGCGCGCCGCATCCGGCCCGGGAGATGGATCCCAGGCAGATTTGCCCGAGGTCGACCACGCACGTGTTGCCCCGCTGCTTGCACTCGACGCAGACGGGGTATTTGGGCATGACGATCTTCGAGCCCAGGACGAGATTCACGACGATCCGCTCCACCTCGTCCTTCGAGACCGGACAGCCCGGAATGGCCAGGTCCACCTTTACCACGTCGCCGACCGCCCTGACCGGCAGGGTGTCCTTGGCGTGGTCGCCGTAGACTTCGGCAACCACGTCGTCCAGGGCAAAGCGGTTCTTCTGCTGGTTCACGCCGCCGAAACACGCGCAGGCCCCGATGGCCACGAGCACCTTGGCCCGGGCCCGGATCTCCTGGATCCGCTCGACCTCATCCTGCCGCGTAATGCTTCCGTCGATCAGCGCAACGTCGTAGTCCTGGCCCTTGTCGGAGGAGACTTCCCTGAAGTTCACCACCTCCACAAGGGAAAGGAAGTCCAGCAGCGTCCCTTCCTTGTTCGCCAGTTGGAGTTGGCACCCTTCACAGCCCGTGAAGTCGAACACGCCGATTCTGGCTTTCTGCGGCTTAATCCCGAGGTATTTCACTAGATCGCTTCCTTCAGGTTAAGAACGGACCAGTAGTCGAAGACAGGCCCGTCGACGCACGTGAACGTGGAGCCGACCATGCACCGGCAGCACTTGCCCATGCCGCAGTGCATCCGCCGCTCCAAGGAGACGAACATGCGGTTCATCGGGATCCCCAGCGTGTCGAGATGGATGCAGACGAACTTGAACATCACCGGGGGGCCGCAGACGACGGCATGGGTGTGGTCCGGCCTGATGGCTATGTCATTGAACAGGTCCGTGATCAGCCCGGTCTTGCCGGTCCAGTTCTCGTCGGGCTCCTCCACGATGGTGTGGAGGTTCACGCCGCCGACGCTTTGCCACTGATCGTACTGGTAGGTGAAGAGCATCTGGTCGGGCTTCTTGCAGCCGTACAGCACGTGCACGTCCTGGTACTGGTCTCTGTGCTCGGTGACCCAGAACAGCGGCGCCCGAAGCGGCGCCAGCCCCAGCCCGCCGGCCACCAGGAGAACGTCGCCCCCGGCCATCGCTTCCATCGGGAACGACGTGCCGAACGGGCCGCGTATGCCGACCCGCGTGCCCTTCTTGGCCCGGTGCAGCACGTCGGTGACCCGCCCGGCCTTGCGTATGCACAACTCCACGTACTGCTTGTTATTGCTGGAACTCGATATGGAAATCGGGACCTCACCGAACCCGGGCACCTCCACCATGACGAACTGACCGGGGCGGAAGTCGAACATCTGCCGTTCCGCATCGTCCAGGATCTTCAGGTGAAAGAGCTTCTCGAGTTCGGTCAACTCCAGGATGTTGATGATCTCGCACTTATAGGTCTTGTCCGTTCGCATGACGACCGTCTTGCGGTTGAACTCGGGCGGCTTGGTCATGAACGGCTCAGTGTTTATGTCCTGCTTGGTCAGTTCGTACTTCATGATTTGCTCTCCATCAGCAAGTCGTTGATGACTTCCCTGGGATTGATTCCGACCAGACACGCGCGGCCGCACCGATTGCAGCCTACGCATATGGGGTCTTCCCTGTTCTGGGCGAATCCCCGGTAGTGGTGGTAGTACCTGTATTTCAGCTTGTCTTCCTTCAAGGGCCTGAAGTTGTGTCCCCCGGCGACCTCGGCGAAGTCCACGAGATTGCAGGAGTACTGGACGCGTTCCTTCTTCGAGGTCTTGAGCCCCACGTCGATCGTCTCTTCCATGGCGTAGCAGTAGCACGTGGGGCAGACCATCGCACAACTGCCGCAGTTGAGGCACTTGTCGCCCCACTTCTTCCAGAGGTCGTGCTTGAACCCGATGTCCAGGACGCTCGGCAGCGCGCTGACGTCGACCTTGGCCTTGAAGCTGGCCTTCAGGGCCTTCTTCCTCTCGATGAGCATGTGGTCCTCTTCGTGGGTCGGGCTGTGGGTCTCGACGTTCCTCAGGAAGGCCAGCGCCTTGGCGGAGTTCACCTTCAGGTAGTACTTCCCGTCGATCTCCGTGCAGAACAGGTCGAACCCGCGGTGCACCAGGTGTTGCCCCAGCGACTCGCAGAAGCAGTCTTCCAGAGGGTCATGATCCATGCCCACGAGGAACGTGTTCCTCCTCCTGGCGATGTAATAGGGGGAGGGGAACTCGCCGCCCATGAGAATCCTGTCCAGGATGTTCAGGGCGTTGATGTCGCACGCACGCACCCCCACGATCGCCCGCGGGTTGTTCCTGTACTCGATCGTCTGCTCCCAGTCGTCGCCCGAGAAGTTGAACTCAGAGAGCGTCTCCCGGAAAGGCAGGAAAAACCGCTTGATCGACGTATGCGAGATCGTGTAGTCCAGGTCCATGTCGTCAAAACAACTGGCCCGGCGGAAATCGTAGATTGCCGTGCCGTCCGCACGCGTGTCCACCAGCTTCGGGCCGAACGTCTCATTCTCTTCGGCGAGCCCATCCACGAACTTCTTGAACTCGTCTTTCGTAATCACCTTGAATATCATCGGGCACCTTCTCTGGGCATTGTTGCTACCTTTGCCAGTATTCGCAGTTTTCCATCCGGCCAGGTATGTCGGTCTGTGACGCCTTTCCGCTCCGTAAGGCGGGTCGGGCACGAGGCATGAGTCCACGCCCCCCAAGGCCGGGGTCTCTCATACAACGCCATCGCTCGGCCGCATCGCCGGGCAACTGCCTATGCATTATACTCATCCTTTCGTGTGCGCCCAGCCCATTCTTGGGAATTTTTTCACAAAGTTTCCGGGCTCCGCCCGGCGCCCCAGGTATGCCGAGTTGCCGGCCCATCGGGCCCGTTCAACTCAGCCGGGGCGCTTCCATGCGCGGATGTAGTCGATGCTGAACGTTGACGGCAGGCTCTCGGCCTTGGGCAGGCCGAACCACTTCGGCATCGTCTCGCTGTCGAAGTTCATGTACAGCGGCTGGTGCCAGTGCGTGTTCTTGACGGTTCGGACCGGTACACCGTCGATGTAGAACGCGATCGCCTCTTTGTTCCAGTCCAGCCCGTAGATGTGGGACCCGTCGGCCGGCCTGTAAGGGACCTTCCACGCCACGGGCTTCGACCAGTGCTTCTTCTCTTTCGGCGTGTGGAAGACGTGGACGTTCATGTGGACGGTCCGCTCGTGGCTGGGCGCCCCGCCTCCGATCTCGAACACGTCGATCTCCGTATGGATCTCCTTCGTGCGGTCGTAGAACCAGAACGCGCTGGACCCGCGCGAGTCCATGGCCCGGCAGCGGGCCTCGAAGAAACCGTACAGGACACGCACCTTGCTCTTGACGGCCCCGCAGGTGAACGTGTGATAGCCCTTGGGCAGGTCGGGCAGGTCTTCGGCCTTCATCACGATGTGCAGGGCGCCGTCCCTGACGATGACGTTCTTCGTGCTGAAGAAGCCCGGCTGTCGGCCCTTCCACTTCGGGTTGCACGGGTGCCACTTCGACGCGTCGAGTTTCCCGCCGTTGAACTCGTCGGTCAGGGCCGCCAGGGGGGTCCACTTGACCTTCGAGCCGCCCTTGACGGTCGGCTGCGGGCCGGCGGCGGGCTTCCGGCCGAGCGCCTTGAGAATGCTCGCGGCGACCTGGCCGGCCAGGGCCTTCGACCCGGCCGGCAGGAAATGCACGTTGGCCGGGCGCTGGTGTTTCTTGAGCGTCGGCAGGATGAAGGTGTACAGGTCGTCCACCGCCACGCCGTGGGCCCGCATCACCTTCAGGGCGATCTGGTTGTACGTCTTCGCGTCGCCCGGGATTCGCCCGGCGGAGCCCTTCGGCACCGGTGTGGTGGTCGCGAAGATCAGCGTCGCGCCCGTCTTCTTCATGCGATTGACCAGTCCGGCGAGGTTCTTTTCGTACTGCTCGGGCGGGACCTGCTGTTTGCCCTTGTCCACCGCGGTCAGGCGGCCCTTGGCGTCCATGTACTTCAGATCGTGCAGGCCCCAGTTGAAGTGAATGACGTCCCACCTGCCCTTGCCCAGCCACTTGTCAAGCTCGGTCAGGCCCCGGGTTGTCGGCCCGCCGTTGGTCGGGATCCGGTGGAGGTTGACCTTGCCGGCCAGCAGCTCTCGGGCAGCCAGCGTGTACCCGATGGATATCGAATCGCCGATCAGCAGGGCCCTCGGCAAGCCGGGCGTGTCGGTGATGGGCGCCATTACCGGGTTCGGCCGCCGGGGTCGCCTGCGCTTGGCCGGCTTGTCTGCCGCACGAGCCGTCCCGGCCAGCAGCGAGACCGTCACCATTGCTGCGACGATTGCCCTGTTCATCTGCGCGTGTCCTTTCTCGTTCGTCCCCGTACTGGTGCCTCAAGAGAATAACGCGTCGGCCCGGCAAAGGTTCCGCCCCGTTCGTGTTGCCGTCCGAACGGAGCCGGTGTATGCTTCACAATAGTATGCACGACAGGTGAGTCGGCAGGAAGGACGTGTAGCAGTGTCGACATCGAAACAGATTTCCAGGCGGGCGTTTCTCAGGCGGTCCGGTGTGGCGGGGCTGATTGCCGCCCTCACACCCAACGCCCTGGCGGGCCGGGGCACCGGCGGCGGGGCAAAGAGGCCCAACCTGCTGGTCATCGTCACCGACCAGCAGCATGCAGGCATGCTGAGCTGCGCGGGCAATCGCCGACTGAAGACGCCGGCGATGGACAGCCTGGCCGCGGCGGGCATGCGGTTCGAGCTGACCTACGCGACGAATCCCGTATGTCTGCCGGCGCGGTTCAGTTTCCAGACGGGGCTGTACCCCTCGACGGTCGGCGTGCGGCACAATGGCTCCAGGCCCAACGCCCGGATCCAGGAGATGCCCGCGCGGGCGATGGGCTGGCTGTTTCGCAAAGCGGGCTACGAGACGGTCTACGGGGGCAAGGTCCACCTGCCGGGCCCGATGCGGGACATCACCAAGTGCGGCTTCAAGGTCATCTCGAAGGACCAGCGTAACAGGCTGGCCGACACGTGCGCGGCGTTCCTCGCCCGAAAGCACGACAAGCCCTTCCTGCTGTTCGCCTCGTTCATCAACCCGCACGACATCTGCTACATGGCCATCCGCGACCACAATCCCCGCAGCGGCCTGGGCGCCCGCACGCCGAAGCCGATGCTCGAGGCGATGAAGCCCCCTGCGGGCGTCTCGAGGGAGGACTTTGTGGCCAAGCATTGTCCGCCCCTGCCGGCCAACCTCGATCCGCCGTCCGATGAGCCCCAGGGTGTGACCGACCTGCTGAAGCTCCGCCCATTCCGCATGCACGCCCGGAAGACCTGGGGCGCCGACAAGTGGCGCATCCACCGCTGGGCCTACTGCCGACTGACCGAACGCGTGGACGCCCAGATCGGCCGGGTGCTGGCCGCGCTGCGAAAGGCCGGGTTCGAAGAGAACACCGTCGTCGTCTTCGCCAGCGACCACGGCGACATGGACGGCGCCCACCGCCTGGAACACAAGACGGTGTTCTACGAGGAGTCCTCCCGCGTGCCGTTCATCGTCAGTTGGAAAGGCCGCACCCAGGCCGGCGGCGTCGATCGGACGCACCTGGTCTCGAGCGGATTGGACCTGATCCCCACGCTGTGCGACTTCGCCGGCATCGCCCCGCCGGAAGATCTCCCCGGCCGCAGCGTGCGGGCACTGGCCGAGGGACGAAAGGTCCCCGCCTGGCGGGACGAACTGGTCATCGAGAACCAGAACCACTACACGCTCCGCACGGGTCGGCACAAGTACGCCCTGTTCGACCGCGGGGCCAACCGCGAGATGCTGGTTGACCTGAAGACTGACCCCGGTGAGATGAAGAACCTGGCGTCCCATGCGTCGTACAAGAGCGTCTTAGCCGACCACCGCCGCCGGTTGACGGCGTATCTGAAGAAGCACCGGATCCCGTTCACGCCCCCGGTCGAGGCGTAGGCGCTTACGGCGCGCGAAACCGCGAGCGGTTTCGAGCCGTTTTGCGTCGTGATGCACTGGGGTCAGGTGCGCGTTTGGATGACCTTGCGGGGGATCTTGGCGCCTACGTGCTTGAGCCAGGCTTTCAGCCTGGCGTCGAGGGCCTTGACCTTGTCGGGCATCTTCGCGGCCAGGTCGGTCTTCTCGGACAGGTCGGCCTCCAGGTCGAACAGTTCGAACGGCTTGCCGGTGTAGCGTTTGAGCAGCTTCCACTTGCCCTGGCGGATGATGCTGTACGGCACGACGCGTCCGCGGTAGTGCGGGAAGTGCCAGAAGATCGCCTCGCGCTTCAGCCCGCCCGTCTGCCTCAGCAGCGGCATGATGCTCTCGCCGTCGATGGCGCGGTCGGCGGGCAGGGCCACGCCTGCCGCCTGGCAGACGGTGGGGAAGTAGTCCACGGACGTCACGGGCACCTTGCAGGTCGAACCGGCCTTCACCACGCCGTCCCACCGGACGATGAGCGGCTCGCGGATGCCGCCCTCGTAGGGGTAGCCCTTGCCGGAGCGCAGCGGCAGGTTGCTGGTCGGCCCGAGCAGGCCGCCGTTGTCGCTGGTGAAGATCACCATCGTGTTGTCGGCGATCTTGAGGCTCTCCAGCGTGCCGACGATCCTGCCCAGCGCGTCGTCGACCGACTCGACCATGGCCGCGTAAGTGGGGTTCTTCTGGTTGGTGGGGGTCTTGGCCTTGTACTTGGCTACGACGTCGGTCTTGCCCATCAGAGGCGTGTGGACGGCGTAGTGGGCCATGTACAGGAAGAAGGGCCCCGCCTGGTGCTTCGTGATGAACTTGACGGCCTCGTCGGCCTCGCGATCGGTCAGGAACTCACCCTTCTTTCGCGGCTTGAGCGTGGGGATATTGCCCTGGCGGCCTCGCTTGTACGGATCGAAGTAGCTTGGCGGCTGCCCGTGGTCGCACCCGCCGATGTTGGTGTCGAAGCCCTGCTTGTCGGGGTACCACTCGTCGGCGCCGAGGTGCCACTTGCCGATATGGCACGACGTGTACCCGGCGGGCTTGAGCGCTTCGGCTATGGTGATCTCATCGAGTTCCAGCCACAGCGCATTCTGCGGGCACGAGAGCTTGCCGCGGCCGCCGCGCGTCCAGCCGCTGACGGACGGATTGACCTTGTTGGCGGGGATCTTCCCGCCCTGGAAGCGGGCACGGATCCAGTCGGTAACGCCGAGGCGTGCGGGGTATCGCCCGGTCATCACTGCCGCCCGCGTGGGCGAGCAGACGGCGCAGGCGGCGTAGCCGTCGGTGAACTTCATTCCCTTGGCCGCCAGGCGGTCGATGTTAGGCGTGTCGAAGTACTTGCTGCCGTAGCACCCCGCGTCGGTCCAGCCCATGTCGTCCACGAGGATGAGCACGATATTCGGCTTGCGTGCGGTCTTGCCGAAGGTCTTTGCCGCGGCCGAGCCGGATACGGCGGCGGCCGCGACGCCCAGGCCCGCCGCCTTGAGAAGACCGCGACGCGTGAATGTGCGATGAGTCATGTCATGTCCTTTGCTTGCCTGCCCCCGCGTGCAGAAAAGTGTATGGCGAGTCTGTTCCTGTTTTCAATCGCATGGCTTACAGATGCCACGGGTCGCGCATCGGGCGCGAGAGCATCCTGTTGGCGTCGTCGTCGTTGACGAACCGCTCGGCATCGGGGTTCCACCGCAGCTTGCGGCCCAGTCGCATCGCAATGTCGGTCAACTGGCACAGCGTGTCCGTGCGGACGGTCGATTCGATAGGTGCGACGGTTCGGCTGCGGGTCTTGATGCAGTCCAGGAAGTTCTTCTGGTGGTGGTCGCTGACGGGCAGGTGGACTTCGCCGGCGCCGATGGGGGTCTTCAGCAGGTCCTTCGGGTAAGCGTCGACGCGCCCGCCGAGGTGCGTTTCCTTCACGAACACCCACCCGTCCGTGCCGTGGAACGTCACGCCGAGCTTGTTCCGCTTGCCGTCGGTGAACCGCATGGTCACGCCGTTGGCCCACGTCAGGTTCACGTCCCACCCGGTCGCGCAGTTGCACAGTCCGTCGGAGGGGAACTCGCCGGTGCCTTCGACCTCGATCGGGCCGGTCAGGTCGGTCCCGTTGCCCCACGTGGCCATGTCGATCGTATGGACCCCGCACCCGGCCATGAAGCCCAACGCGTAGTCGCTGATGTGGAACCAGTAGCGATTGACCACGCGGTTGGCCGTGTACGGCGCCCACGGCGCCGCGCCCAGCCACATCTCGTAGTCCAGCGACTCGGGCACGGGCATGGGGGGGTAGTTCCCGGAGGCCCTGCTGTATCGCGAGGCGACGGTGATGGTCTTGATCCTGCCGACCCGCCCGCTGCGGACCATCTCGCAGGCGAACCGGGTGTGTCGGCTGGACCGTTCCTGCGTGCCGAACTGGAACACGCGCCCGTACCGGTTGACTGCCTCGCGGAGGACCTGCCCCTGCTCGACGCTCATCCCGAGCGGCTTTTCCACGTAGACGTCCTTGCCCGACCGGACGGCGGCCAGCGCCGGCAAGACGTGCCAGTGGTCCGTCGTGGCGACGACGGCGGCGTCGATGTCGTCACGGGCGACGAGCTTGCGGAAATCGGTGTACGCCGCGCACCCGGTCGTGCGATAGCGCCCGTCCACTGTCTTCTGCGCACCGTGGCGATTGGCCCGCTTCACGTCGCAGACGGCGACCACCTGGGCGTCGGACAGGTGGAGGAAATTGTTCAATAGGCTCCGACCTCGCCCGCCCACGCCGATGAAACCCATCGTGATGCGATCCGACGGTGCAGGCGAGCCGGCCTTGCCCAGCGCCGAGTCCGGCACGACGTACGGCAGCGCGACCGCCCCCGCGGCCAGGGAGGTGGTTCTCTTGAGGAACTCCCGCCGATCAATAGGTGTCCCAGTCGGCATGTGATTGTCCTTTCTGCTCGCGGAACTGCCCATCCTCCAGTGCCGCGACACTGTATTCGTTAGGTCTCGAATTGTACCGCGTCGGTGCGACGTGAAGTAGGAGTATCTCCACAGCGAGCTCCGGCACGGGTGGGAGAGAATCAAGAGTTCCGAATTCTCAACTGCAAATTTCCAGTTTTCCATATGCAGTGCTCAATGCATCTCCACCTCGCAGGCGCCCAGGCCCGGGCGGAGGAAGTTGAACTGCACGTTCGGGTGAAGCGCCAGCAGCGACATCGGCACCGAACTGTCCGGGACCTTCTTGGCGATCATCAGCGTTGTCAGCCGCAGGCCGAACGGATTGTCGTGATGCCCCGGGTGCCAGATGGAGACCTTGTCGGCCTTCCAGGTCTCTACGGGCCCGACGGTGGCGGCCTGCTTGGGCACCAGCGGGACGTATCCGCCGCCCGAAGTGCGGGCGTTCTGGATGATCGTCATCGGGTGCAGGTCGGTCACGCGTGTCTTGAGCTTGAGGTACTCCTCCGGCGGCGGCGGGGCGTCGACGTAGTCGCCCTGTCGCTTGGGCGGGTCGTTGAACGCCCAGTGCTTCACCTCGCCCTGCCCGCCCTGCATGATCGCGCACCGGACGGCGTCGTAGCTGGCCGAGTACGCCCCCAGGTCGCCGGTGGGGAAGTGCAGGTTGGCCTGCGGCATCGCCAGGGCGCCGGCGATGCGGTCGAAGCACAGGTCCTTGTCGGCCCGGGCGAACGACAGCGGGTGCTCGATCGACACGGGCTGGCCGGCCTCGGTCCATTCGTCCATGCCCCAGAAGTGCGCCCCCAGGGCGCCCAGGTTCAGGTCCATGGCGTTGACCAGCCTGGCCACCAGGGGCAACTGCTCGGTCGGGCCGATGGGCCCGCAGATGCCGGCCGGGTTGTCCGGCGTGGACTGCCGCCACGCCTCGATGTACTCCAGCGCCTCGGCCAGGTAGAACTCCTCGACCGTGTCGTAGAACGCCACGGCGAAGCCCTCGCGGCCAAGCTGAGCGATGTCCTCGGCCGTCAGGCGCGCCGCGTCGGCCAGGAGATCGCCGTCCAGCGTCGTGTAGTCCCACCAGTCGGGGGCCACCTTGCTGATCGGTCGTGTCATGTGGTGCTCCCTTCGTCGGTCAGCAGGCAGACGGCGTCTGCCAGTGCGGCTTGCAGCGGTCGGAAGTCTCCCGGGCCGAAGCCCATGTGAGCGTGCTGGTGCCAGCCTTCGGCGCGGGCGAACCGCCCGGACATCCGCCCGACCGCGGTCGAAAGGTCATCCATCGCCTGCAGGGTACTGTCCAGGCCCTGGCTGCGGTCCAGCCAGTCCTTCTGGCTGCGGTGGCAGGCCAGGGCCTCGCGCTTCCGGTCGGCCACCGACGTCACGTCCACGCACCACCGCGGGCGGACGGCGTTGCCGAACTGGTCCACCAGCCCGTACGGCATGGCGTGGTAGAGGGCCATCTCGGTCTCGATGGCCGGCCTCGGCGGGTCGGTCGGGTAGTTGGGCATGCCCCGGCAGAACGCGGCCGTCACCATCAGCCGGGAGGTGTTGCTGTGGTCCTCCATGTAGTCGTGCATCGCCGGGACCAGGAGGATTTCCGGCCGAACGTCCCGCACAATCGCGCAGAGCTGCGCGACCAGCTCCGGCCGGTAATAGATCTGAATGTCGTCGACGAGGGGTTCGTGGTAGGAGGCCCCGAGCACGCCGGCGGCGTCGCGGGCCTCCTGCGTGCGCGTGGCGATGGTCTCGTCGCGGGTCATGGTGGTCGACCCGCAGGACCCGTTGGCCACGGTCATATAGTGCAGCTCGTACCCGGCCCGGCCCAGCAGAAGGAGCGTGCCGGCCATCATGAACTCGATGTCATCCGGATGCGCGGCAACGGCAAAGGCGACCTGGCTCATCGACTGCTCCCATCGGTCCGCCGAAGCGAATCGTACGACCAGCCGCTACGGGCCGCAACCCTGAAGGACGGCACAAGCGTGCTTGACGCTCCCCGGCCGCGGCATATCATAGGGAATACGGGACAACGGATCCGAGAAAGGAGAACACTCATGCGCATGATGTTACTGGTGACGTACTCGACGAAGAAGTTCAACGAGTTGTGGCGGCAGGGCCAGGTCGGCCCGGCGATCCAGAAGATCGTGGAGGACATCAAGCCCGAGGCGATCTACTTCGGCCGGGGCGGCGCCTCCGGGAAGCGCGGGGCCGTCGTGATCGTCGACGTGCCGACGCCCGCTGACGTCGCGCGGGTCACCGAGCCCTGGTACCTCACCTTCGAGGCCAGCGTCGACACCTGCGTCTGCATGCTGCCGGAAGATATCGCCAAGATCGACATGGACGGCCTGGCCGAGAAGTACTGCTGAGCTGCGACCGGCTAGGGCTTGAATCCGGCCTTGCGGAGGAGGTCGTCGGCCTGCTGTTCGAGGGACTTGTGCTCGGTTTCGAGGGCGCCTTCCCTTTGGCGGACGTCGAGTTCGTCGCGGGCGGCCTGGGCCCAGCGGTGCAGGTCGCTGTCCATGAGCGTCTCGCCCATCCAGCGCAGATAGCTGGTCGGGCACATCGAGATCTTCGTGCCCTTGTGCTTGCCGAAGGTGAGCGTCGCGTTTCGGGTTATCCTGGCCATCCGGACCTCTTGCCTTTCCCGGCACATCATAGCGACCGCCGGCGGGGGTTCAACCGCCGGACGCGGCGTTGTCTCCAGGCCGGTCGGACGTGTAGACTAAGGGATCAGGCGGGCACGGCCCGTCGGGCCTGCCGGACGCGACCCAGAGGTCTGCCGTGAAGCATCTGCAACGTGTCATTCTGGCCGGATCGCTTGCGATGGCGTCGCTCGCGGCGCCGGGTGATGAGACCGACGTCATGTTCGAGGCGCTGTTCGGGGAGCAGATCAAGGCCGTCAAGGCCACCCGAGAACGCGACGACGATCTGAAGCTGGCCGAGGATATGATCCTGACGGTCCGGAACACGGAGATCTCGCCGGCGCTGACGGTGCGGCTGTGCGAACAGGCGTACGCGTTGGCCGCTTCGGTGCCGACAGGTACGAAGGTATCGCTGTCGGCGATGCGTCTTCTGGCCGAAAAGGTCACCACCGCGCGCCCCGAGGCCAGGCGGAAAATGAACCAACTGCTCGTGCGGGCCCACAATGCGGCCAAGGGAGATGACAGAAAGCGCATGGCCGCGACGATCGTCAGCGAGTGCGAGGCCGAGGGCGACATGCTGGGTCGGGCGCGCCACTGGAGGGCCGCCGCCGAACAGTACGCCCTGGCCGGTCGATACGCCTCGGAACGGGGCGCCCGCGAGCGGCTCAAGGGCAAGCTCGCGCTGGCCGAGGTCAACGCGCGGGTGGCGGATGAGCTGGTCCGGCAGATGAAGCTGGTCAAGTCCAATCCGCGCCACCGGTCGGCCCGCGAGCGGATCATGGAGATTCACCTGACGTACAACGACTCTCCGGCCGAGGCGGCCAAGTGGCTCTCGGACGACTGCTCGGAGGCGTACCGTCGTCACGTTCCCCTGGCGGCGGGCAAGCTGACGGCGCTGACGCCGGAGGACTGCGCGGCTCTGGCCACATGGTACGGGCACCTGCTGGACCGGACCGGGCAGGTGGCCCGGGCGGCGCTGCTGGTGCGCGCCAGGCGATACGTGCGGATGTTCCTGGCCGCCGAGGACGTCGACGCCGCCTCCCGGGCCAAGGCGGCCAAGGCCCTGGCGCAGATCGAGTCGGCCCTGAAGCGCGCCGGCCGGGCCGACCTCATCACGGACGAGAACGTGCCCACCCCCCGGGCGCCCGGCGCCGAGCCGGACGATCCGTCGGGCCGGGAAACCGCCCGTGCCGGGCGGCTGCACTTCCGCGGGCCGGGCAAGGGCATGGTCTTCACCACGGGCTACGGGCGCTCGTTCGCCAAGCGCGTCCGCGTGCGGGGTGACGCGACGGTCGGACCGAACGGGGTGATGATCCTCAACGGCGGCGCCGTGCTGACCAGCGACGGGCCGACACTCTACAAGGCGTGCAAGCGAACCAGCGAACTGACGGTCGCGGCGAGTATCACGCCGGATAACGTCACGCAGGACGGCCCGGCGAGGATCGTCACGTTCTCGTCGACCGCCGACTCACGCAACTTCACCCTCGGGCAGGAAGGCCGCTCGCTGATCTTCCGTCTGCGAACGTCGGGCAACGGAAGGAACGGCTCGAACCACCAGCCGACGCTCTGCACGCTGAAGTCCGACAAGCCGCACCGCGTCGTGGTGACCTACGCGCGGGACGTGGTCAACGGCTACCTCGACGGCCGACACGTGATGAGAACCGACAAAGTCCGGGGCGATTTCCGGACCTGGGACAGCACGCAGACGTTGATGTTCGGAGACGAGCGCGACACGCGCCGAATCTGGCGAGGCATCATTCACAGCGTCCGGATCTACAGCCGCGCCCTGTCGGCCGAAGAGGCCGTCAAACTGTCGGCCCCACGCTAGACACGGGTGCTTGACTTGACACGCACCGGCGGGGATGATGCTCGGACCCTGTTGGACCATCCCGGGAACGACAATGCTTGAGAAAGTACAGGCAGACCGGCTGAGCAATCTCGAGGCCATCCGCGTCTTGGGCATCGATCCGTACGGCGGGCGGTACGACACGGCCGAGGATATCGCCTCGGTCCGCGGGCGGTACGTAGACGATACCGAAGGCCAGACCGCCGACGCGGCGGGCCGGCTGGTGCTGATTCGCGACATGGGCAAGATGATCTTCGCGACGTTCCGCGACGAGACGGGGCAGATGCAGATCGCCCTGCGCAAGAACAAACTCGACGAGACGTCGTGGCACCTGGCCAAACTGCTTGACCTTGGCGACGTTGTGGCGGCGGCCGGACCGCTCGAGAAGACCCGAACCGGCGAGATCACCATCTGGGTCGAACGCCTGACGCTGCTGGCGAAGAGCCTCAATCCGATGCCTGAGAAGTTCCACGGGCTTCAGGACATCGAGGCGAGGACGCGTCAGCGGTACCTGGACCTGATGACGAATCCGGACTCGATGGCCAGGTTCCGCAAGCGGGTGGCGATCATCGAGCACATGCGCCAGAAGCTCAACGCCCGGGGCTACCTCGAGGTCGACACGCCGGTCCTGCAGCCTATCTACGGCGGGGCCGCGGCCAGGCCCTTCACCACGCACCACAACGCACTGGACATGAACCTGTTCATGCGGATCAGCCCCGAACTGTACCTCAAGCGGCTGCTCGTCGGCGGGATGCACCGCGTCTACGAGTTCAGCAGGAACTTCCGGAATGAGGGCATCGACTCGAGCCATAATCCCGAGTTCACGCTGCTGGAGCTTTACGAGGCCTACGCCGACTACGAGGTGATGATGGAGATCACCGAGGAGTTGGTATCGACGGCGGCCGGGCTGTTCACCCCGCAGGTGGGCGCCGAGGCGGACCGCCTGGCCGGCCAGGTGGGCAGGCTCGACGAGGCGTGCGCCTCGGCGTCCAGGGCCGCCGAAGCGGGCAAGGTCGATGCCGACGCTGTCGGTGTGGCCAACGAGCGGCGGCGCGCCGAGGCCGACGCACTCCGCAGCAAGGCCGCCGTCTACCGCCAGGCCGAAAGCATGGTCGCCGACGGGCGGATCGCGCTGCCGTTCGGGGACATCGTGATCGACTACACAACGCCTTGGCGACGCGCGACATACGACGAGTTGCTCCGCGAGCACGCTGGCGTGTCCATGACCGAACCCGCCGCCTGCCGCCAAAAGGCACGCCAACTCGGCATCGAGGAGTCCAACAAGGACGACGCCGTCGTCATCAACGAACTCTTCGAGCACACGGTCGAGCCGCACCTGGTGCAGCCCGTGTTCGTGAAGGACTACCCGGCTGAACTGTGCCCGCTGACGCGGCGCGACCCGAACGACCCGTCGGTCGCCCTGCGTTTCGAGGCGTTTATCGCCAACATGGAACTGGGCAACGCGTATACCGAGCTGAACGACCCGGCCGTGCAGGAAGCGAACTTCGCCGCCCAGGTCCGCGGCGAGGCTGAGGGCGAGACCATGCGCGTCATGGACGAGGACTTCGTGACGGCCCTTCGACACGGCATGCCGCCGGCGGGGGGGCTGGGCATCGGCATCGATCGCGTGGTCATGCTGCTGACCGACACCCGAAGCATACGCGACGTGATACTGTTTCCCCTGCTTCGGCCTGAAGCGGCCCCGTAGCCGCAAGCGGCCGGCCGGGCTCGTCTCGGCCGCCGCGGAACGCCAATGTACAAGCTCTTCCTGTGTCTGACGTACCTGCGCCGCAGGGTGATGGCATACTTTGCCATGCTTGCCGTGGCACTGTGTGTGATGATGCTGCTGATCGCCACGAGCGTGTTTGACGGCTTCCTGCGTCAGATCGAGGTCGCCGCCAAGGGGCTGTTCGGCGACATAGTGATCGACGCGCCGGGTCAGAGCGGACTGAAGTACTATGACGCGTTCATCGCCGAGGTGACGAAACTCGAGGAGGTAGAAGCCGCCACGCCGTTCATCACGACCTATGGTATCCTGTCGATTCGCGGCACGGCCCACAGCCAGGCCGTTCAGATCGCCGGGGTTCGCCTGCCCGAGCGTGCGGCGGCGACCAGTTTCGAGGAGGGACTGTTCGTCCAGGGGGGCAGTGCGGCTCCGACGTTCGATCCACCGGTTGCGGAGGTGATCGCCCGCCTGATCAGTGAGAGCGAGGCTGACGCAAAGATGTTCGTGCGTGAGGAGAAGCGGATGAGGGAGCTCGGCGAGGAGTTGGCCGAGGCGTCGGGGCGGGCACAGCGCGTTCTGGCCGCGCGGGTCGAGGCCAAACGTGCTCTGCTGCGACAGCTCAATCACGCCGCAAGCCGTCGGGAGGATGCCGTGGCGAGGCTGCGGCGGGCCCAGGCCTACCAGGGCCCCCTGGCCAAGCTCCAACGGCAGATCGACGAGATTGTCCCGCCCGGGGCGGACGAGCAAAGCTTGTCGCCGGCGCTCAGTGACAAGCTGAACGATCTGCGGGAGCGATTGCACGGTCTCGAGGATGAGTCGGGCCTGCGAGGGCCCAGGAACCGTGTCATTCTCGGGCTGGGCCTGCCGAGCCTGCACCGGCGCACGGAGAGCCGGGAGACAATCCGTGTGGTGGGCCCCGGGGACCGGATCGTCCTGTCGATCTTCCCTGTGGGTCGGCGTGTGACAACGGACATGGTACCGACGGACGCGGCGTTCACGGTGATCGACGACTCGAAAAGTGGTGTGCTTCTGTTCGATTCAAACACCGTCTACGTCCCGTTCGAGGAACTTCAGCGTCTCAGCGCGATGGGCGCGGAGGTCTCCGCGGACAATCCGTCCGAGGTGGTCAACCCCGCTCGCTGTGGGCAGATACACATCAAGCTCGTAGAGAAGTACTCGGAGGGCCAGGCCCTGGCCGTCACGCGTGACAGGGTTGACAAGGCGTGGCGCGATTTCTGCAAGACACACCCTCGCGCAGGCGGGCAGGACGTCACCGTGCACACTTGGCGCGAGCAGCAGGCGCAGATCATCGGGCCCGTCGAGTCCCAACGCACGCTCGTGGTGATCATGTTCAGCCTGATGAGCCTGGTCTCGGTCGTGCTGATCTTCGTGATCTTCTATACCATCGTGGTCCAGCACACGCGCGATATCGGGGTCATCAAGAGCCTCGGCGGCTCGGGCATTGGCGTGGCGGGAATCTTCCTGGGCTACGGCTCGATCCTCGGTGCGATCGGGGCGGTGCTTGGCGTCGTCGGCGGGACGTACTTCGTGCATTACGTCAACGAGATCCACGACTGGGTCGGCGAGACGTTCGGCTTCCGCGTGTGGAGCGCCGAGGCGTTCATGTTCGACAGCATTCCCAACACCATCGAGACCAGCACGATGGTTATCATCGCGCTGTGGGCCGTTGTCGGTGGGTTGATAGGCGCGCTGGTGCCGGCCATTCGCGCCGCACGCATGCAGCCGGTGGAGGCGCTGCGATATGAGTAGGTCCGACCCGAAGAATATCGAGGTGTCGGCGGCCCAGGGCCGCGAGCTGCTCGCCGTGCAGGCCAAGGACCTCTTCAAGTCGTACCAGCTCGGGCGCGTCACGCTCGACGTGCTCAAGGGCGTCAGCCTCTCTGTCCGGACGGGCGAGTTCGTGGCCGTCACGGGCGCCTCGGGTAGCGGCAAGAGCACGCTGCTGCACTTGCTGGGGCTGCTCGACGTGCCGGACAAGGGACAGGTGATCCTTGAGGACATCGACACGGCGGCCCTGTCGGCGCTGCGGCGCAACCGCATGCGATGCCGCGACATAGGTTTCGTCTTCCAGTTCTATCATCTCCTTGCCGACCTGAACGTCCTGGAGAACGTGCTGATATCGGCCAAGGTCGACTCGTCGATTGCGCAGTGGTTTTCGCGGCGCGGACAGGCCAGGAAACGTGCCGGCGAACTGCTCGGCGAGTTGGGGCTGGGCGAGAGGCTAAAGCACAAGCCCAAGGAGCTGTCCGGGGGCGAGAGGCAGCGGGTGGCCATCGCGCGGGCACTGATGAACTCCCCGAAGCTCCTGCTGGCCGACGAACCGACGGGCAACCTCGACTCCAAGGCCGGTCGGCAGATCATGAAGCTGCTGCGCCGATACAACCGGACGCACGGGCAAACGATTGTGATGGTAACTCACGACAGTGCCCTGGCCGACGAGACCGACCGCTACGTGGTGCTGAAGGATGGGCAACTGGTGGACAGCCGGCGGTCGAAGAGTTGGGAGAAGAAGTGATGCCCCGGCCCCAGATGCCCCCGGCGGGCCTGATCGCCGGGTCAGGTCGCCTGCCGTTCCTCGTGGCCGCGGGCATGAGAGCCGCCGGGCGGCGCGTGGTGGCGGCGGGGCTGGCCGGATTGGCTTCGCCCCGGATACGGGACCAGGCGGACGCGTTCAGGTGGGTCGCCATCGTCCGCCTGGGGGGGTGGTTCAGGTACTTCCGGCAGCAGGGCGTTCGCGAGGCGGTGATGATCGGGGGCGTTCGGAAGAAAGAGATATTTTCGCCGTTGCGGCTGTTGAGGTATATTCCGGACTTCATGACCGTCCGCATGTGGTACTCCACGCTGCGGGGCGACAAGAGAGACAACGCCGTCCTCCTGGCCGTGGCGGACATGTTCAGACGCGAAGGGATTGAACTGGTGTCCAGCGTGAAATACTGCAAGGACCATCTGGCCGACGAGGGCCTCATGACCCGGACGCCCGTGCCGCGCGGAGCCGAGCCGGACGTCGAGTTCGGCTGGCGGATCGCGCGGGCCAGTGCGGATCTGGACATCGGGCAGTCCATCGCCGTCAAGGAACTCGACATCATCGCCGTGGAGGCCATGGAGGGCACCGACGCCATGATCCGACGCACCGGGCGTGTCTGCCGCGTCGGGGGGTGGACCATGGTCAAGGTCGCCAGGCCTAAGCAGGACATGCGCTTCGACGTGCCCACCATCGGGCCGTCGACCCTCAGGAACCTCAAGGACGCCAAGTGTGCCTGCCTCGTCGTCGAGGCCGGGCGGACCCTCATCGTCGACAAGCCCGCCACGCTCGCGCTGGCCGATCGGCTCAAGATCGCCGTCGTCGGCAAGCGGCCCGATCCTAAACAAGGCCAAACGACCGAGGGATGAGGCCATTGTAGATTGTGGATTCCGCGCGGCGGAGACAGGAGCCTTGGCCGCAGCGCGGAATCCAAGATCTACAATCCACAATCCAAAATCACGTGATTTCTCGGCGCTCGTTGATGGCGTCGGTCAGGATGGACGTGTTGGCGTATTCGATCTGTCCACCGGCCGGCAGGCCCCGGGCAAGACGCGTGCACTTGACCGGGTAGGGGGCCAGCATCGACTGCACGTGCAGGCTCGTCGCGTCGCCCGTGACCGTCGGGTTGGTGGCCAGGATGACCTCGGCCACGCCGCCCGCCCGCACGCGGGCCTCGAGGGCGTCGAGGGTGAGGTCCTCGGCGTCGACGTTGTCCAGGGGGGCGATCCGGCCCATCAGCACGTGGTAGAGGCCGCGGTAGGAGCCGGTCGCCTCCAGGGCCAGCAGGTCCTTGGGCTGCTCGACCACGCAAATCACGCTCCGGTCCCGCCGAGGGTCCGAGCAGATGTCGCATTCCCGGCCTTCGGTCAGGTTGAAGCACGTCTGGCAGGGATGGATCCGGGTCTTCACGTCGCGGATGGCGTCGGCCAACGCGAACGCCTCGGCGTCCGAGGCCTTGAGAAGATGGAACGCCAGCCGTTCGGCCGTCCGCGCCCCGATGCCCGGTAGCCGGCCCAACTCGGCCATCAGCCGTTCGATAGTCTCAGTATGTCCGCTCATGGGACACGCATTGTATCTCGTGGTCTCGTCAAGTGCCACGCGTGAAGGACCGCTTCGGGCCCGGTCAATTCCGTGCCCCAGGCACGGCACGACTGCTCTCCACACGCGATCCTGGCTCACTGAACTGACCAGGCCGACCGGGTACTGAGGTGATCGGAAGGACCGCGCCGGCGCGCCGGTCTGCGGTTCTATCCGAGCATGGAGTCCAACCCGGGCGGCAGGTCCATGCCGCCGGTGATCTCCTCCATGGCCTGCCTGGCGGCCTGGGCGGCCTTGTCCTGGGCGGCCGCTGCGGCGGCCTTGATCGTGTCCGCCAGCATGTCGGCGTCGCCGAGGGCCTCGGGGCTGATCGTCACGTCGACGATCTGCATCTTGCCGTTGACGGTGACCGCCACGGCGCCGTCGCCGGCCTCGGCCGAGTACTCGCTCGCCGCCAGCCGGGCCTGCATCTCCGGAATACGCGTCTTCATCTGCCCCAGCAGCGACAGCATCTTGCCGAACTTGCCGAACATGCGTTGGCTACTCCTCTTCCCCGTCGTCGGTCGGTGCGGCCAGATCCTGTCGGATGTCCACCACGTTGCCGTCGAACAGGCTCATGACGGACTGGACGGCCGGGTCCTTCTTGACCTGTTCGGTTTCGGCCGTGCTGAGCGGCCGCAGGTGCGGGCCGTCATCCTCAGGCCTCGGTGCGGTGGCCGGCGCCGGCGCCGCTCCGGCCGGCCGCTTCGGCGGGGCCGGTCGCGCCGTCGGGCGCACCGGCGCCTTGGCCGCAGCCGGCGGCGCGGGGCGGGGGCTTCCTTTCGGTCCGCTCGCCGCCCCGCCGGACAGCGCCTCGATCCGCTCGATCAGGCTCGCCGGGTCCACGAACTTGTCCGCCTCGGCCAGACGCACCAGCGCCGCATCGAGAAGCGCCCTGGCCACGCTGGAGCCGCGCATGTTCCGCACGACCGCCTGGACGATCCCCACCGCCTGGACCAGGGCCGGCGCCGAGAACCGCGAGGCCAGCTCCCCGACGGCCTGACGCTGCTGGTCCGGAAGCTCGATCAGTTCGCTGTCGCGCCCGCACGCGGCGGCCAGCATCATGTGACGGAACATGTCGCCGAGTGCGGCGGCGGCCCCGGCCAGGGTCACGCCGCTGTCGAGCACCGCCGCCAGTTCCGTCAGCGCCGCCGCCGCCGACCCGTCGGCCACCGCGCGGGCGATCGCCAGCGTCCGCTCGTCCGGAGGCGTCCCCAGAATGCCGATCACCTCCCGGTCGGTCACGTCGGCCCCGGACGCGAAGAGCTGGTCCAGCAGGCTCAGGGCGTCGCGCATGGACCCGGCGGCGGCGCGGGCCACGCGGAACAGCGCATCGTCCTCGGCCGCGATGCCCTCCAGTTCGCACAGCGTCTTCAGGTGCTCGGCGATCCGGCGCGTGGGAATGTTGCGAAAGTCGTACCGCTGGCAGCGCGAGAGGATCGTCGCGGGAATCTTCTCAGGCTCGGTCGTGGCGAAGATGAACTTCACGTGCGGCGGGGGCTCTTCCAGCGTCTTGAGCAGGGCGTTGAACGCCTCACGCGTCAGCATGTGCACTTCATCGATGTAGTAGATCTTGTATCGGCAGCGCGCCGGGTGGATGGCCGCGTTGGCGCGCAGCTCGCGAATCTCGTCGATTCCCCGGTTCGACGCGCCGTCGATCTCGATCACGTCCATGTCGTCCCCGCGGGCGATCGCCACGCACGCCTCGCACGTGTTGCACGGGTCCACCGTGGGTCCGTCGGCCGACAGGCAGTTCAACGCCTTGGCCAGGATCCGCGCCATAGTCGTCTTGCCCACGCCGCGCGTCCCGCTGAACAGGTACGCGTGAGCGATCCGCCCGCTCTTGACGGCGTTTCGCAGCGTCTGGGCGATGGTCTCCTGCCCGACGAGTTCGTCGAACGTCGCACTGCGATACTTCCGGGCCAATACCAGGTATTCGGACATAAGAGATTCTCGATTGTCGATTTGCGACCTGCCTGCCGGCAGGTAGGTCGACAATCGTCAATGGACAAAAGGCCGTGCACTCTGCGTCGAATTGTCGACCCAGGGCCCGTCCCACAGGGCGGCTCCCGCCAGGCAGCCCTCCAACACCCGCTGTAGACTCGCTTATGGCTGCTTCCTTCCGGACCTGACCAGGTTCGCGGCACAGCGTTGTAGAGGACCCAGCGTTCAACACCGACCTGCCGGCAGGGTAATCCTGCATCGGCTGACCCTCGGCAGAGGATTCAGCCCCGCTGTAGCGGACTGCGGGTCATCCCCGAAGGGACTCAGGGCACCGCTAACGCCCCGCCTAGCACGGCGAACGGCAGTCTATCCGAGCCGAACGGCCCGTGTCCAGCACTTTCCGAACGCCACCAGGAGCCCCCACTGCTCTGGCCGTGGAACCAATCGACGCGATCTGCGAGCAGGACGGCCACTGACACAATGGTCGAGGCGTTTGCCATGCCCATGTCGTCACTGGTGAGGCTGACGCCCCCGGGGAAGTAGGGCACAAGCCGTGCCTCATGCTGCGTGCCCCGCACAGATGCCGAGACGACGATGGGTGTTTCCTTCCGGGCCTGTCGCTTCGTTGACAGGTCGGGTCTGGGGCATGTCCGTGGCGGGTACCGGGTCACGCCGTGACCGGTTCATTCCTGATCGAGGCTCCCTGTGTTGACCCAGGATGGAGTTCTTGGAGTGGCCAGAATCAGCCAAGTGTTGTATAATCCATGTGCTGGAGGCGGCGGGCATGTAAGGACCACAGGGCTCGCCTGAGCATTGAGAGGGAATGGCCATGAGGAGGCCTGTGAGGGTGATGACGTGCCTGGTCTGTATCTTCACCGGAGATGCGATCGGCACTGTCACGACTCCGTTTGACTCCGGGCTTGGCGGATGGACGTCCAACACGCCGGCCGAGATCGTGTGGGAGGCCTCTGGAGGCAATCCGGGCGGATACGCTCGATTCACAGACGCGACACCGAATCACACATATCTCATCGCGCCGCCAGAGTACCTGGGCGACTGGTCCGGGCTGGACGGCGCCGGAAGCATCTCCTACGACCACAACGTGATCTGGCTTACCGGGTCGGCCTTTGCTCCTGTTCCCTACACCGTGAGGATCTCCGGCCCGGGCGGCGAGGCGACCTGGAGCGGCGCAATAGCCCCTCGTCGGCCTGGATGGACCAGGGTGACCGCTCCAATATCTGAGCCATCCTGGAGCGTTGGCAGCGGCCGATGGGACGATATCCTCACCGAGGTCCAGACGCTGTCGATTCGGATCGAGCAGTTCTCAAACATGGATATCACCGGCCTGGATAGCATTGTCCTGACGGCCCCCAGACTCCCTGAAGCACCCGAGCCCGGTCCGGCAGGCGCAGGAGTCCCCGAACCCGCCACGCTCTGCGCGCTGGCCCTGGCTGTAGCGGGCCTCGGCCGGTATGTCCGCAGGCGTCCCAAAGGGACGTCCCTGTCGGGACGCAGACGCTGCTAGAGGCATACGGCTCGCGGCGCCAGGCGGCCGGCTCTGCGAGAGCGCCACGCGTAGGGCGCATGGGGCGTCCTCTATCTGCCCCAGAGCGTCTACCTGTTCACGCCGTTCACGTGGCCAGGGCACCCGGTCGACGACGCCCTGTGGCGGCTGTTCGGCCTGGGGTTGTTTGCCTTCGGACTGCGGCGCGTGGCGCGAATGACGGACGGTGAGGATTCAGGCGCCGCTGCTGCTCGTCGGCGTGCTGTACCGCCCGACGTGGTGGCGACTGCTGGCGGGCCTGGCCGTCTTTGCCGCCGTACCCCTGCTGCATCCGGACTGGACCCTCCCCTGGCTCAAGCCTCTGGCCGGACTGCTGTTCATGCTCTATCTCGCCTGGCGCGTGCGCGCGCTGCCGGCCCGGCCGCTGCTTCCCGCTGCACAGACGGGCAACGGCTGATACCGGATCACCGCGAGTTCTGGGGGTGCACAGAAGTCTCGGTGAGGCTCGGCGCTTCGGCCCCCGTTTAGCGGGTCCGCCGAAGGCGGATTGGATCGCCGCTCAGCGCTCAAGAACGGTGCTGGCGCACCCAGGCAGAGACCGCCAGGCCCAGCACCACTACGGCTATGACGGCGCCAACGCGACCCCGCCAGACGATCTCCTCGATCGCCTTGTGTTCGCCGAAGCTCGATCGCAAGAGCACCTCAACCAGCGGCACGCCAACCAAGATGCCCAGTACGGTGAACACGGCTATCGGCCAAAGCCTGGGGGATGAGGCGGATCCCCCACGGAATCCAAAAGCCTGCCTCCCGTGGTGCACCGGGGTCAGTCCCTTGTACGCACATTTCGGACATTCCTCGGGAGGCGCGTCATTCCTCCCGACCCAGATGCGCTTGCCACACCATCGGCACTCGAACTCTTGCATCGGCTGTTCCTGGAAGGAGTTCTCACGGCGAGACCATCTGCGGCGAACGCCATGTCCGACATGTCCTTGCCGGCCTCTGTCCCCGCGACCGTCGCAGGGCTTCCACAATAATTGTGTTCGACGTCTGGCGCGCTGTCAACACCCGCGCCCGCGGCCGGCCCGGGGGCGTCTTGTTTTGCAGCGGGCGAGCGTGCTAGACTGAGGGGGACGGACAGGAGCTTGTGACGCCATGCCTGAGAGCGTGACTCCCTTCAACATCATGTGCAAGCCGGTGTGCGGCAGGTGCAACCTGGACTGTCGCTACTGCTATTACACGATGAAGCCGGCTGAACTGTACCCGGGCGTCAAGACGTTCATGATGACCGAGGAGATCCTCGCGTCGTACACGCGTCAGTACCTGGAGGCTCAGCCGGCGCACTGCGTCTTCGGCTGGCAGGGGGGCGAGCCGCTGCTGGCGGGCAAGGACTTCTACCGACGGGCGGTCGAGCTTCAGGCCGAACACCGCCGCGACGGCCGGCAGGTGGCCAACGCCATGCAGACCAACGGCACGCTCATCGACGAGGAGTGGGCCGACTTCTTCGCCGAGCACAAGTTCCTGGTGGGCATCAGCATCGACGGCCCGCCGGAGTGGCACGACCACTTCCGGCGCGACCGCGCCGGCCGCGGCAGCTTCCACCGCGCCTGGGCGGGCCTGGAGCTGCTGCGCGACCGGGGCTGCGAGTTCAACGTCCTGGTCACCCTCAACGCCTACAACGCCCCCCACGCCGGGGACATCTACCGCTACTTCGTCAATCGCGGCGTCCGCTGGCTCCAGTTCATCCCCATCCTGGAGAAGGACGCCGACGGGCGCCCCACCGACTACTCCTGCACCGGCGAGCAGTTCGGGCGCTTCATGCTCGACGTCTTCGAGCTGTGGCTCGACCGCCACGTGGGGGTGGTCTCCGAGCGGCTGATCGACAGCGTCCTCCACACCGTCGTCCACGGCGAGCCGGCCATGTGCTGCAACGCCCGGCGGTGCGCCAACGCCCACGTCCTGGAGTTCAACGGCGACCTCTACGCCTGCGACCACTTCGTCTTCCGCGAGTGGCTCATCGGCAACATCATGGACACGCCCCTGGACGAGCTGACCCGCTCGCCGCGCCTGGAGGAGTTCGCCCGGCTGAAGACCGACCTGCCCGCCGCCTGCCGGGAGTGCGAGTTCCTCGACTACTGCAACGGCGGCTGCCCCAAGCACCACGTCCCCGACGCCGCCGGCGGCGACCCCGCACGCGTCAACCACTTCTGCGACGGATACAAGCTCTTCTTCCGCGAGGCCCTGCCCGAGCTGAAGCGCATCGCCGGCGCCCTCGCACGCGGCGAGCAGCCCCGCCCCCGGGCGCGGCAGGCGCCCGCGGCGGCCCCCGGCCCGGCGCCCGCCGCCGCCCCCGGCCGGAACGACCCCTGCCCCTGCGGCTCCGGGCGGAAGTACAAGCACTGCTGCGGGCGATGAGACCCGCCCCCGCGCGCCCGGCGGGGCGGGGGGGAGAGGGCGAGGGCGCCCACCGTTCCCCGCCGCAGGCGCGCCGGGCTGCAACTCCGCCGCTCCTCCAATGTTGCCGTTTCTTCTGCTTCCAGGCCGCTTCCAGCCTGCCCGCCGCCTTGCCACGGCGCAGCCCGCGGGGCGAAGCCGGGAGGCGGGTTGGGGGGCCGGCCTTCGCCCGTCCGAAGTTCCTTCTTCTGCTGCTTTGAGGCCGCTTCGAGCGGCCTTCGCCCGTCCGAAGCTCCTTCTTCTGCTGCTTTGAGGCCGCTTCCAGCGGCCTTCGCCCGTCCCGAGGGGACGGGTATAGCATCGGGCCTTTGGCCCGATGCACGCTGGGTGCCCCCTCCTCTTCTCGGCCCCTTCCCGGCCCGCCCAAGGCGGGCCGGGAAGGGGCTGAGAAGCAGAAAGAAGAGGAAGCGAGGAAGAGCTATTGGCCCCGGCCGTGCCAAGGCCAGAGGCCTTGGCCGATACCCGCCTCCGGCCCGCCTCCAGCCCGCGTCCCGGCTTCGCCCTGCGGGCTGCGCCGTGGCAAGCCGGCGGACCCGTCTCCGGCGGGCGGGCGGGCCGACGCCCGTCAACGGGCGTGCAAGCCGGGAAAAGGGGACAGGCTACTTTTTTCCGACCCGGCTACTCCGACAGCGGGCCTGGGTCGCCGCGACCGGCAAAAAAGTAGCCTGTCCCCTTTTCCTG
>Ga0180432_10001513_pt1 | contig 36553 bp, 19 predicted proteins | sample SS_ome_10_FD_132414 | JGI IMG/M metagenome (GOLD analysis project Ga0180432, IMG submission 132414) | Hypersaline lake sediment archaeal communities from the Salton Sea, California, USA - SS_1_MS_2 metaG | ecosystem: Environmental > Aquatic > Non-marine Saline and Alkaline > Hypersaline >... | reverse complement strand
GTCAACTACATCGGACACAGTAATGAGTCGGGGTGGGTACTTCTCACCCAATAACCTCCACTCCTCACGTGCCTTGCTTTTGTCTTTTTCGGATAGCTTGCTGAAATCCCCGTACTCCTCGCTCAAGGCTTTCGCCGCATTGTCCCGCTCCGGGTTCGGTGTGCGTTTCTTGACGTAGGAACCCAACACGCACACCTGAATGACGCCCCCGTTTTCAGCCAGCTTTTTCAACATCTCATTATCAAGGTTTCTCGGGTGGTCACAGAGTGCACGTGCGCACGAATGGGATGCTATTACAGGCGCTTTGGATAGCTTCAGTACGTCATAAAACGAAGCATCAGAGATGTGAGAGACATCTACTATCATTCCCAACCGGTTCATCTCAGCAACTACTTGTTTCCCAAACTTGCTCAGGCCATGGTGTTCCGGCGTGTCTGTCGAAGAATCACAGATATCATTATTTCGCGTGTGGCACAGGGTAATGTAGCGAGCGCCAAGATCATAGTACTGCTTTATCAACGAAAGGTCATTACCGACTGAGTAGCCGTTTTCCATACCGATATAGATGGCCCGCTTGCCCGTTCTTTCGATTCTATAAGCATCGTCCGGCGTTAGTGCCAGCTCTGCCATGTTTGAATGCTTCTTGACGGCTTCATGAATTGCATCGAATGTTCTGAGTGCCCTTTCCTTCGCTTTGGTATTGCCCTCAGGTGTCCGGGCTCTTTGGCTGACAAAGACCGCGAAGAAGACCGCATCCAAACCTCCTTCCTTCATTCTCGGCAAATCGACTTTGCCGCCACCTTTACGGGGATCATGAAGTTCTCCAAGATCGAATTGAGGTCGCAACAACCTCAACGGCGTGTCGACATGCGTATCAATGGTCAGCACCTCGTTGTGAATTCTGGCCGCCTTTGCCTCCAAAGATCCATTCTTTGCGAAGCTACTCGAAGAACAGAGGAGAAGAAACAAAAAGACTCGTACTGCCGCTAAAGAGAAGTCCTTACACACGATCATTACTCCTGACCACAATGAACCACATGTTGGCTATACACTTCGTACGGTTGAGTCTACACAAAGTAAAGTCATTTGTGAAGAAGTAAAGCCCGGATGTATGCGCCGTTTAGTATCTGCATGCACTTTTCATTTACACTTTTACGGTTGTGTTTGGGGGTAACAGCGAATAAAAGGGAATTGGGCCAACGGAGCAAGGAGAGCCCATGGAATTGGTTTCCCCGAAAAGCGATTCTTCTGACAACACTTATTTTCAAAAGGGATGAAGGCTGCACAAATCGCTCTACTTGACAATCACCTGCTTATCACAGAAGGGGACGAAATGGATATTTCCTGGAGCAGCGATTACGTAGAAATTCTACTATGGCAGCGTAATTCTTGTCTTCAGGATTGTGCCTTCTACTCACTCACAGAGCGATATCTGTCGAAGCTTTACAATCCCTTCGCTGTCCGGCCAGCTCGGTAGCGGCGCCGGAGATATCGCTCAGGCTCCGGGAGATTTGTGATTTTCATTTGTTCGGCTGGAACCAATCCTGCCGTTCTTGTGTTGTACTGATAGCTGAGATCCGGAGGAGTCACGATCAGTCAGACGAGCTGCCGCACAAAGTGTGATTTGCGAACAGCGTGTGCCGCAGCACTATCGTTTCCTTACTCTTGTGCTCCCTCGCAGCAGGGCCTGAAGTTGAGCTGCAATCTCGGCATGCTCGTCGTTACGCACCTGATTACGAAACGCACCTTCAGGGATGCGGCAGTCATAGAGTTCCGCACTGCCGCCGGTGTACTCTGAGTAGCGCCAGCGCTTTGTGCGAACACTGCGCCCCATTATGTCACCTCGTTTGGCGGCGGAAAATGCCGTCTTCTTCCACGGTCTTTTCGGTTCCCGCAGCAGCGGGGCCAGACTTATCCCATCCAGTTGCTTCGGAATCGGCAGCGCGCAAAGCTCCGACAATGTGGGAAACAAATCCACCAATTCCACCAGGGCGTCGCAGCGCCGGCCTTTTACATAATCGCCATCCGGCACAGCAATAATCAGCGGCACCCGGCATACTTGCTCAAACACGTCTACTTCTTCTGCTTCTTAGGTTCACGCCGATGTGCGCCGAACCAGTCGAACAGAAGAGCATAGGTCTCAAGGTCTCGATACCCGCCATGTCCTCGCGGTGTCTCTATGAACTTTACTTTTCCGCCGGCTTCTTCCAAAGCCTTTGATCGATCTCTCATCACCCTTATTGGGATCAACTTGTCCTTCTGCGCATTGAATATCAGTGTTGGGGTTTGCTTCAAGGTATCAATCGCCTCTTGTGGAAACGTGCCGCAGACGCCTGCAACGGCGGCGAACGTATTCGGATTTGCGGCGGCAGTGGCGTATGTGGCCAGGGCGCCGCTCGATGCTCCCGTCAGGTAGACGCGGGACGTGTCAATTTGACGCTGTTTCACTACTTCCTGCAACAACGCCATGATGATTGCAGGTGCCTCCGGTTTGGCCGCAACCGCCGGGGCGGGGCCATCGGTTCGCACATGCCAGGCCCGATCCGGACCGGCTGGACAGGCTACGACATATCCGCGTTTCTCAGCAATCGTCTGAATGCGATCCGCGTTGCCTTTCCATTCGAAATATGCGATCTCGTCTCCGCCGGCCGGGTGACAGGCTATGACCAGAGGAAACTTCTCGATGTCGCCGCCTTCTTCCTCTGGCGCATGTCGATAGCTGCCTGGAAAGAAGATACGGTAAGGATACAGCCTGCCATCGTGTTCGAGCATGCAGAAACTCGTTCCGGAGCCGGGCATTTTGCTCCAATCCCTGCCCTCGTCTCCATATACGATAGTTGCGGGGGCCAGAATACCGAAAAGCACTATCCCGCTGATGAACACAAGACAATTGGTTTTTATCATGGCAATGTTCTCCTCGTACTTGTTGCGGCCGCATAAGCTTCTCGCTCCGGCAGAGCCGCGGCTAATCGCGTCAGAATTGTATCCATCACTTCCCAACGTTCGTGCATGGGCTTCTTCCGTGCAACGTTCATCATCCGGCTCATTTCCTGCAGGAACTCGCGCGAGAGTCCCAAGTGCCCGCCATTCTTGAAGACACGGCGAATAACCCATATTCGCCGGCGATGGAGCGCGAAATTAGTGGGCACGGCATCCACCTGAGCGGCTTCACCCTCCAGTTGACGCCGGAGCACAGGGATATACGCAGACAGGGCCCGCTCGCGCTGACTCAACCATGTATTCGGCGAAGACGTTTGCCGAGCAATCGCTACGGGCATGACAAATGTATCGCGGGCGTCAAGTGTCGCGTACCAGTAGGCCGTGCTGGCATAGTCATTGGAGAGATTATTCTCAGTACCGTGTTCGATGGTCACCTGAATACGGTCTTGGAATCCAATAGAGTCCGCCAGATGAAAACCGCAGACAGCCGTGGGACCGTGATAATGCTGTGGCTCTATGCCGTCGAGCAGAACGGCGGCGACCGGCATTGCGCTGGCGCCCTGGAGCGCCGGATCTTCCTGTCCGGCCGGGATTGCGTCATGGAAACCCCAGGCGTCATTGAAATGCTCTTCGGTGCCGGTGCCGTGAACGGTCGGGGGCCAGATGTCGTCGTCAACAAAGATCATAGGATCGCCTTCACCCCACCAGTACAAGTTCTGATTGAAGACGTTGAGAGCGGCGCCTACGTATCTGCCCGCTCCCGTTACGTCGAGAATCCGGTAGTTGTACTGGCCCGTCAGGTTGGATTGCTGCAGGTCAACTGCTTCCACTTGCTGACGTCGCCACTTGGCGTGGAAGTAGCCTGTGGTGCCGTCCATGGGGCCGGTCGTATGGTGTTTGATGCGCAAGCTGATCTTTGACGCGTGTTCGGCACTGTCATTAACCAGACATATTCGCGCCTTGCGTTTGAACGGCATTGCAAAGAAACAGTAGAATTCACCTTCTTCCAATCCCACAGCCAGAGTCTTGAACGGAATCGTGCAGAATCCATTGCCGAAGAAATCACCTATCGGGCAGTCGACCGCAGGTTTCTCCTGGCCATCCCAGTAGATTTGCAGCAAAGTGTTCCGCAGTGCTTGTGGATCGTCGGAGTTGAGACTCAAGTAGAGCGCATCAATTACCGCCGGACCGACCAAAGAGCAGAATTCCGCTTGCTGCCGCGGGCCAATCGTCTTGAGCCACCGGTGCATCTGCGAGTTTCCCGAATCTCTCTTCGGATCCTCGCCAAGCTTTTGCCAGCGTCCGCCGGCCGCGGCGATTGCCTGCTGATTGTTCTCGCTTAGCGGCAATTCAAGAGATGCAATAGCTGTACCGGCCGGTAGCGGATTGTAAGTAACATGATAGTAACCGCCGAAAGCGTCCTGTGAATCAGCGGCGCGCAAAATCTCGATGCGAATAGACTTGCGAAAGGGGATCGGAAAGTAGGAATAGAACCCGCGTCCGAACTGCCCCACCAGAGGATTGAGGAACGGTGCCTTCGTCCCCGAGAAGAAGTCTTCCGCCGGCATGTCGATGATCGGTGTGTCGTTTGCATCCAGGTAAACGCGAAGCCGTCCGCGAGGTTTGGCGGCGGACATCCGGCGAATAACGCCGGGGCCATCAAGCGAAGCAATGTTGTAGACATCTCCCCGTACCTGGGCCTCATTGTGCCCGTCATAATTGGCGCCGCTTCGGTCCCATGACGAAACAAAACGCGTTGGCAGATGGTCCAGACTCGGCAGATTCTCGAGTGCGTAGAGGTCTTTTGCGAATGCCGCAAAACTCATTTCATCCTCTTTAGCACCTGCTTGTGCGAAACAGCCGGTCCGCTGTATGTTGCCGCGAAAGGCCAGGCATTGGCTTCGTGAACCTCTGCCGGGTCCACCTCCAAGCACGCGAAGGTAACCATCCCGCGAACACGCCACGATCTCAAGAATGCCGTCGGAGTCCAGGTCCGCAACCAACGGCGGGGCCTTCAGTTCGTCATTGCTCGTGTAACTCCAGAGCGGTTCGCCGTTGCCTGAGTAGACACGCAAACGCGTGGCGCGCGTGCCGACCAGTATGTCCTGCACTCCGTCACCGTCGACATCGGCCAGGCTCATGTGATGGCTGAAAAAGTCGTGCGGATTAGCCAATTGCCTCTGCCAGAAGATGGAACCTTTAGAATCCGTCACAGTCAACGTCCTGCCGCGAGCGGAGACTATCTGCCTTCGTCCGTCATTGAACAGGTCCGCGACATGTGCGGTGCCGCCCAGCCCGGGCAACGTCTGAATGCTGTTTCCCTCAGTATCGTAGATCGCGTTGTGTCCGCTTGCCAGGATGATGCGTTGGGGCCCACCCGGCTCAAGTGCGCCTACTGTTGCATCGACACTTGGCACCGGGCCGGGAAAGTAGTTCGATAGACGCCGTTTCGTGCGCCAGCGGAGCTTGCCCCGGGAATCGAGGCAATAGAACCGGCCACTGTCGGCGCCGACGAGTGTCATCAAGCTCTGGTCCGGCAATGCTCTGAACAGAGAGGGGGTGCCGTGCACTAATCCTCGGTTTGCGCCTTCATCTGTGCTGTATTGCCACATTAGCTTGCCTGTGTGGTGAAAAGCCCGGACCCAGCCGTCATCCGACGCAGCGACGATCTCCAAATTGCCGTCCCCATTCAGATCGCCCACCGTCGGCGAACAATGATTCCGATCGATATGGGGAAGCCCGTCGCGTCGCCAGAGCAAATTCCCTTCAGAGGAGAGAGCATAGAGTGCGTGACTTGATGTAAATAAGATGGTTGGGTTACCGCCAGGTTCAAGGATGGCCACAACCGGTGCCGAATGGATTGTCTCTCCCGTTTCGGCAGTCCTGTATGACCACAGCAATTCGCCCGAGGCATCGACGGCGAAAAGTTCGCCAGAATACGATCCAACGAGAATTTCTTTCCTACCGTCCCGATCAAGGTCGGCTGCCGCAGGCGAGGCCATCAGCCAGCCCTCGTTGGCAAAACGCCATCGCAAGAGACCGGGTCCCCAGGCGGCCGGTTCGGATTGAAGACCTTGAGCATTGCCTGCAAGCGCAGAGACATAGTACATTGTCGGTCCCAGCGGCGGGGAGAAGGTCAAGCTCGTCTTTCGCGTCACAGCGAAGACTTGTCGCAGTGTTTTCGCAGTCTCACCGACTGCCTCACACTCTATCATGTATTTGTCGACGCCCTGTATCGGCTCCCATGTCAGTTGCAGCTTGTCGCCAAATTGCCTGGATCGGTTCAACCTGACTTCGGGGGCGGGCGGAGTAAACGCCGCCTCGATGACGGTTTCCTCCTCCACCCGGGCGTTTCCTCGCTTGCCAAGGGCGCGCAGGACATTCTTACCCTCTTCTAATTGCACATTCCACACAAGGCAATCCCCTGAATTCCGGGATCCGAGGCTCCTGCCGTTGTGCTTTAGCTCTATGGTGTCACAGTTGCTGTACACCTGGAACTCGTCTTCTCTTCGCGGCGGCCAGACATCTCTCGGCGTCCAGCCCTTCCGGGCAATGTGCACCATCGGCTCATCGGTCCACTTGCTGCGATAGAAGTGAAAAGCGTCGCGTTTGCCTTCGCCAAGATCGATCACACCTTTCCACGTGTGGCGCGGGATCGGTTGCAGCGTCTGAACGTCGCGCCAGCAAAACACGGTCGCGCCGGCAATCCAGGGACGACTCTCGATCTCCCTGTAGAAACGCTGGTGAAAGGCGGCATGATACTCCTGAGAGTAGTCATTTCGCCTGGGTGAGTCCGAGTGGACGTTCGGATCGGCCGCGGCGCCGTAGTTGGAAATGATGACGGGTACATCGCGCCCGTACCGTTCGCACAAGAGTTGACGATAGTCGTCCATGTACGGGCCGATATGATCCAGTGTCCCTTCGTACCAACCGGTGTAGTTGCCCTGGCCGGCTACATCCATATCGATAAGTCCGACCGTTCCCGAAGACCGCCATCCCAGCTCAACACATAGAACCGGACGCGCCGGATCCATCTCTCGGAGCATTTTTGCAACGAGGTTGTAGTTATTTGCGGTGTCGATTCCTTTGCCTTCGCCGTTGAAGTTCCACGCGATTATAGACGGACTATTGAATAGTTCCTCGATGTCGCTTCGGATGGTCTGTTCGAGGACGTCCCTGCCGACACGGGCGTGCACGGTTACCGTCGTTAGAATACCGGCTTTGTCGCAGGCACGTACCAGGCCGTGGTCAATCTCGGGATTGAACCGCACGAAGTTGACGCCCATTTCTTTGAACAATCCGATTTCATAGGCATATTCCGCCTCTCGCGAATCATGTTTCCGCGGTCCGATGGTGAAGACAACACCTCTCAACTGAACGCGCCGTCCGTTCAAAAAAAAACCACTATCCGGATCGAATCGACACCACCGCAAGCCGAAACTGGACTTCTGTTCGTACAGCGTCTCACCGTCCTGCTCAATAGTCACTCGCACGGAACACATCCTTGGACTGCCGATATCCCACAGCGGCGGCCGCGATATGGCATCGGTCATCAAGCTAACGTGCCTTCGTTCTCCGGGGGCCAGATTCACCGGTGCCGAAGCAAGTGCAAACTCCGAACCTTCCGGCCCTACAAAATGCGCAGAAAGTGTGCCGCGAAGCGGCTTGTTGCTCTCATTCACCGCTTCGGTGCGAACCCGAATTTGCACGGGGCCGCCTTGCCAGCCCGGAGTGTCAATACACAGGCTCCGGGCTTCCAGACGTTGATTGCCCGTTACGTGTATGCGAACGCCTCCCTGTATTCCAGGCGCGACACATCGCATCACAATAATGTTTACGCCCCGGCGGACAAAATCTGAAATGTCGACCAGGTGATGGTACAGGTCGCTGGATTCTGGAACAACATCGCGGCCGTTAATCCACACCTGGGCCTGGCAGGCGGAACTGACCTCAAGAAAGACACGACGATCCGGTCCGAGCGTCGGGAGAGTAAACCTGTTTCGATACCAAAGGGGTGTCTTCAAGCGGGCAAACGCCTTTGGCGTGATGCTCCGCGCAGAATGAGGGATACGGGCGACAGTCCATTCGCTGTCATCATAGTCGGCGGCTTTGGGATCGTAGCCCTTTAGCGACGTAGCTCGCCATCCGCCGATGATCTCGAATGATTCATTGGGTGGCCCGGCGCGCTCGTTTGGTTGGGACGCGAATCCCGGAATGGGCTGATACGTTTCATACCCTTCCTGTGCGCGTCGTTTTGCCAAAGACGGCCACGCACGGGGGATCATGTAAGGTTTTGTCTTCTGGGGGAAACCCTGCACGACTATGTTGTTTCGCTCGGTAATCTCATAGTAACGATCCTCCGGGTCCAGTTCTACTGTGATGCGGGCGGGCACAGACAGACTCGCTTGCGCAGGTATTTCCCACGGAATTACCTTGGTGACTCTGCGCGGCTCCAGATCATTCGGGGCCTCCAGGCCGTCTATGTTGAGTTGAGCCAGCATCTGGTTCGAATGTCTGATGCGTACCGTGAAAGGCCCGCAATCGAGGTTGCCTATGTTGTGGACCGTAACGTACAACTTGCCGTCCTCATAGCGGATGTCCTGCGGCCCTATTCCCAGGTCGATGACACGTTCTGGGATGCCTTTACCCGGAGAAGCCTGTTTCACACTGAGCAGAATGGGCTTCCTTGCCGGGATGGTGAAGGTTATAGAATCACCACGATGTTTGTGACGATAGTCAGACTCCTTCAAAGACTCTTCCGGCACACCGTCACTGTTCGCGTCATTTGCAGTTTTCACATGGTATGTCGCACCGACCTGCAAACGCCATAGACGGATGTTGACCTCTTGTAGGGTATCAGTGAAGTTGTAGAACAAGACCTTCGCTTTATCCCGGCCCGAATGCAGACACAGGAACGCAACGTTTCGCGATGTCTTCTCAAGTGTAAACGGCGCGCTCTCCAGACCACCCTGGAAATTCTGCCCGAGTAATGCGTGCAGCAACTCGTGCAATCCCGGCGGGGCGATGCGGTCCGTGCTTGCGACCTCCGATGTTAGCGAGGGCCAGGCATTGCAAATTCGCTTGAGATTGCCCGGCAGGTCGAGCTGGTCGATCAACAGCTCGCGCCAATCGTTCACAACATAGTCGGCAACCATGTCTCGAACGGTTGGTCCTGTCTCCAGATCGATTTGCTTGCCATCCGCGCTGATTTGCGCCATTCGAGGCGCCAGCCACTTAGTCTCTCCCGTGCTATGGTACATTCGTGCAAACAAATCCAGCATATACTGGACGTATGTTGGATTCTCGTAGCCGTTTGTCTTGGGAGCACCTCGCCGCCAGTCCGTGGCATGGTTGCCGCCCAGCACGTCCGTGTGAAAACCAATAGGCCCCGGAATGATGCCGGCCGGTTTGCCGTTCTCTTCGCGATTGGTATCCTCGAGCCAGGCCTGGGCCCATTCGCGAAAGATGCGATCCAGCTCGTCCGCCGGGCAATACCACCATGCCCAGAATGCCGGCCAAGCAGCGCGCATGTTCAGCGGATGGTCTATCTCGGCGTCGTGCACTCCGCCGTATCTCGTGCCGGTGGCTTTGTTTCCCAGCACCATTGACTTGAAGTGCCTGTGCTCTTTTCTATTGACGCCGGTCCAGAGATCGCGCATGAGCTTGGCGGTCTGCAGCGCACGCTCGTAGTAGACCGGATTGCCGTAATCGAGCCCGATCATGACGGCCTGCGAGTCGCCTGTCCACTCGCCGGTGTGCTCGACGTCGGCGAGGCCGTCGAAAAACCCCGCGTCGCGATCCACTTCGCCACCCCACCACACACCTTCGGCCAGTGCTCGCACCGTTTCCATAGCTTCCGGTGAAGCATCGGGATTGAGCAGCGTGATTAACTCCCAGACCAGGCCGATCTCTACGTCATCGCCCCAGCCTCCGCCGAGACTGCCGTCGGGTAATTGCCGGTTCTTGCCCCACCACTCGATCTGATCGAGCAGGCGGTTGTATCCTTCGCGCATCAGAATCGCCCACTGCGGCGCGTCGCCAACATCGGACTGATAGTCTTTCAGTTCCCATCCCTTCAGATTGCCCGACAGATAGTAGCCCGAGAATCGATTGCCCGGCTCGCGCTGCTCGAGTTCCAGGAATGCCTCCTCGGCAATATGCCAGCTCGGAGTCCAGCGGTGCGGATCCATGCTTGCGAAGGCCCGGCCATAATGCGCCAGCTTCTTCGAGTACAGCACGTCGTGCTGGCCGACCCAGTTCAGAAGGCATCCGGTCTCGGCCCGAACCACGCTCAGGTCGTACTCGGCCGCGTGCTCTATCAGGTAAAGGGCCTGTGCGTAGTATCGAAGCACTCGGGAAAGGTCCAACGCTCGCAAATCGTCCGGATGCTCCGGCAAGGCTTTATCAAGCACTCTCCCTGCCTCGGCAATGTACTGCCGTTCTTCCCGAAGCTGCGTATCGAGGAGTCCCGCAAGAGCCATGTACGCGTGCGCCTTGAGCATGTAAGAAGTATCCGGAATCCTGGCGAACGCCGCCTCGGCGGCGGCATATTCGCCCTTGTTGAACAGCTCAACACCTTCAAGAATGTTCTTGTCTTGCATGTCACTGTCCGAGACTATTTTCTGTCGGATGATTTCCAAAGGCGGATTCTGATACGGCGCAATAACGACAGAAGCGAGCGCCATCTGTGTCGCCGGGCCGTGCGTGCTCATGCGTTTGCCAAGAAACTTGCTGGGCTTGCGGTTGGCAAAGGCCAGTTGCGAATAGTTGTAGTCGGGCGTCTCGGCCATAACCTCGCACCGTTCTCTGAAAAGATTGTCATTTGGACGCAGCGCAATGCGAAGCGTGTTGCGTACGACCTGAACAGGAAACGCCACCCGCACTGGCCAGGGAAACGCCGGCTCGGAATAGCCTCGGAACATTACCCGGCCGGTGAAAATATTCGACGCGGCAAGATAGCCGTTTGCGTACACATCGATGCCGTATCGGGGAATCTGAAGATCACCTATCACCACTGAGACCCAATAGCGTCCGTTGGGAAGCGCGACCGTGAATGCGAGGTTCTCCGGGTCGAGCACGGCGTCACGAGTGACATCGTCGATGTATTCCCGGTAGAAGCCCGAAGGATCACCGTATACACGAATCGGCGGAATGTCGATGGGACGCTCTCTGCGTTTGAATGTGCTCCGCACGCCCTGGTTCTGGACAATCCCGTAGTGGAAGACCTTCTCCTCGTTCAGACTCTGGCGGCCGCGATAACTGAAGTCACCGCGAGGCAGGTCTACCGACCATCCATATCCCTTTTCCCACGTGAAGAGATCATTCCTGGTAACTGGAGTCCAGCCCTCGGCGACGGGCGAATCGGCAGGTCCCATGTCAAAACGATACGATGTCGCGTTCTTCTCACCTGTGGGATAGTCCAGATCGAGAAAATTGAAGCCTTGAGGATGCCGCGCTTCCGGCCCGGCACTTTCGGCGACTGCTTCGTCGAATTGATCCCGCGGCACTTCGCGAAAAAACGCCTGATAATCCAAATCCTCTTTCGAATGTTGGAGATTCAACCTCTCTGTGGCTGGGCGCCTTCGTGCGGCGCCACGCTGCCTTGCCGGGCCACTACTTCCTCGCTGTACATCTCGACCGGATACTGTGGCGGCAGGAAGGAAAATCACAATCAGGCATGCGAGACAAGAGAAACGTTTCTTCATAGGAGGCAACTCCTAAGATCAGGAACAGTTGAACAAACAATGCACTCAATACAGATAAACCTTCGACCATGAGTATACCTCGTCCGGATTGTCAACACAAGGTATTACACCGCCCTGACAGCCTTACCTTGAGAGTCTTGTCGAACGAGCCGGAAATGACGACATGTCACTCATTTGGACGAAATTAATTTGCCTGTCACAATTTGTCTCGATAGAGTAGTGCCGATGTAGTTGAATAATGACAGTGCTTCTGAAATTGATATCTTGTTTTTGACAACACAAGGATATCGCATGACAGGGACAAGTATACTGTGGTTGGCTCTGACCTTTAGCGCGTGCTCGCCTGCGACTGAGCAGCAACATCTGAGGCTCGATGCCGGTTCGCTCAGGACGACGTTCGATCTGGCAAACCAAGGGAACATTGTCTCGCTTGGAAGTGAAGGCATCGAAGTTGTATCGAAGCCGCAGGAGGCGCTTCTGTTTAAGATCGGTCTGGTGCGTGGCGGTCGGGTCAGGTATTACTCCAATCAGGATTTCGAGAAGGTCGAAGCCGAACCGACGGACGGCGGTGTCCGGCTCGTTTTCGGACAATTGGCTGACAGAGACATAAGAGTGACTGTGGAAGTCCAGGCTGGCAATGCGGCTCTTGATTTTCGCATCAAAGTGCAGTGCGGCCCACAAACCGTATGTTCGGATCTGCTCTTTCCCTGTATCCAAGGCTTCGAGTCGCTGTCCGGTAATCCGCAGGACGATCGATACGTGCTTCCTCAACTCACCGGCCAGTTGCACCTCAATCCCGCCGAACAACTGCGGCAGGCCCGCAAGCAGAAGCTCGGCAGCGAGGGGTATCCGGGCACACAGGGTCTGCAGTTTCACGCACTCTACAATGACCGAGGGGGCATCATCATGTTCACACCTGATTCGGACTGCCTGCCGAAGGAATTCAACCTTGGTCGCGATGACGAGGGCGACTCACTGAACTGGTATGTAAAGCACTATTGTGACGAAACGCCCGGCCTTACCTTCGAGCCCGGGTATCCCGTGCGCATCCAGGCATGCGGGCCGAGCTGGTATGACGCCGCGGATATCTACGCGGCCTGGGGACGAAAACAGTGGTGGATGGAAAAGCAGATCCCCAGGCGGAGCTGGCTCGATGCCATGCCGGTGGTTGCCAACGCGCATGACAACGAGCACTACTCGCGCATGCTTCCCTCGTGGTACGCCGAGCATCAACCGCAAGTGAACGCCCTGATGGGGAACAGACCGTTGATCAATGACCTCGGACAGTGGGAGCACTAAGGATTCTGGATAGCGCCGGACTCGTTTCCTCCGCTCGGAGGCGAAGAAGCAATGATCCGAGCTGCGCGCGAGGTGCGCGGTTTCGACAATCATATCAAGCACTTGTTCTCCTGTGGACAGTATTGGATGCACGCCACCCTCATGCGCAGCACCCAGGCTCCGGTCGAGCGAGTGCGAGGGGGGCGCATCAGCATGATTCGCATCCCATTATTCGACTACGTGTACGGCGATCAGGTGATCGAATGGAGCGCACAGGCCATGTCGCAGATTCCCCAATGCAAGCAGGCTGTGGCGCTGCAATTCGTGCGAGGAAATCTGATCAATATTGCCGACAAATATGAGGCCAGAGTAGTCGACTTCCAGGCCATGAAGATCAATCCGAACCGCCAACCCGGCGATCCGATCCCTCCGATAAAGCTCCGCGTGAAGCTGGGAACGCCTGAACTTCGGCGAGAAAACTACGCTTTTGCCGCCAGGGCCAACGACATTCAAGGCGGGCAATTCAATCCGTATTTCTCGAGGGGACGCTCGGACCGGTTCCCGCAGATTCTCGTAGAGGAGGATGGTAATTAGCAGGAACTAAAGATCTACTCGGGCGCACCCGCAGTGGGGGTGCTGCGCCATCCCTCCGAGCAAAGTCGACTGTGGGTCTTCGGCAATGGCGCCAACGAGAAACGGCGTATCCGCTTAGTTCAGGTTCCCGGTAAATCGGTATCCGCTTCGACTCTCAGGAACGAGATGAGACGTGTCCGTGAGAACGGTCAAAGCCTGGTGGAAATCAAATTGGAACCATTCGAGTTGGCGGTCGTCGAGTGGAAATGAGCTAATAACGTATCCACAGAAGATTCACCAAAATTTTCGTTCATTTGAAATAGCTCATCTGGTATAAATAGGATTGGGAAGATTTGGCTTGGCAATCAGTTGTTAGCACTTGATGCCGACTTTTTAAGAGGAAGGAGGCAACCGTGAGACGACAAAGTGCATTTTCTGCCATCCTACACCGGCGCCGAACTGTCGACGAGTTTCACCATCGAATTCGATGTCATGCCCTCGGCCCGAATCTCAGGGGCTTGGTTTGCCATAGAGTTCGCCCCCGAGGAGTCATTCACTACTGTTATAGATCTCCTCCAGCCCCGCGTGACATTAGCCCTGTTAATGAGACCCCAGGCCAACTTCGTCGTATGGGACAGCAGCGTGAATGTCGGCGTCAACGCCAGTGACACCATCGACAACTCGTCGAATCCCGTCCGGATCAGGCTTCAAATCGACAGCCCCGACGGATACAGCGACGGCAATACCGCCACCATCCAGATGTGGATAGACGACGTCCTGGTCGAAAACTTTGGCGGTCGTAGTTCTTACGAGTTCACGTGGGAAGGCCACACCGACAGCCTGTATATCTCATTTGAGAATAATAACGCTCTGGATAAAACCGTTGACAATCTGGTCATCTCCAGCTCCTTCAGACCCACGCAGGCGTTTGACCCCAATCCGGCCAGTGAGGCGGCAGATGTGCCTCGTGATTCAGTTCTGAGCTGGACTCCGAGCGAGTCTGCCCAACAGCATGATGTGTACTTCGGAACCTTTTTCGACGATGTCAACAATGCCACCGCAACCGTTGATCCGGCCGATGTCTATAAGGGCCGTCAAAGCGAGAGCACTTATGTGCCCGACCGTCTCGATCTCGGCGAAACCTACTACTGGCGCATAGATGAGGTGAACGGCCCGCCGGACTTCACTCTGTTCAAAGGCAGCGTGTGGCAATTCACGGCTGAGCCTGTCGGTTACCCCATCGAGAATATAGCTGTTACAGCTTCCAGCGAGAACACGGCTGGTGAAAGCCCTGGCAATACCATCAACGGTTCCGGCCTGGATGACGATGACCTGCACTCGTCCGAAAGTACGGCCATGTGGCTCACCGACATGATGGATCCTAACACAGCCTGGATACAATTTGAGTTCGACAGGAGCTACAAATTGTATCAATCAGATGTTGGTATGGAACTACAATAGTACCGTTGAGCCTGCCGTCGGCTTTGGGATCAAGGAGGCCACCATTGAGTACTCGGTCGATGGAGTCGACTTCTTCGTATTGGGCACTACTCACGAGTTTGCCCAGGGTCCCGGACTGCCTGGTTATGCCTCCAACACCACCGTCGACCTTAGTGGTGTGACAGCGAGATATGTCCGTATCACGGCTAATAGCAACTGGAGTCCTTGGGGCCTGAACCAATTTGGCCTGAGCGAGGTTCGCTTCCTGTATATACCTGTCTGGCCGAGAGAACCCAATCCCGATTCAGGGGCGACGGACGTCGGCGTCGACACCATCCTCAGCTTCAGAATGGGAAGAGAAGCTGCCAGGCACGATGTGTACTTAGACACTGACGAGCAGGCTGTGATAGACGGCCTTGCCACCGTCACCAGCGTGACCGAGCCCGGCTATGCTCCTTCCCTTGATCTTGCCGCCACTTACTATTGGCGGATTGATGAGGTGAACGATGCCGAGACTCCGACAACATGGCAAGGCGACATCTGGAGCCTCTCGACACAGGAGTATCTCGTTGTGGACGATTTCGAGTCCTACAATGACATTCTCAGCGGCCAAGAAGGTAGCCGTTTAGTGTACGAGATATGGTCGGATGGATATGCCGATCCATCAAAGGGTGGCTCCCAGATAGGTTATTTCACGGGCACTTCTCTTGAAACCGACATCGTTTATGACGGCAGACAGTCGGTGCGTCTTTTATACGACAACACCGTGGCCGCCTCTTCCGAGGTCACGGTGAATGTCGCCGATCTGCAGGCCTGCCGAGATTGGGCCAAACATGGCATCAAGGCCTTGACACTGCGGTTCTTCGGCGATCTGAACAATTCTGTCAATGAGCAAATGTACGTGAAGATCGACGGCACCAAGATTCCATACGATGGTGATGCCGAGGACTTGACACGAATAGGCTGGCAGATGTGGTACATTGACCTGGCCTCGACCGGCGTGAATCCTGGCAACGTCACTACTCTAAGCATTGGCTTTGAGCGTATTGGAGCAGTTGGCGGCAAGGGAGTGGTCTTGCTCGATGGTATCAGGCTGTATTCTCATGATCGTCAGTTGATTACGCCGGTCGATCCGGGAGCGGTTGGACTGCAGGCGCACTACGCATTCGAAGGTAACACTAACGATAGTTCCGGCAATGGACGCCACGGTGTTGCTATGAGCAATCCTATGTTCGTTCCGGGAAAGACCGGGCAGGCTATCGCTTTTAACGGCATAGACCAGTATGTTGCCATCACCGGCTACAAGGGCATTTTGGCCGATGCGAGCGACGTACAGCAGCCGTTTACGGTGGCCGCCTGGGTCAGGACCATCGACGACGGCGACCGGACTATCGCAAGCTGGGGCACCAACACCAGTCAGCTCAGAGTGGACTTCAGGCTTTTCCAGGGCAGGCTTCGCGTCGAGCACGGAGCCGGCAACGTTCAGGGCGATACAACGCTGAACGACGATGAATGGCACCACGTTGCAGTGACAGTGAGTCAGGGGGCCACAATCTCCTATCCGGAAGTGCAACTGTGGCTGGATGGCATGGACAACACAAGGGATACGACCACTCCCCAAGCTTTTTCAATAGCGGCCGACGTCGATATGGCTATTGGCTATCGCGCCACGGCTGTAGCCAGATATTTCTTTGGAGCTATCGACGAATTCCGTCTTTACGACAGGGCGCTGTCACCTGGGGAGATCGCAGGGCTGGCCGGCCGAACTGAACAGTTTGACAAGTCATTTTGATAGCCATTGAGATAAGCTGATTGCATGAGGATGCTGGATAGGTAGATGGATTAGCAGCCTGGGGCAGAGCAGTAACTTGTCGAGATAGCGGATTCGGTACTCGGCCTGCTTCCAGTCCGGCCTCGAAGGCCTCGATCAGGACATCCTTCTCATCGGCGTTGCTTACCAAAATGGATGCGACGCTCTTCTGTACGGAGGCCACATCTTCAATCAGACGCCCGGCTGTGTTCCAGTCATTCTTTTGATCGCAATTGTATCGTGGATGAGCGCGGATTTTGGATCAATCTTCCTTCTCGTAGTGTTTAAAAGGAATCAGCTTGATTTTGTGCTTTTCCACATATCTGCGAAATCGCGGCTGCTCGTCCCAGTCGGTCTTCTTGGCGTACTTGTCATCTTGAATCTTGAGGCGGTTGGGGTTGATCTGCTTGTGGGGCAACTCCACCTTCGGCGTCTCCTGCAAGAGACCGATCTCGACCAGAAACCTGTCCACGTTCTGCGTAGTATATTCCACGTGCGGCGAGTTGTTGTACCAACTGTGCACTTCGCCTTTGTACACGTAGTCGTGGCATTTCAGGCCGAGCTGCCGGCACTTGACGATCCAGCGAATCTGCTGTGGATAAAAGGCGTCTTTGGTACCGAACATGATGATCGATGGCGGCGATTTCCGATGAAGGTGTTCTATGGCGGATATCCCGTTATATGTGTCCTCCAGCTCGAAAGGATCGCGTCCAAGCATCACGCACTCTTCCCAGACGTGTCGATCATTCAAAGGCTCGAAGAAATCCACAAACGGGTTGTAGAGGACCATAGCGCACGGTCGCGGCGAGACGCCCTTGTCGTCTTCCTTTCCGACATAGCCCAGCTCTGCGAATTTCCGGTGGTCAATCGTGCCGACAATCGAAGCCATGCAACCTCCTGCAGATCCGCCCCCGGCGGCAACACGGTCCGGATCAACGCCGAATCGCGCGGCTCGCGCTTTGAACCACCGCATAGCACTGATGCCGTCGGCGGCGCTCTCGTGGGGCAGCGAGCCGTCAAGATCGCGTATGCGGTATTCGGGCCGGGCCACAACCATCCCGCGCTTGTTGAAATACTGTGCCTGGTGAAAGAACTGCCCCGCATTGCCCTGCGTGAATCCGCCGCCGTGCCAGAACACTATCGCGGCGCGACGGTCGGTCTGCTTCCAGTCCGGCGGCAAGTCAATGTATATCTTCAGCGGGCGTTTCGGTGTCTGCTTGAAAACGAATTCTCTGGTCGCAGGTCCTTGTTGTGCGGGCGGCTGGTAGCGCGTGTGTTTGGTGACTGCCGCGAGCCAGGGCTTGCCATACTTTTCGTGGATCTGGCCGATCCTGGCCTTGCGCACCTCTGGGTTCTTTTCCTGCGCTACTTCCTTGACCATTTGCCGCAGTTGCCGGCGCGTGACTCTCGGCGGCGACTTACTCTCTGCGCGAACCGGAATCTGCATCAGAAAGAGCAACAACAATCCCATCGCATTTTTCGCGTATCTGTTTCTCATCATAAGAACCTCCCACGATAATCGTATTCTTAACGTTGGGGCTTGCCGGGAATGAGGGTCCTCTGGTGCTCTTTCATCAACTCCAGAAGCTCTCGCACCACGCCGGGATGTTTGTCGGCAATATTATGTTTCTCCGACGGGTCGTGCTCGACGTGGAACAGCAGCGGCGGATCGTGCTCTTCGATCGGCCAGTCGCCCCATGTGCTTACAGAAGCCGGACTCGTCGTTTTGACGTGGATTTTCCAGGGGCCTTTTCGGACCGCCCAGAGTTCATCTCCGAAATAGTAGAACATTTTCGCCTCGCGAGCGGCGCCGTTCGCGAAAAGCACAGTCGAGATATCGCCGCCGTCAATGATGCGATCTCTGGGGATTTGGGCGCCGCCGAGTTTCGCAAACGTGGCAAACAAATCCATCGTCGTGGCAAAAGCCGGGTTTGTCACACCCTCAGGAATCCGTCCGGGCCAGCGGAAGATAGCCGGGACGCGGTAGCCGCCTTCCCACGTGCTGACCTTGCCTTCGTAGAAAAGTCCCCCCGAGCCGCCGTCGAGCTTCTTGCCGAGCCAGGGGCCGTTGTCGGATGTGAAGCAAACCAGCGTGTTGTCTTCGATGCCCAACTTCCTCAGCGTCTTCAGAATCTGACCGCAGGACCAGTCGAGTTCCTCCACGACGTCGCCGTAGAGCCCGCGCAGGCTTTTGCCGCGAAACTTCTCGCTGGCAAAGATCGGCACGTGGGGCATCGTGTGCGCAAGATAAAGGAAGAATGGTTTCTTGCCGGTATTGGCCTTCATGAAATCAACAGCTTCTTCGGTGTACCACTTTGTCAGATATTGCTGGTCGGGCTCCTTATCAGGATTGGTGACGGTGAAATTGCGGATAAGCGGCGTCGGAGGCTGATCTTTGAACAAGGGATTGTTGGGCTGTGTCCCGGGACTCATATCGTTCGAGTACGGGATGCCGAAGTAATAGTCGAATCCATGATTCAAGGGCAGATACTCCGGCTTGCTGCCAAGATGCCACTTGCCGATACAGGCTGTCGCGTAGCCCGCGTACCTGAGCAGTTCGGCGATAGTAATCTCTTCGTTGGGAATCCCTCCGGGTGATTGTGGAATGAAGACGTGCGTCAGGCCGCTGCGTATGGGGAGCCGGCCGGTCAGCAGGCCCGCCCGGCTCGGCGTGCATACACTTGAAGCGACATGGAACTGCGTGAGTTTCATCCCTTCATTTGCCATTCTGTCGATGTTGGGCGTGGAGATTGTCGGGTGGCCATAACAGCCTATATCTCCGTAGCCCATATCATCGGCAAAAATCAGGACGATGTTCGGTTGTTTCTTCCTGTGAGCCGCTGAATTCAGCGAAACTGCGCATCCGGCAATCGGGGCTGTCACTGTTCCAAGGCCCAAGGCCTTCAGGAAAACGCGTCTTGAACAACAGTATCCGTCAGTCATGTCCTTATGCCTCCATTACGATGTTGTCCGGTTGGACTCTTGATTTTCTAATGTGACTATATCATACTGATTCCGACAAGATTATGATAGTTCTAATGGAGAGTGGCTATGTTTCCGATTAACCGACGGAGTATACTCAAGAGCTTTGGCGCGGCAGCCGTTGGAGTGGTGACCGGAGACGGGACGCAGCGTGTCCGGGCGCTGGATCAGCTCAACTCGGAGAAAGCCGGAAGTGCAGAATTCGATCCGTATGGCGGCATTAAATCGGTGCGAACTGAGGCTTCCGGCTTTTTCAGGGTAGACAAGCTCGACGGAAGATGGTGGTTTATCACACCGGCCGGTCACGGTTTTATCTCCGCTGGTGTCAACCACGTCGATTACAAGGGAGATTACTCACGGGACTTCGTGCGCTTCGTGGTCTCGAACCTCAAAGACTGGGGATTCAACACGATCGGATGGTCCCAGGAAGTCATGCAAAACAAGGGACCTGATGGCGGTATGGTACATTCGCCGGGCTGGGGACCGCAGCAGTACGCCGCGGCGCGCATGCCTTACGTGCATTTGATACGTTTTACGGACATGGAACACTATGTTCAGGAGGAATTTCCGGATGTTTCTGGTGATGAGTGGATTCGCAAGTGTGACGCCTTGTGCCGCCGGGTATGCACAAAATTGCGAGACGATCCATTTCTCATAGGATACTGTTATTCCGACACGCCCAATATGCCACTCTGGCGGCAGCGTTGCGGCCGCGAGAAATTTTCCGAGGTTCTACGCCGTTATTACACTACCATCGCTGAGGCGATCCGTCGTTATGATGGAAATCATCTTCTGCTGGGCGATCGCTACAAAGCGGATAAGGCGATAAGGCTCGATGGCGCACGCGTCCGTGGTGTCCTTGACGAAGCGCTCGAGGCCATGCGAGAGACCGTGGATGTGCTGTCTCTGGAATACTACCGCCCCGACGAGGCGTTCGAGTCAAACCTCGAACGATGGCACGGTATATGCGGCAAGCCCGTACTCCTGGCGGATTCGGCCTATCACGCGCCGACCGACGCATTGAAAGTGACGCCGTCATCGCCTATGTACGTGCCCGATCAGACTGCGCGGGGGCAGGCGTATGCGCGGTTCGGCCGTCGGGCGTACGGCAATCCTCTGGTCATCGGCTGGCATTGGTGTGCGTTCGGGCGCAGCCCGGCCCGGCGGTCGGGGCTTCTCGACGGCAACGACAAGCCTTATCGCGAATGCGTCCGGCGGATGCGTCAATTCAACGGAAACGAGATGTATCCGATCGCGATTGCCGCATCGAAGCGATCATCGGATAATCCCGACAAGAACCGTGACCGTTACGGGGCCACGCGCAGCATCCGCAGCGGCGCGACGGGCTTCTTCCGTGTCCAGAAGATCGACGACAGATGGTGGTTTGTATCACCCGATGGACACGGGTTCATTTCGATGGGGATAAATCATCTCGACCTGGCGGCGCTGAAGTATCCGGACAATATCCATATCTTCCGGCAGCGCTACGACGGCGACACCGAGACATACATTCGCAAGGGAATTGCAGGACCGTTGCGAGAATGGGGTTTCAACACCATCGGATGGTCGCAGGAGTGCGTTTGCGGCGTGTGGATGGATCCCCATAAACCCTTGCGCCACTCGCACGAATGGACGCACCGACAATTCCGAGTCGCCGGCCTGCCGTTCATTTACAACTTCACCTTCGCGGAGATCGAGTCATTCAACTTCGTCGCCCGCTATCCCGATGTATTTGACGATGATTTCGAGAACTGGGCGGATTATCTTGCGCGATTGATCTGCGTCGACATGGCGGACGAACCCCTCCTGCTTGGCTACGCCGATGTTCCCGTACCGGACTTCACGTCCGGACGAAAGGGCTCGTGGTCGGAAGGACTTGATCTTGAAAGCGAGGCGGACCTTGGAAAGCTCAAACGCATCGCCGGGCGTTACTTCGACGTTACGACTAAAGCAATTCGGCGATATGACAAGAATCATATGCTCTTCGGGCCGCGATTTCGTCCGGGACCGTTGTCACCCGACTGGCTCATTGAGATCGCCGGCGAGTATTTCGACGTGCTGCTCTGCAATAATTTCGTTCCATTGAAGAAGTTCCCGAGCGGCCCCGATCATTGGCATGATCTGACAGGCCGGCCAATATTGATGGCGGATATGGCGTTTCTCGCCCCGACGGAATTGCTCAAGTTTCCACCCGGCGCGGCGGCTTACGTGCCGGACCAGGCCGCCCGAGGTGAGGCGTACGTTCGTTTCAATCAGGGGGCGCTCCGCCGGCCGCACATTCTGGGCCATCACTGGTGCGCGTTCCTCGAGAACCGAAGTCGAAAATCCGGGATCAAGAACTACATGGATGAACCTTACTGGGACTGTGTAAACAAAATGAAGGATTTCAATCTGAATCATCTCTACCAGGTAGCACTTAGCGGCAGTTAAGAATGATTCACCGATTCAGCGTCCTCGCCGGAATGATGTCACGGCCGGTTTCGGTTTGACCTGCGTCGTTTGATCTTTTTCAACCTTGGGTAATCGCCTGTGAGCTACGTTGTTGAATGTGGTTATCTCATCAGCGATTTCGCTGTCCGGATCGACCACGATGTATATCTCTGTTGGAGATGCTATGCGATAGTTGACGCCTACGGTGACGGTGCGTGGCTCCAGATCGTTGGGGGGCTCGATGTTTGGAATGGTCTGTAAGGCTATGCGCTTGCCACCGTCCTGAGGGTCGCCGTCATAGAACGCGACCTTGACGTTGCGTACGGGCTTCGAGCCTACATTGTGAATCCGAGCCATTAGCAGATTGCGATCCGGATTAAACCGGATGTCCTCCGAAGATAAGCCCGGGTCCGGCGCGAGGCCGGCGGGCCGGCCGCGTTTAAGCTGATTGATCTCGACGATATAATTGACTCGCGGCTCGACCCTGATGTTGATCGGCGAGCCATTCTGCGGGAAGACAAACTCTCGCTCTTCGACACGTTTGTTAATTTTGCCGTCCTCGTCGGAGTCGACACCGAGCACGAGCCGATACGTTCCGCCTGGCTCCAGCTCCCACGGAACGATGCCGATTGTTCGCTCATACGGCGCCAAACTGTAATACCAAATGCGCAAGCCCTGGGGATCTGTGGCGACAACGGCGGCGGCGAAATCTTTTGTCGTGTTCTCGTACGTTACGGCGGAACGCAACAAGGGTCCGCCCCATGAGCCGCCTGTGTAGATGAAGAACGGTGTGATTATGCCGACAAAGCCAACCCGATCGGTGGGCCCGGCCTCGGATGTCGAGATGGGCCAGTACTTTTTCAAATGCTCGGCCGCCGTGCGACCGCTTTCGATGATCTGATCCCTGGTCCATCGGTTTTTCAACTTGCCCTGCCGGCCTTCGATCAGTTGCTTGGCCTCCAGCCATCTCTCGGTCTGCTGGGCTTTGGCGGCCGCCCATGCTTCGGTGCCCGGCCTGGCTTTGGTCTTGACCTGATTCGTTCGACTTCGCCGGGCCAGTGGACTGGGGGGCTCGGGTTTGAAACCGTGCTTGCAGGCCAGTTCGTATTCCAGCCGCAATGGTTTGAGGAATTTCTCGTCGCGTGTCTGCTTGTATGCGGCCATCATTATGTCGAGGATATACCCCTTATACTGCTGCCATTGCCAATCGTAATTGACAGTCCCGGGTGGATGAGCGGCGGTCCACCAATTGGGCGAGTTCAGGCCTCCGATGACGCCTTCGGGGAATGAGACTTCGGCCGGGATGACGCCTTTGGGCTTACCACGATCAGTGGACATGGCCGCCGCCAGCCACGCTTCGGCCAGTTCCACATACAGCCGGGCTATCGTGGGATTGTTATTATAATTCAGCACTGCCGTCGCCGGTGAGACTGCTCGATAGTTGATCCACGAGTCATTTGTTCGCGGGCCGCTGCCGACCTGCGCGGCGCCAAAGTAGTTGGCGCGGAAATGCCTGTGGCCGTTCTTGTCGTAATCGGTCCACAGGTCGCGAATCAACTTTCCCGTTTTCATACTGCGCTCGATCCAGGTCGGGTTTCCGTAGTCAAGCTGCATCATCATTCCCAGAGTATTGCCGGTCCATTCGGCCGAGTGTTCGGCATCGGCCATGGGCTGGCAATAGCCGATTTCAGGATCGACCTCGGACAGATTCCAGACGCCGTTGACCAGATTGCCCGTCCCGCGGACACAGAGTTCAGAGACACCCCGACTGATGTAACCGTAGTAGCCGAACAGGCCCACCATCTCGACGTCATCTCCCCAGCCGCCTCCGATATTTCCTTCGGGTTCCTGACGAAAGCGAATCCACCATTCAGACAGATCGATCAGACCGCCGAACGCCGGATATATTGCCTGTACCCATTCCGGCGCATCCTTGGCTTTGGCCGCATAGTCTTCCATTACCCAATCATAATAATCGCTGCCGTCGCCTTTCGGATTCCACTGCTGATGCAGGTGATACTTGACGAAGCGATTTTCGGGGCACTTCTTTTCCAGTTCGAGAAAGATCTGTCCCTCCGTCCCGAGGACGGGGAAGTAGGGTTTTAGCATGTGAGCGGCCCGGGCGATGTGAAGCCGGGCCTTGTCGTAAAGCGGCGAATTGGGCTTGATCATCAACCACCAGCCGATGGCTTTGTCGTTTTCCAGGAAGTGGTTTTTGCCCAACTGTCCTCGCTTGCGATGGAGTTCCATTGCTTTCCGGAAGATTTCTGCCTCAGTCAAGTGTTCGGCCAGACCGTACTGATCCGGATGCCGGGCCAGATACGGCCGCAGCACCTCCAGAGCCTTGGGCACCACATCTTGTTCGATTTCCGTTTCCAGTCGCCCGGCAAGCCACAGCATCACCACTGCCTTAGCGGCCTGTTCCTGCGAACTGCGGACCTTTTCGAGCGAGGCCAAAGCGGCGTCGAAGTCTCCGGAATTGTACTGCCTGATCGCTTCGGTCAGCGCCGGGGTGTTCGCCGGCTGGAGCAGTTGCAACCTGCCGTCAACCATTTCGACCGGTCCCGATCTGTACGGCACAACTTCGATAGCCATCACGCTGTGTCCGACGAAGGGATAACCGATGTAATGATAGGGCGGCTCCTGGATTACTGGAACGCGGTGGTACCATTGAGCGTAAGGCGTTTCCCCGGCGGCCTGTTGGGCCATCTGCTCATCGTAATGTTTTTGGTTCTTCTTCCAGGTAATCCGAATCGCCCCGTCGGTCACCTTGACTGTCGTGCGAAACGTGTTCCACCATCCGGCCGGCGTTCGGTCCAACAGACGATATCCTCCCGGCGCCCAAACGGCCAACTGCTCGGCCACGAGGGAATTATTAACCGAAAGATCAATCGAGCCGATTGCTCTGGAAAGGTCTCCCATAGTGATGGCCACACGGTATGTACCGTTGGGTACGTCAAGGCGAAAGACAAGATCGCTGCGACTGGCTACGCCGTCGCGATTAAGCGCATTTCGGTGGTTGTCATAGGCCTCTTCGAGCAGCAGTTGGCCGGCCGATCCGCGCAGCTTAGGATCTCTCACCGGCCGACGGAATTCCACCCCAGCGGGCCTGCCCTGCTCCCATCCGAATCCTCTTGTTTTGTTATAGGTTTGTCCGGCGGTTAAGCGTTGGTAACCTCCGGCCACAGGCGATTTCTGTGTGCCGCAGTCAAAGCGGCACACGCCATCTTGCGCATGAGAGGCCACAGCGATAATGAGCGAGCCAATCATAGCAATACTTGTGCGTCTAGTATGCATAATGCCGTTTTCTCCCGGAACAGTTTTCCTGGTAGCTTCTTGGGATAGTTTAGTTGCCCGTTTCTAACAGGAGATTCGTCAAGCCTGCCAACTGCACGATTATGTCCGGGAGTGCATTCGCTGTCAAGCACTAAGCCACCTGACAAGGTCTTTCGTGCACTTACTCGTGAGATTTGTCAAGCTGACACAAGTATCAGTATAGACTCTGGGTAACGAGCCGAAGATCGCCCGTCGACATGACTGAGAAATATGTGTGCCCGGAGGTTGGAGACATTCCGTAACATGTGCGACTAATTCACACTACTCTTCGACAAAATGGAAGCATGCCAAGCACAAATGGTAGTTGATTTGATGTATGGCAGGCCGTGTGATAGTGGCAGAGCGCACGCAAAGCCATCCCTTAACGAGCTAACAGGCACCGCTAGCGCCCGGTTGGCTCTCGGCTGTATCTCGGCCAGCTTGATAAGTCGTTATTTGGCAAGCATAAGTCGTTTGTTCACAATTCTCTACAAGCAGCACACTCGGATCAAATCTCCGAATGTGCGCGGCACGAATCGACTCCAGCCCACAGTGAACGCGCAGTCGTGGACTAAGAGGCGGGGACTATCACTATCGTGTTTGGAGCCGACTTGCACGATGATCCGGATGCCCTAATCACTGTGACCGAGACGACGGGCAAGTTCAGTGGCCTATTGGATGTACGAACGGATATGCGGAGATGGACTGCCTGCGCCGGCCGCGGTGATGAGTGCCGAGGATGAGGTTCAGTTCATTGACGTCCGCAAGAAGACTTTGGAGAAGCCTGGCGAAGACTATACCCGCCTTCATCACCAATTAAATGCCCTGTGTTCGTTAAGTCTTCTCGGCTTCTGCTCGAATCACTTGCCAGGCGTTGTGCACATGGTGCGACTCAGTATGCGTTTGTCCAATTCAGAAGCGAAGCTTACCTTCACGCTCACTCGGACGGGTTCGCTTCGCTCTTTTTCGTTGTCGAACACCACGGCGTAGTAATGGTCTCCGGAGGGAAGAGCGGACCGGTCGATGAAAGCGCCAAGCTCCGTACGGGCGATCCTGGTTTCGGGGCTAAGCGCAAAATCCGGTTCGCGGCCTCGGTAAACATCGGCGAATAGGCCCCAGGTGTGTGTGGTCAGTCCCCAGCGCACGGCCACCTCTCCTCCAGGTATCTGTTCCGCCGTGATTTCCGGAGGTTCTTTGGGAAGACGAACCCGGTAAATATTGCGATGCCGCCCGGCAATAGCAAAGACTTCACCGCACGGCATGTCCAGACGCGGGTTGGCCAGGACCTGTTCTCCGGCCTTGCTAATGACGGCGAGCATCTTTTGATAGTGCCTGTCTTCGGTGCTGTCAAAGGATATTACCGCTTTGCCGCTGTCTTGCCCTTTGTCCCATTTTCGCCATACCTGCTTAGGAAAACTGTCGAGGGGCTTAACCGCATGCTCGTATTGGCCGGTGCTGAAGATACGGAGCCGCCTGAATGAATCCACCTTAGCGTCACGGCACAGCGCCTCACCGAAACCGTCTTTGCCCCTGGCCAGCGGCGCACGCAGAATGCGGCTGAGTTTGGGATCTTTCAAATTGAACCAGTCCGGCTCGAATCGCCCGTTTTTGCCCTCAGTGGTGTGGCACTGGACGCAGCCTGCGTGTGTCATCTCGGCGATCAGTTGTTTTTTGGTGTCCTGCCACTCCGCCAGTTGGAACGCCCTGGGCGTGTAGTTCCACGTGCCGTGGTAAGCACCGTTTCCGTCGATCCAGGCCAAAATGAGGTCTCTTTCCGGGCGTGTCATGTCAAAACGGTCTTTGTGTCCGAGGTCTCCCTCGACAATGACCTTGGCCAGCGGTGCGGCCGGTGAACCGATCGCATATGCCGGGAAAATCGGGGCCGAGTAGTAGGCGGTCCCGTTCATGGAGCACACGCCGGCGATCAAGGTGGCCTTGTACTGGAGTTCACGCCGGGATACGAGGTTTTCGTAACTGTGGTTGAAGTACTCGGTCCAGCCGCCGGTGAGATCGAGACCCGCAGCGAATCCCTGTTCCCCGCCGTGGCACCTGACACAGTGTCTGTCCAGGATGGGCTGAATCATGGTCGGGTAATCGAGGGCGCCGGATCCCCAGGATTCATCCTTTATCTGTTGCGGCGGTTTCGTTTGGGCAATCGCCATTTTCTCAACGAGAAACGTGCCCTTCTTGTTCTCGTGACAGCCGATACAACCGCGCGTGATGCCGGGCGCGGCCTGGATGAAGGTACGCATGCTCCGTACGCAGCGCCCTTCGGCGTCCAGGGCTTGGAAGAAGAGCATCTTTCCGGCGGGCGCCTCGAAGTAAGCACTGCCGTCTTCTTCGACCGAGACCTCGCCGAGATAGTTCTTGGCGGTCCACGCCAGGGCCGCGCTAATTGTGAACGTCTGGTTAAAGGGTCCGGGGCCGGGTGTGGGGCTGACGCGTGACGTCTCCTCCACCACGCGGAGTTTCTTGATGGAGCCTCGCGGCACGTTTGGCATGCCCTGGTACACATCCTTCAGCAGGAAGAAGCCGTAGTCCTTGCTGCGGTCACCCTGTGCCGGGCGCACGGCCGCCAGTTGCTGCGGCTTAAGCGGAATGGGCGAATGGCAGTCAATAGCGGGGTCGCGGAGAAGAAGCTCACGTGCGAGGGAATCATCCTCATTACGTTTGATGAGAAACAGTGCGTTCTTTTTGCCGTGACGGTCGCTGAAGAGCATGAGGTCTTTGCTGATGGGAAAGGGTTCGCAGGCTTCGCCTGTATCACGCAGGGGATTGTGGGGATCGGAAAAATTGAACACAGCTTTGGGATCGTTCTTTCCCAGACGCGTGTCAATCATCGCGATGGTGCCGCGCGGGGTGCTGTTGTGTTTGGAAAAGGTGCTGACCACGTAATACGGATCGGAAAAGACCTGGCGCGAGTCAAGAACCGCTTCCGGGAAAACCATGTTGTTGGCATAGATGGCCGTTTCCATGGTGCCACTCGGATAAACCGTCCAGAGGCTCTGGATGGTCAAGGCGGTTTTGTCAACGTACTCCCATCGGCCATAGAGAATACGGCCGTCAATCATGATGCTGGGATCAAATTCCGTTTCGCTATTTACAGAAATGGGATGGATGTCGCTGCCGTCAGGATTCATCACATGCAGAATGGCCACGCCTGTGTTGTTGCAGGGAACCAGACCGTTGTGTCGCATGGTCGTGAACACGATGCGTCCATCGGGGAGGTAGGCGGGCGTGAGGTCCTGTGCCGCACCGAGTGAACCGTGGCGTCCGTGGTACACGGACTTTATTCCGCCGTCGTCTTCGCAGGACAGGTAATCCGCACGCGGATTGGTGATCTGTCTCAGCCCTGCCCCGTCAATCCCTATCTCGTAGATGCAGGAGCTTCCCTCGGGCTCGCCCTTAAAACAAAAGAGTATTTTTTTAGCATCAAAGGAGAGGTCCGGATCGAAATACATCCCCCTGCCGAGCGAGTTCGCGCTGTTCTCATCAATGACCACACGCACACGCTGTTTTTCCGGCGGATCAGAGGGGTTTTCCAGGATATAAATGCCGCCGCCCGGATGCCACTGGTAACACGTGTCGTAGATGTGGATCCCCTGGTAGTTGCCGCGTTTGGTAAAAAGAATGGGAAAGTCCAGCATTGATCGGAGGTATTCTTCTTTGGCCGAGGTAATACTGGTTGGGATGGCAAGAGCCATTAAAACGGTTGCCGAACAAATTACCCGCTTTGACAGTTTCGTAATTGAAATCGATTGTCTTAGCATAGTCACCGTTGAATTTTCTTTCGAGCAGTTGACGTACTGCTCTACTTTAGCATGGATGAGTGCTGATAACAAGACAGATTGGAGTTGTCAAGCGGCAGCAGGACTACCGCGAAGCGACGAGATTCGCCGCCGATCCCCCGGAAGAGCCGGCGTGTGGGCCTGGGGTGCGAGCGTGCCGGTGTTTCGGCCCCGTGCATCCGGTTCTTTACTTGAACTCACGAAATCTTTGCTCTTGGCGGGAAAAACGTTGTTTTTGGGGAATGCTGTGGGATATGCTTTCGGATCAAATCTCCGATGCTGCGCAAGCTGATTTGTGGGGCTAATCGTTCTTGTTGTCCGATTACCCTTGCACCTTCGCTCTCAGACCGCTATTCTTGAAGTTCACTCCGCACCGTATTTACAGATAGCGTTATCGGGTCTTCGTCCGATTCAGAAGGCGCGCGCAACAAGCGCGCAACAGATTGGCCCTTGCGTGTGAGGATAGATGAGGTTGTGGCAGCCGAGGGCACAAGAATTCACATGCTTTCTCCTTTCTCCGGGCATGAAGCAAAAAATCCTTGACGGACTCGACGTTTTTCTTTATACGTACGTACACCTGCTTTCTTTTATCATTTTCAATCCTGTTATCCTGCCTGTTAATTGTCTCTCACTTCGGGACGGCGTCGCCGTTGCGCCAGATTAGATCTCGAACGCCGTCTTTTGGGAAGTCGGTGCCGTTGGGAATCTCATCCGGCTCGAATGCACGCATCGCGTCAAAATCAGGAGACAGAGTCACTTTGGTTCTCTTCAATCGGCACTTTTGTGTGGAGTAATAGGAATTGCCGTACTCTTTCATGGTGCGATGATACTTCCACGTCGCCTGGACCGGAATCCATGCCCCGTCAATTTGGCGGAATCGATTCACGTCTAACGAATAATCCATCGCGATCCCCTTTTTGAGCAGGCGATTGCCGCCGTAATAGTGGATTCCTCCCCGCCGCTTGAATTCGGCATGAACGATGTTGTAATCACAGGATGGGTCCAGCCATACGGTGTAAATCCTCGATTTAGCCTTGCCGCTGATCACGAAACAGTCGTGTGAATTCACAGGATTTTTTTCACGCCTGACGGTTAATTCCTCGGCAGAGCCTGCCCTCGCCGTAAGGCGTCCCATAGGGAGAGCCAAGTCGAATGGGTGGATGGGCGCTGGGATACAGACCGGATTGAAGCAAGCACATTTGTTTCTTCACGACACCAGCGGCGAAGCGGCTCGATGGCTCGCAATGACAGTAGCCTGGATAAGGGCTCACAGCTTCCTGTCCAGCTTTCGGTAGCTTACGGCCTCGGCGATGTGCTCGGGGGTAATTTCCGGGGCGCCCGCCAGGTCGGCTATGGTGCGGGCGAGCTTGCATATTTTGTCGTGGGCTCGGGCGCTTAGGCCGAACTCCTGCATCGCCTGTTTCAGGATCAGCTCGCACGCTTCATCGAGTTTGCAGAATTTTTCGACCTGCTTGTGACTCATCCGGGCGTTGGTGTAGACATGGCCGTCGCCGAAACGCTCGGCCTGGATCGCGGCTGCCCGCATGACGTCTTCTCTCATCGCAGCCGAATCGAGCTGGCCGGACTTCGAGCGGAGCTTGCGAAAGCTTATCGCAGGCACGTCGATGTGAATGTCAATCCGATCCACGAGCGGCCCTGAGACCTTCGAGAGGTACCGGCTGATCTGGCCCGGCGTACACTTGCACCTTCTGGCCTCGCTGCCGAAGTAGCCGCAGGGGCACGGATTCATCGCCGCGACCAGCATGAACCGGGCTGGGAACCGGACGGTCCGTTTCGCACGCGAGATAATCACGAAACCGTCTTCCAGCGGCTGGCGGATCATCTCGAGAACGTGCCGCGGGAATTCTGCGAATTCGTCGAGAAAGAGTATGCCGAAATGCGCCAGCGATAATTCCCCGGGCCGGGGTATCGATCCTCCGCCGACTAAAGCCGGCCCGCTGGCCGAGTGGTGTGGCGTCCGCACCGGGCGGGTGGCCAGCAGAGCCTTGTTCTTACCCAGCAGCCCGACCGAAGAATACACCCGCGTCGTCTCCAGCGATTGGGCCAGGCTCAGCGGCTGCAGGATCGTGGCCAGTCTCTGGGCGAGCATCGTCTTTCCCGCGCCGGGCGGGCCGATCATCATAATGTTGTGGCCGCCCGCGGCAGCGACCGTGAGCGCCCGCTTGACGCCTTCCTGGCCCTTGACGTCTGAGAAATCGACATCGTAGTTCGACGCCACGTTGAAAAGCCCCTCGACGTCAATATTGGTCGGTTCTAACGGCAACTGCTCGGAAAGAAATCCGGCTGCCTGGGCGAGCGAGCCGACGCCGAATACCTCGACGTCCTGCACGACCGACGCTTCTTTGGCGTTGTCCAGCGGAACTATCATCCGGCTGAAGCCCCCGGCCGCGGCGCTCATCGCCATGCTCAGGACGCCGTTGACCGGCCGGACCCTGCCGTCTAAAGCCAGCTCTCCGACGATAATCGTGTCGTTGAGTGCCGAGCCGACCAGCGCCCCCTGGCCGATCAGCATCCCCAGCGCGATAGGCAGATCGAAAGCGGGCCCGGCCTTTTTCACGTCGGCCGGTGCCAGATTTATCAGCGAAGCGGTTCGCGGATGACTGTAGCCGCTGTTGACGATGGCGCTGCGGACTCTCTCGATGCTCTCCTTGACCGCGGCGTCGGGCAGACCGACGATGATAGACTTCTCGAAGCCGCCGCGAAGGATGTCAACTTCGACTTCGCAGACTATCCCCTCAATTCCTTCGAGCGTTACGCTGTGCAGTCTTGCCAACATTTGGTATTTACTATTTATGATTTATTATTTACTATTTTTCCCGCTTGCGACGATAAGATGCTGGGACGCCGCAATAATAAATAGTAAATCAGAAATAATCAATATTAAAAGGAGTTCGGAAATGCCGACGGTAAAAGATGTCATAGTGAAAAAACCATCGGATGAGGAAACCTCGACCTGCAGGGCCTGGCCGATCTGGAAATGCGAGCCGAGCACCTTCGACTGGGTATACACGGAAAAGGAAACCTGCCTGCTGATCGAGGGAAAGGTAACTGTCACAGACGGCAGCGATTCGGTAAGTTTCGGCCCCGGCGACCTCGTGGTCTTCCCCGAAGACCTCGAATGCACCTGGCAGGTCACAGAGCCGGTTAAGAAATACTACAACTTCGGGTAAATATTCAGACGCGGCCTCGACCAGACCTGCTCATTGAACGACATTTAAGTCTGCGCCTTTGTATTCGGTGTCATACCATATGACCGCCTCGGCGGCGATAGCTTCAAGGTCCAATGTGTCGAGATTCCAGACCTTTTTACCATAATCGGATCCGAGGCAACCGATGTCCATGTCATGCCAGAGATTCAGATGCTGAACGCTTTTGCAGATTGCCGACCAAATTGACCAGCCCTGCTGACGGTATTCCATATTGCGGAACGATTCAATTATAGCAACAGTCATGGCCCGGCGGTCGACACTTTCTGGAAGTCTATGCACAAGCCTTGAAAACGTGCCGCTGTGGTGAGTAAGCAAATCGCCGTTCAAGAGAGTGGGCAGCAATTGGGATGCTTTTGATTCTATCTGATCAGTATCCACGAATCTTCGAGGGCCTCCTACCAGGAAGAAGCGTACTTTCATCTTCAAGGATAGTTCGTTAAACTTGTCCTCCAACTGGCCCCAGTAGTAAAGCTCATCAACCGCTCTGACCCACAACCAGGGCGGGTCAAGGTCTGCCAAATTCCAGAGCGCCGTGAACTGCACGGGAGACTTCGGTCGGTCGAGGAATTGGAACAAATTGGCGATGATTCGGTCGTCTGTATACTGTGGAATAATCTCTACAATGCGCTGTGCTTGCCTGTCGGAAAGCTGTACTTTGTAAGAGAAAGAGGACAGCGCTGCGACCACATCGCCGGTCGGGTTGACTGTCCGAGAACGACGCCGATGGGGGTTTTCCAGAATATCCAGAGCGACGTCGACGAATTCGGGCCAGCCACAGCGGAGGCCCGACTCAATCGCCGGTACGAATATCTCAGGATCCATAGCGCCGGCCCAGCGAAATACGGTTCTTCTCAATTTCTGCAACTGTTCGGCATCCAGGGTCGCAATGTCACGTGGATTACAGTAGCGTTCGCAAACCTTCTTGATTCTTCCTCCGCGAATAACGTCTATCACCTTCAGGGCTCCTTCGAGGTCTTCGAAGATGCTGTAATTGGGCCATTTGTAACGAGTTGGATCGCTTCCGGGATTCAGCCTTTCAGCAAGTTTGTCGAGATGTTCGGCGTACGTTCGATACTCAGAGTATGACGAGGTCAGGCTTAGATTTCTGACTTTAATTTCAAAGGGTTTTTCGCCAATCGATATTAACTCGACGTCTCTTAGCCTCAAGTCTGAAACTTGAAACATGATCACGGGATTGTTGGGATCGGTTCGGGACCAACGGCCTGCGGCCCTTTTGTATTTGCCTCCAGCGTTATAGAACAGCGCATTTGCAGATGAATCGATTCGCCGCCCCGGACTCAGCATCATGGTCAGTTTTGACCTATGCTTGTCTGAAGACAGCGAGAAGGAGATTTCATAGAGGCCCGTTTCGTCTACTACCTTCCGGTCAACGCCAAAGGGACCTTTGAATGTGCGGGTTGGATCGTACGGCGGGCCGCAGTAGTACTGCAAGTTCATGTCAATTCTATCGACAGGAACTTGTTTGCTCCAGGCCCCGAAAAGGAAGGATTTGTCCACCGTCCGGGGGATATTCATTTGAAGCCACCATAATGTCCTGCCCTTGTGATAGAAACTGAAGCTCCGCAATTTGGATCCACGCACATGTCCTATTTCCCTGCCATCAACCATCAGTCTGAGACCGTATAGGAGCACAGACTCGTCAGTATCCGGCAGCTCAAAGATGAAGTCGCGGCGGTAAAGACTATCCTCCCAGGCCGTCGTAATCCCTCCGGCAAGGCCGAAAGTGTCCATTATTTTGTTACCATTTGGATCGTAGATTGCGTCGCCGGAGTCGGAGCGGATTCCCCAGAGGCGGATATCGAGAGGGCCGGTCGAGGTAACGGTGACGGGGCGATTATCCAACCAAGCGCACATATAGAGAATAAGCCCGACAATCAGTGCCGCTGCCGGCAGAGCTATTGTTATGACCTTTCGCCGTTTCATTTTCTCTCCGGGCTGAGAGAGTATCTCAAGACAGACAATCGCCAACGCCTGCGATACCACAGTAACGCGCAGGCCGGTTTGATAAGGCCGAGGTAATTAGATGCTTTCTTGTCATAACAAACTAAAATCGCTCGATACTTGCTCAACCTACCCAGCACACGCTCGCCGCCCCGTCGGATTATCATATCCCTTGTCCAGGCATAAGTTCTGTGGCGTATCTTTCGTCACGGCCGGGCATTCGACCACCACGGCCCCAAGCTTTGGCAATGTCTTAAGCTTTTTTCCGTTTCTACCGATCTGAGACTCCTTTCAATTAGGGTCCACAGATGGTTTATCGGCAAAATTGAGTGCTTTGAGATAGTTTCTAAGAGAATCTGCTGCTCAAATTCGCGGCGGTTTTCCGATATATAACTGATGGCATTAGTGGATTTAGAGACAAAACCGTGTATATTCTGTGCCGAGACGATCCAGGCCGCCGCGGTCAAGTGCCGGTACTGCGGGGAATTTCTGAACAGCGAGAAAGCCAAGGCGCTGCAAGCCAGGGCCGAGGCTGATCCGGATGAAGCGGCAACAGAAGAGCAGGAAGAAGAAGATGGCATTCTCTTTGCCGGCAGACCGTCTCTGTTGGGGCTGACCTGGCAATTCTTCAAAGGGCTGCTGGTTCTGGCTCTGGCGTGGGGCGTGATAAGGTTTCCTCTTGTGCAGTGGGTAGATGAGCCGCTGCAGTTGAAGCTTACGGTCGATCAATTGTCTGCCGCCGCTCATTACCGTGTGCTCTTCGGCTACGCAATCGCCGGGCTGGTTGTGCTCGGGCTGTTTATCAAAGTTCTCAAGCTCAAGATGATCTACTACGAGGTCAGTGGCGAGAGGATCGAGTGGAGCAGAGGCATCCTTGACAGGAGGGTCGATAACATTGATATGTTCCGGGTCGTCGATCTGAAAATGCGCAGGAGCCTGCTCGACTGCATCTTCGGCGTCGGTACGGTGGCTCTGATAACGAACGACAAGACCGATCCGGAGTTCGTCTTCGAGAAGATCCGCGACAGCCGCTACCTATACGACACCATCAAGAAAGCCAGCCTGGAAGCCGACCGCAAAACCGGCGTCGTTCATCTCGAGTAAAACTGCATTTTTATGGCTGTATAAAACAGGCCAAAAGACCTGTGAAGCGACATAAAGTTTGATCATCTCTTCTTTTCGTCTTCTTCGCCTGATGCTTAGTAACCACTGATCACACGGCTTTTTGCAAATATTGCAATAAATCTGGAATTGATGCCGTCTCTATAAGCAAGTACGAATGTCTGTGGGCCAAATTAATCATTCTTTTAAGGAGAGTGTATGGGCCGTCTGAGAATTCTACTATTGCTTATCCTGAGTATTTCGGTCGTTTCGTTGTCTGCCGAAGCTGCTAACTGGCCATGCTTTCACGGGCCCATGCGCAACAATATAGCCGCCGACACAGGACTCATGCAGACCTGGCCGCAGGACGGCCCTAAGTTGTTGTGGATGGCATCAGGAATAGGGCACGGCTACAGTTCCGTATCTATCAGTGCCGGCCGAATTTACACAGCAGGCATGATCGACCGGCAGACCCACGTAACGGCCATGGACATGAGTGGAAAAAGGCTCTGGCAACGTCTCAACGGACAATCCTGGCAAGCCTCTGAACGACAGTCATGGGCTGTATCGTATGCAGGCTCTCGGGGTACGCCCACTGTCGACGGCGATACTGTTTATCATTTGTCTGAAATGGGAAGTATGAGCGCATTCGATGCCGAAACCGGCCGGCAACGATGGCACGTGGATGTTATAAAGGTCTTCAACGCGGCGCGACCCAAATATGGTCTCAGTGAATCCGTGCTTGTTCACGGCGATGCCGTGCTTTGTTGTCCCGGCGGCGCAGGTGGATACGTAGTAGCCCTAAACAAAGAGACAGGACGCACCTTGTGGACCAATACCGAAGTAAATGATCCGGTCGGCTATAGTTCGCCGGTACCTGCTATAATCAATGGCGTCGAGCAGATTGTTTCGATGAGTGCAAACCGAGTCTACAGTCTTGACCCAAAAGACGGGCACATGCTCTGGCATTACACTTTTGGCAATGAACGAAACAACAGC